>ERZ808286.656-NODE-656-length-21338-cov-3.140394_pt1 | contig 21338 bp, 17 predicted proteins | sample MGYA00521276_ERZ808286 | MGnify/ENA primary metagenome ERZ808286 (study PRJEB31516, sample SAMN03275607) | gut metagenome | biome: mammalia-associated habitat; material: feces | host: Papio cynocephalus | place: Kenya | collected 2012-08-01 ... | reverse complement strand
AAAGAAAAGAAATTAGACCAACAAATGAAAGAAATGGATACTGAACACAGTGCATTAAAAACTGAATATGATTCTGTTAAATCATTAATCAGTGATAACATCAGCAAATCATTCCAATTATTCTCATAATCGATGATTGCTTACCGAAAAATTTCCTGAAATTTATTCGGGCTGTCGTGGGAGTAACGTCCCACTCCATCTTACGGGCTGGGTTCACTTCGTTCACACGGCGCCCTACCGAAAAATTTCCTTATTTCCTTCCCTATACACAAAATTTTAACGCCGTTTCGAAAGAAACGGCTTTTTATTTGACAAAACTTCGTTTTGTTTTCCTTATTTCTCCTCTCATAAACGATTATTAATCGTTTATTCGGCAGAGTCCTATACACAAAATTTCCAAGCCACCTGCAAGGTGGCTTTTTTTTGACAAAATGTTTCAACGAATTATTCGGGGCGTCGGCGGAGTAACGTCCGACCGACACCATACGGGTTCGCTCACTTCGTTCGACTCCACCCTACCGAAAATTCGCCTATACACAAAATTTTTACGCCATTTCGAAAGAAACGGCTTTTTATTTGACAAAACTTCGTTTTGTTAGTTCAACTCTATGTCACCCTGAATTTAGTTCAGGGTCGCATTGTTTTTCCGGAAAGATATTGCGATGCTGAAACAAGTTCAGCATGACATTAAAATAAAATATCAAACCTTTCCGTCACCCGCACCCGTTGCGTGGTCTTTTGTTAGGCAATGCCTGACCTACAATTTTTTATTTTTTTATAGAAGATTTACATCAACTCATCATGGCAATTTTCATTTATAAATTTACTTTATATAAGAGTAGTAATTTTGTGTGTATATGAATATAAATAGTCAAAACAATTTTATACGTCCTAATTTTACGGCGAACGTTATGCCGAAAAATTGCGCTAAATATATTGACAACAAGCTAAAGTCAGCAAAATCTGTTGATATTTTCTGTCACACTTCTAGCGACGAAGATACTTTTAACAGCGCAAAAGCAATGTATTCTTATCTTAAAGGTCAAGGCATCTATCCTCGACTTGTCGTTTCTGGCGGTAAAGAAAATTATCAATATGACGTAAACAAATACAACATTATTCAAGCTAACGATATTTCAGAAGATACTAAAAAAGCTGATATGGCTTTGTGTGTAGACTTTAGTTCACCTGTTAGAGTTGGCTTTAATGTTTTAAAATTCATCAACAGCTACGGCTCAAACATCGTCGGCTTTGACCATCACAACGACCCAGATATTGTCGTAAAAGACTACAACAAAATTACTCAATCATACGCAAAAAATTCCATGCCTGCACTAGAAGCAAAAAATTATTACATCGATTCTTCTGCAAAATCAAACAGTGCAATCATTTCAAGATTTTTTGATGCAATAGGTCACAGAGCTACTCACGAAGAAGCTCGCTCTCTATTCGCTGGTATGCTTGATGACACTTCAAAAGACGGAATTACCAAGGTTAACAAACTAGGCAAAGTTAAAGTTAGCGCCAAAGTAAATGACAATGGCAACACTAAAGAAGTTATGAAAAATGTTCTTGGACGAATGAGAGTTTTTGACAAACTAGCCGTCTTGAAACACTTTGCAGACAAAACAAAATTAACAGATAAAGAGATTGCTTTTTCTAAAACATTAAAAGACAAGACGCAGTATTCAAATAATGGCAAATTTGCTTACATCGAAATTTCACCAAACGACAAAGAGTGGGAAGATTTAGGTAGAGATACCGTTCGTTCAACAAAAGTTTTACAACACTTCAGAAAAGACTCACTTGAAAAAGGCAATGTAGATGCTGTTGCAGTATTTTACCCTACAAATGGAAACATCTACAAGATGAGTATTCAAACAAAAGGTGATTACGCAAAACAAATTATTGACAACATCAAAGCAAAAACTTGCCCAGATTTGGTTGCAGGTGGACACGAAAATCGTAGCGGTGGAACTCTTAAATCGCTTGATGCTCAAAAAACTCACGAATGGGTTGAATTATTTAAAAATTCAGCTGATGAAGTTTTAGGTAAATAATTAACGTTTTAATGTCTTTTTTAAATATTTTACGATTGCAGTATTAATGTTTTTGTTTACAACTTGAACGATATCTTTGTTTGAAATATCAGTGTATTCCTCATACAATTTGCGGTCATCATCGTTATTTACAAAGATTTTCCACAAGTTTGAAACCTGTTTTCTGAAATATTTTGAACCTAGTGCTGTAAAATCTGCATTTCTTGTATCATACTCAATTGTAAAAGTTAGTGCTTGTTCTGACATTACATAAGGTGAAAAATCATCTTTTATATAAATTGGTTTTTGATAAAACACCATATCAGGTTTGAAAGCGTGAATACAAGGTAGAGTGTTAGTTTCTCTATCCCAACCGTCAATTACTTTTGTATCAAAATTGTCGAAGAACTCAACATCACGCTTCATATTTTCTTCGTTTACAGGTTCACTCTCCAACAATTGTTTTGGTGTAATAATTATTGGAAAAGTTTTAAAATCTTTATCAAAATAAAGCAAATTATACAAGCCAACAAAATCTGTATGTTGAGTATCTGAACATAAAAACGCAACTTTTACAGGTTCTTTTGAACTTCTAATTTTCTTCAATTTTTTCAAATAATTTGCTTTTGAAACAAGTTCTTGAGTGTTTAAGGAGAAATAATAAAATAATGATTTCACTAAATTTTTACTTGTTTTTAAATACTCAAAACTTGCTTTTTGTTTTTCAACAAAATTGTTAAACTTATCCATAAACGGAATTTGAACAATAGGCGCAATTTCAACTGATTTTTTTACAAAGAAATTGTGTCTTAAATATTTTGCTGTTTTTTCAAAAAGAACGCTTGTATCTAGAACTACATTGAAATTCAACGCTCTTAGAGCAATCGGTTTGTACAAGTTGAAATCTTTATAAGTAGTTACGTTTGCATCTTCAACACGTTGGTCGCTAATACCAATGACGTTCAGATATTCAGTAACATTATAATTATCCAAAATCGCATCTAAAAGTACACCTGTACCAAACAAAATAACTTTTTTATCCGCGTATTTTGCTTTCAAATTATTTAAAATCTTTTCAAAATTTACAGATTTTAAGTAATCTACGTATGATAAATATTCTTCATTAATTGTTGTCATTATCGTCGATATCCTCGTCAATAGTAACTATTTCTACAACCTCTTCAGGTTCTTCTGGTCTCATAACCAAACTTGCAACAATTTCTAATGCACGTCTTACAAGTTCGTCAGATTCATAATATTTGAATTCACCCAAACGACCTGCAAAATAAACATTATCAAGTTGACTAGCATCTTCTAAATACCTTGCATAAACTTCGTTTGAAACTACATTGTTAATTGGGTAAAATCTTTCGTTTTTGCCTAATTCAAATGGTTCAATATATTCGTATCCAATAATATCGTTATTACCTGAATAAATTTTATCTGGTAAATGATCCGCAAAAATGTGAGCTCTTATAAAATCGTATTCATAAGGCCAATTGTATGTACCACAATGACCACCACAACATTCGCGAACCTTGCTATCAATATCCATTCTTACACTTCTGTAAGGTAATTCGCCGTGTTTGTAATCAAAATATTCATCAATAGAACCTGTAAAGAAGATTCTATCATATTTTGCAGGGTTGATATCTGAAAAATCAGTATTTAATTTCAATTTAATATTTTTATTGTTTTTCAAGATATTTTCAATTAATTCTGTCCAACCATTTTCAGGTATAGCAACATATTTTTCTTTGTAATATCTGTTGTCGTTGCTTACATAGAATGGATAGTAAGTGTCTTCACACTCTGGAAGTGCTTCTTCATCAATACCCCATTGTTTTACTGTATATGGTTTAAATACATTTTCATAGAAATAGTTAGCTAAGAATTTTAAATCCTCGTCCATATTTCTATACATTTCTGCAAGTGTAATTTGTCTGTTATAACCAAATTTTGCAATCAATTTGTTAATCATTTTTTTTGCAAAATCTTCTGGGAACAACTCTTCAATAGTGCATAAACACAACGGCATAGAAACATTATTGCCTTGAATTCTAACACTTGGTTTAAAAGTTACAGGTGCTAATTTTCCAAATTTTGATAGATAATCCCAAATAAATTTGTGTTCTGTATGTAAAAAGTTTACGTGTTTTGCGTGAACAAGAATGTTAGATTCTTTGTCTACATAATCGTAATGCATACCGCCTACGCGTGAAGCCTTGTCAATAACTGTAACTTCTTCACGAAGCATTGTTGCAATTCTTTCGGCTATTACAGCGCCTGTTAAACCTGCGCCTACTACTAAATTTTTCATTTCGGACTCCTATCTGGTTTCAAGTTACCATGAAATAAGAGATTTTTCAAATTAGTCGGTAAACCTAAATTTAATCAAAGCCCACAATGCGTGAAAACCGTCTTTCCAAGTAATTTTTTTACCTTCGGCAAACTCTCTACCATAGTAAGAAATAGAAAGTTCGTACAGTCTTGCGCCTTTTTTAAGGACTTTTGCTGTAATTTCAGGTTCAAAATCGAATCTGTTTGACTTAATCTCTATGTCTTTTATAAAATCAGCACGGAAAGCCTTATAACAAGTTTCCATGTCTGTTAGAGTCGTATTGTATAAAACATTTGTCACAAATGTAAGCAATTTGTTTCCTAACAAATGGTGGAACATAAATGCTCTTGAAGGTTTTCCACCGTTAAGTCTTGAACCATAAGCTACATCTGCTTTATTATCCAAAATCAATTGGATTAAATCTTTATAGTCAACAGGGTCATATTCCAAGTCTGCATCTTGAATAATTATGATGTCACCTGTTGCTTCTTTAAAGCCATCTCTAAGTGCTGCACCTTTACCTTGATTTACATCATGATACAAAACTTTATATGGTAAAGATGGGTAAATATCTTTAGTTCCGTCTGTTGAGCAATCGTCAATCAAAATAATTTCTTTTTCCAATCCGCAAAAGTCAGCATTTTCAACCTTTTCAAGGATTGTTCTCAAGGTGTCAACTTCATTATAAACAGGTATTAAAATTGTAATCTTATTCAAGTTCGTTTCTCCGTATAAAAAATTTATTAAAATATTTTGAAATATTATAGGATATATTGTACAATAAAAATATAGTATAATAAAGGGTTAATATGGAAACTATCAAATTATCAGGTGAGAAAGAGATTGAATACGCTTCTAACTTGCTTAATACAGCTATAAAAGAGTTTAATAAAAAGAACTATTCTATGAGTTCAAACTTGTTGAACGAAGCAAAAACATCATTTAAAGATTCAAAATTAGATAATTTAATGTCTTTATGTCTATCTTTAGAAGGTGCTTTAGATTACATTAACGATAAAAAGAATTACGAAGAATCTCTAAACTTATTAGAAGATGCAAAATATTTAGCTACATATTCTCAAAATCACACAGCTAAAACTTTCTGCGAATATGTTTTAGGCTGTATTTATAAACTTGATAACAATACAGATTTAGCAAAAATTCACCTTACTAATGCAAAAAACCTTGCATTTAAGGCTGATGAATTAAATTTATTAGACCATATTACCAATGAATTAAACGAATTATCAGTAAGTACAAACAAACTTCTTGCAAATAAACGCGATCCAATGGTTGCTTTAGTAAAAATCGGTCAATCAGTTTCAGCAGAAACAAACATTGACGAGCTAATCAGAGTTATTGCGGAAGAAACTAAAGAAGCTATTCAAGCTGACCGTTGTACAGTATTTTTATACGACAAAAAGAACAACGAATTATGGTCAAAAGTAGCATTGGGTATGGAAAATTCTGAAATCAGATTTCCAGCCGACAAAGGTTTAGCAGGTCACTGCGTAAAAACAGGCGAAACTATTAACATCAAAGATGCTTACAACGATTCTCGTTTTAACCCTGAAGTTGATAGCAAAACAGGCTACAAAACAAAAACAATCCTTTGCATGCCTATTAAAAACTTGCAAAACGAGATTGTAGGTGCATTCCAAGTATTAAACAAACTTGACGGATAAGATTTGCTAGTAGCAATCGGTTCTTCAGCTGGTATCGCATTAGAAAATGCTCAACTTTTCAAAACTCAACAAAAGATGTTGGAAGAACAAAAAGTTGTATTTGAAAGTTTTATTGAAACACTTGCAGCCTCTATCGATGCCCGCGATAAGATTACAGCAGGTCATTCTAGCCGTGTTAGAATGTACTCATCACTTATTGCAAAGAAAATGGGACTTACTGACAGAGAAGTTGAAATTATTGAAAAAGCTGCAACTTTACACGATATCGGTAAAATTGGTATTCGTGACTCAGTTTTACAAAAAGAAGGTCGCTTAACAGACGAAGAATACAAACACATTCAATCACACGTTGTTATTACGCACGACATTCTTCAAAAAATTCACATGTCAGACGATTTCAAAAAAGTAACTGAAATCGCTTGCTCTCACCACGAAAGATTTGACGGAAACGGCTATTATCGTTCACTTCACGGAACTGACATTCCTCTAGGTGGTAGAATTTTAGCTGTATCTGACGTTTTTGATGCTATCACATCAAAAAGACACTATCGTGACAAAATGCCTATCGTAAAAGTTATGGACATTTTAAAACAAGATTCTGGAACTCACTTTGACGGAGATGTTGTTAAAGTGTTTATGAGTTTGTCTTGCGACAAAATTATTCAAGTATTCTTGACCGAAAACCACTTGGAATTAAAACCAGAAGACCAAAAATTCTTAGCTCAATACACTATGAATGATTTATATGATACTTTAAAACTTGACCCTGATACGTTGGATAACACACAACAAAACTTTGTTAGTCTATTCAACACCTACTATTATGGTCATGAAATTATAAGGGACTTAGACAATGATTAAAAAGTACTTAATAACACTTGCAATAATGCTTAGCGCCTCGTCTTTCTGTTTGGCTCAAAGCGATAATAATATAAACGTAAACGACAATTTCAATAAACTTTCAATCAATTTGCTTGATCCATCAATGAAAGTTACTAAATTGGCAATCAATTTCAACATTACAGCCTCTCAAGTTGACGCTTTCAACGAGTTTTTAAAAGCAACTGACAAATTTAAAGGTACAAATGTTGAAGTTGCGTATGAAGATTACAAATTTATCCTTGATAACATTGAAACTAGCGATTTTGGTTATATTTTAATGTCTGGTAAATTGGCAGATTACGGTTTCTTCTATCTTTCTGATAGAGCAAATCAAAAAACTTCTGACCCAAACATTTCTCGTAACCATATTGAAAACATTGAAACCTTCTTCTATCCCAAAAATAGATTACCTTACAAAGAAGAAATCTATTTAGCAGAAGCGTATTCAAACATAATGTTTAACGCACAAAGCAAGGAAGTTATGGAGGAATTACTTCAAAACGAAGAAATTCTAAATAAATATGACTACGCAAACTACATTTTAGCACTTGCAGCATACAAAGCTAACAACTTGCAAATTGCAAAACAATACATTCAAGTTGCAATCACAAAAAATCCTCAAAACTTGAATTACAAAATACTTGAAGCAAAAATTCTTGCAAACGGAATGAAACCTCAAGAAGCGTTAAAAGTAGTAAAACAGCTTAAAAAAGAACGTTTAACAGAATCTGAACTTATCAGAAGAGTTGATTCTATTGAACAATATGTTCTATACAAATGCGCAACAAAAGACAATGTCAAAAATTACCACTTAGGTTATTATTACTATCTAGAAGGTGATTTTAACAAATCAATCAAGACACTTCAAAGTGCAATTACAAAGAAAAAGAGCTTTAACGCAAAAGTAAACTCTTTATTGAGCCAAGAATACTTGTCAATGCAAGAATATGAAAAAGCTCAAGACTTAGCACTAAAAACTATAAAAAGAGAAAAAGAAGATTCAGCTGCTAACTTAGCTTTAGGTCAAATTAACTATCTAAACAAAAACTACAAAAAGGCAATGAAAAATTTCAAAATTGCGGCAAAAGATAGTGAAAATGCAACAAAAGCAGAAGTTAAAATCGCTCAAACATATCAAAGTCTTGGCAACGAACGCAAAGCAAAAGAAATGTTTGAAAAGGTTTTAAAAGATTCTGCAACTGAATATGAAGCATATTACAGTATTGCATTAATTGAGCCATACAAGGAATTAACATACTTGAAAAAAGCCCTAGGCATTAACATAATGTACACAAATGCTTGGCTTGCACTTGCTAGATACGAAATTTCAAGAGACAATTTCTCAATGGCAGAAGATTATCTTGCAATCGCTTACTATTTAGACCAAAACGATTTCAGATATTTCTACTATCAAGGTTTAATCTACAAGAGCCAAGATGATATGCAAACCGCAGCATTATATTTCAGAAAATGCTTAAAACTAAACCCTAATTGCGTAGAGGCAAAGAAGGAGTTGTATCTATAATGAAAAACAATATTTTAATCATAGAAGACCACGAATTAACTCGTTTCGGTTTAAAAACTGCATTTGAAGACGTTGAATTTATTGGGACAATATATGAGGCAGATTCAGCAGAAAAAGGCTTAGAAATATTTGAAAATAATGATATTCAACTTATCATTATGGATTTAGGTTTGCCTAATATGAACGGTATTGATGCGACAAAGAAAATTCGCGCAATAAATAAAGATGCAAAAATTGTAATTTTAACTTCTCACAATGACGAAAAAGAAGTTTTAAACAGCATTAAAGCTGGTGCAAACGCATACTGCTCAAAAGAAATTAACCCTCAAAGATTGGTGAATGTTGTTCAATCTGTTTTAGATGGTGCTGCATGGTTCGACCCATCAATTTCGCATATTGTTTTAAAAGCCGCAACAACCACCCAATCGTATGAGGTTTCACCTAAAAAAACAGACTATAATTTAACAACACGTGAAGCTCAAATCTTGAAACTTATTACAGAAGGTTATAGCAACACAGATATTGCAAATGAACTTTTAGTAAGTATAAATACTACAAAAGCACACGTAGCGAGTATATTGCAAAAATTAGAGGTTGATGATAGACTTCAAGCAGCTCTAAAAGCAATTAAAAATAAAATAGTTTAAAGGAAATATTATGGCAGAATTAGCAAGAATTTTAATTGTTGACGATAATCCAAAATATTTAGAAGATGCTTTACCAATGTACGGCTACGAAGTTGTAGTTGCAACAGACGGAATTAAGGCATTAAAAATTTTATCAAAAGAATCTGATAAAATTGATATCGTTTTGCTTGACGTAATGATGCCAAATATGAACGGTTGGGACACTTTAAAAGCTATCCGAACATCTGAAAAAACAAAAATGATTCCTGTAATTATGATTACAGCAGTAAGCGAAGAACAAAAAATAGTTTCAGGCTTAAAAATCGGTGCAGATGATTATATCGTAAAACCTTTTGTTTTACCAAACCTTTTAGCTAGAATTGAAGCCGTTTTAAGACGTTCTAATTGGAATAAAAAAGAAGTTAAATCTGTTGATATGTCTTTCACTTCAGACGAACCAATTGAAGAATTAACACAAAGAGAAAAAGAAGTTCTTTCAATGGTTGCAAAAGGTGGAAGTAATCACGAAATCGCTGAAAAACTTTTCTTGAAAGAGGTTACAGTAAAAACTCACTTGAATAGCATTTTCAAAAAATTAAAGGTATCGAACAGAACTCAAGCAGTCCTTTTAGCAATGCAAATGAACATAATATCAGAATAATATAAATAGGAGAACATCAATGGCGAATTACACTAAAGACGAACTAATCGCATTAATTCAAGACAATCCACAAGAATTCAACGAATGGAAAAAAAATCAAGAAGATATTGATTTAAGCGAAGTTGATTTTTCTAATTTAACACTTACAGAAGTTGATTTTACTGATGTAGACTTAAATTCAAGCTCGTTTGCTGATTCACATTTAACAGAAGTAAAATTCCAAAACTGTGACTTAACTTCAGTTGATTTTACTCGTTCAAATCTTGTTGAATGTGATTTTTCAGAAGCAATTATGCCTGGTGCAGATTTTTCATACGCAGCTGTAAATTATTGCAACTTCAATGAAACTGACGTTGCTGGCTGTATTTTCGATGAAAGCGATTTATCAAATTCAGACTTTTCAACAGCAACTAACATGAGTGCTTGCCGTTTCGATGATGAAACAGTATGGCCAGATACCGATATGCTTCCAGAAGATTTTGATTCAACATATAGCGATGACTTGTCTTCTTTAAAAGATGACGATGAATCAGCACCATCAGATTATTAATATGCCACATTTTTTTATAAATTCAAAAAATATAACAAATGACCTTGTAACGATTGATGATAAAGAAAATTATCAACATATTGCAAGGTCTTTGCGTGCAAAAAACGGCGAAAAACTTAGAGTAATTGACGAAAATAGAATTGAATATGAATGTGTAATTTCAAACATTGACAAAAACTCTATTGAAGCAAAAATAGAAAAGAAATACCCTTCAAAAAATGATTTAGACTTCAATTTATTTTTGGCTCAATCGCCTGTAAAAAGTGATGCTCAAGGTTTAATCATCGAAAAAGCAACCGAGTTAGGTGTTAGAGGAATTTATCCAATTTACACTGATTATTGCACTTTAGGAAAAAGTATTATTGAAAAGAAAATACCTAAATGGCAAAAAATTATGTCAGAAGCATCAAAGCAATGCGAAAGGGCAAGTATTCCAGAATGTTTCGATTTAACTGATTTAGATACTCTTTTAAGAACAAAAAAATTTGATAAAATTTTAGCTTTTTGCGAACGAGATGAAAGATTTAGTCTAAAAAATTATTTAGCAGAAAATCCTATAAAAAAAGATGAAAATGTACTTGCTATCATTGGACCAGAAGGTGGATTTTCAGCACGCGAATTTAAATATTTTGAAGAAAATAATATTGCAATGCTAACTCTTGGAAGTTTAATTTTGAAAGCTGAAACAGCAGTAATAGTAGCACTTGGAAACATAGTTTATGAGTTCTCAAATAACAAATAAAATTAAATCTGATGAATTAATTCAACAAATAAAAACTTTTGCGAAAAACACAAAAGTATTGCTTGTGGGTGGTGTTATACGCGATTTTTGTCTAGGTAAAGAAAATCACGATAAAGATATCATTGTCGTTGATAAAGACGCCAAAATCTTCGCTCAAGAGCTCGCAAAAGAGCTTGATGCCAGCTATATTCCACTTGATGAAGTTAATCACATTTACAGACTTGTATTAAAAGATAAAATCAATTTTATTGACATCACAAACCCAATAGAAAACAACCTTCAAAAGGATTTAGAGCGTCGTGATTTAAGAATGAACGCAATAGCTTATGACTTGCAAGACGACAAATTCATTGATTTATTCAACGGATTTGAAGATTTAAAAGAGGAAAAAATAAATATCATTTCTGAGCAAAACCTTATTGATGACCCATTGAGATTGCTTAGAATATTTAGATTTCAAGCTGTTACAGGCTTTGACATAGATGATAATTTAATTGAAATAGTCAAAAAACACAAAATTTTAATCAATAATCCAGCAAAAGAACGTATAAATTACGAATTGATGAAACTTTTTAGCGGTGATTACACGGTAAAAGCACTTGAAAACTTGGATAAATCAGGTCTTTTGTACGAAATTTTACCAATTTTCAACGATGTAAAAAAAGTTCCGCCAAATTCACACCACCATTTACCTCTAATCGGTCACTCTATTGAAACGGTTAGACAAATCCAAAACTTTTATAAAATTGCAAACAAAGAGGTTAAAGCTCATTTAGATAAAGTTGATTTTGGCGGATTTACTCGACTTGCGCACTTAAAATTAGCAGGTTTTATGCACGATATTGGTAAATTCTCTTGTTGGACAATTGAAGAAGACACAGGCAGACACCGTTTCATCAAGCACGAACTTGTTGGGGCAGATATGTGCAAGCAAATTCTTCGTAATTTAAAATTTTCTAAAAAACAAATTGAATACATAGAAGCAATGATTAGGTATCACATCTACCCGTCTAATATCATTGTTACAGAAGGACTTTCAGATAAAACAAAAATGCGATATATTCGCAGAATGGGTGATAACGTAATTGACAACATCATTGTAGCAATGTCGGACAGGCTTTCTGCTCGTGGTGAAGCAATTACAGATGAAATTGTACGCAACAACATCACAGGACTTCAATCGCTTTTAAAATATTATCTTGAAGTTAAAGATACTCTAAAACCTTTGCCAAAGTTGCTTTCAGGTGAAGAAATTATGAAAATTAAAAACATAAAACCGTCTAAAGAACTTGGTGAAATAATTGATGCATTAAAAGAAGCTCAATTCAACGGAGATATTACAACAAAAGAACAAGCTATTGAATTTGTAGAAAAATATTAAAAAAAAGAGGCGGGGTTGCTTTGCAAAACCCCCCCTTTTTTTTTTTACCGCCCCTGTTGCGATATTTTAAACTTATGCAGAAAGTGTAAAGATTTCGTAGATTTCTTCGTCTGAAAGTTCTGTAATAATCTTTTCGCCTTCGTAAACAGCCATATCTGCAAGTTCTTTCTTAGATTTAAGCATTTCGTCAATTTTTTCTTCGAAAGTACCAAGAGTGATAAGTCTATGTACCATAACATTTTTATCTTGACCGATACGGTATGTACGGTCTGTAGCTTGATCTTCAACCGCAGGATTCCACCACAAGTCATAGTGGATAACATTTGTTGCAGAAGTCAAGTTCAAACCTGTACCACCAGCTTTTAATGACAATATCATAACCTTTGTATCAGGGTCCGTTTGGAATTTATTAATCATTTCTTCACGTTGGTTAACGTTCAATGAACCGTGGAAGAATAATGGAGTTGTGTTACATTCTTCTTCAATTACGTGAGTTAAAATATCACCCATTTCCTTGTATTGAGTAAAGATTAATGTCTTTTCGTCATTATCTATAATACTTTGTACCAATTGGATACATTGTTCCATCTTACCTGAAGATTCTTTGTTCATATCACCTGATTTCAAGAATTGGTAAGGGTGGTTGCAGATTTGTTTTAGAGCAGTAATAAGTTTGAAGATATTTCCACGTCTGTTGATACCTGTAAATCCGCTTATCTTTTCCATCATTTCGTTCAAAGTCTTTTCGTAAAGAACAGCTTGGTTCTTAGACAAGTAGCAGTAATCGTTAAGTACCATTTTTTCAGGTAAGTCTGAGATAACGTGTTTGTCTGTTTTTAAACGTCTTAGAACAAATGGAGATACTGACATCTTCAATTTTGTTGCACGAGAAGTTTCTTTAAATCTTTCAATTGGAATAGCATAACTCTTTTGGAATTCCTTCAACGAGCCTAGATATCCAGCATTGATAAAGTCAAAAATACTCCACAATTCTGTTAATCTATTTTCAACAGGAGTACCTGTCATTGCAATCTTGATGTCTGACTTCAAGATTTTAACCGCTAATGTTTGAGCTGTATCAGGGTTTTTGATATTTTGAGCTTCATCAACAATAATCATACCCCATTGTTGTTTTTTCAATTCTTCGATATCTATTCTCATAATTGCATAAGTTGTAAGAATAATATCAACATTAGTATTTAATTGTCTATCTAAACCATGATATGTTGTTGCTTTTAAATCGGGTGCAAATAGTTGCAATTCCTTCATCCAATTACCCATCAAAGTTGTTGGACATACAACAAGCACAGGCTTTTTAAGTTTGTCATCTTCTTTAAGTTTCAAAATCAAACTGATAACTTGGATTGTTTTACCTAACCCCATGTCATCGGCCATACAGCAACCAAATCCTTTTGAAACATTTGTCCATAACCATTTAAGACCTGTTTGTTGGTATGGTCTAAGTTCACCTTTTAAGCCTTTTGGTGGGTCAACTTCGACTGGTCTTGTAAAGTCTTTCAAGATATTAGCAAAGGCTTCGTCATAATCAAAATCAAAGTCTTCCAATTGACCTGACATTGATGCGTGAATTAATTTCATTCTTGTCATTTTGCTATGGTCAGCTTTTGCGATTTTTTCAAAGATTTTCTTGCTTTCATCTTGGTCAATAAGAATATATTTATCTTTATATTTTACAAGACCTTGAGAGTCTTTAACCAACTCTTGGAATTCTTCTAAAGATAATTTATCATTACCTAAAGCAATTTCGTAAGAGAAATCTAAAATATCGTCTAACGAAATTGCACTTGAAGAAGTTGTGTTGAAAATATCCAACAAATCACTTGAACGAGAGGCTTTAACCTTCGCGTTGATTGAAGCTCTTGGAACAATTACATTTACAAGTTCATCTGGTAAAATTACCTCAATTTGAGCTTTTTGCAAGTAGTATGCAGTTTGAGTAATAATTTTGTAAACTTCACCTAAATTTAAATCTAAAGCAAGTTTATCTTCATCTTCAAACAATGTTTCAAGTTCTGGCATATATCTATTTGCGTAATTCAATTGTTTTTCAACAATTTTTGCAATATCAGATGAATTTACACCAAAAACTTCATCTTTTGTATATAAATCATCAATTAATGCTTCTTCACCGGTTTTTCTGTTCTTGATATGAACCTTCAATTGGAACATTTCGTCAGAAATTTTGTTAACCTTGAAGAATGGAATTACGTCGTATTTGCCTAAATACAACTCGTCAAACCATTGAGCGAAGTTTTCAGCATAATCGTTACCCTTCATCAATGATTTTTGTTCTAAATCTTTGATAAGGTAAGTTCCAGATTTAATATCTTTAAATTTATAGGCTTTAATACCTAAGAATTTGTAAATAACATAATTTAAGTAATCATAAATAAAATCACTTACAAAATTTTTAGGCATTTCACCTTGGATAAATAAATCTTTTGGAATATTTTCTTCAAATTGGTTGATAATTCTTGCCAATTGTTTATTTGCGATAATTGGTTCATAAACAATTCTGAACATTTGACCACGACGTTTTACTGTCGGAATGAAGTATAATTTTTCAATCAATTTCAAAACAAATTGAGTCAATTTGTTCAAATATATGAATGTGTATGAAATATCATCAAAATCAACAATTTCGCCAAAACCGCCAAAATAATCTAAAACTAAATCTTTTGGCAGGGCATAACCAACTTTTGTGCCGATTACGCTTGATGAGCAACGGAATAAAGAGCCTTTTGATTTTAAATAGTATTGGAAGTTATTTGTCGGAGTAACAAAGAAAGATTGTTTTCCGTTATTGTTTACCATATAAAAATCAGTGTTTCTAACAGGTGAGTTAGGGCTCAAGAACACGCCTTCAAATTCATCTTCAACAATTTGATAAATCAAACTCAATGTATAACGAAAATCCTTATTTTTAAAACCATTTGGGTTTTCGCTCAAATTGAAGAATAATTCATCAACATTATTCTTTTTAAATGATAAATCTATATCTAAACCTTTAGTCTTCTCCGTCATAATTTCCCTTTACTATTTGATTAAAGATTCACAATCCATTTCAGCAGGTTGTTTAATACCCATTAATTGCAAGATTGTTGGCGCTACATTACATAAAGCACCATCTTCTTTCAATTCAATGTTTTTGTCTGCATTAATAATTACAAATGGAACTTCATTTGTTGTGTGTGCTGTATGAGGTTTGCCTGTTTTTTCGTCCATCATCATTTCAGCATTACCATGGTCAGCAGTAAGTACCATAATTACACCATTTTCTTTACATTTTTGTGCAATTTTACCAACACATTCATCAACAGTTTTACAAGCCTTAACAGCTGCTTCCAAAACTCCTGTATGACCAACCATATCAGGGTTTGCAAAGTTTACTAAAATAAAACCGTATTTTTTATCATCAATTGCATCTAATACGTTTTGGCAAACTTCAGGTGCGCTCATTTCTGGTTGCATATCGTAAGTTGCAACTTTTGGAGATGCAACTAACTTACGAGTTTCGTGCGCATTTGGTTCTTCAATACCACCATTAAAGAAGAAAGTTACGTGAGCATATTTTTCAGTTTCCGCTGTTCTAAATTGGTTAATACCATTTGCTTCTAATACGTCGCCTAAAATGTTCACCATTTTTGTTTTTTCAAATGCAACAGGGAATGTGAAAGTTTCATCATATTGAGTGAAAGTTACATAACAAATATTTTTTCTTACCACTTTTCTTTCAAAAGCATCAAAATCAGCAAAGTTAATTGCTTTAGAAATTTCTCTAGCTCTATCTGGGCGATAGTTAAAGAAGATAATTGCATCATTATCGTGAATTCTTGATTCTTCACCACCACAAACAATTGGTTCTACAAATTCATCAGTAATTTTGTTATCATAAGATGCTTTTACACCAGCAATAGCATTTTCAGCTTTATTACCTTCACCTAAAAGCAAGCAGTTATAACCTTTTTCAACACGTTCCCAACGATTATCTCTATCCATAATCCAATATCTACCCACAACTGATGCGATTTGAGGAAGATTATATTTTTTCAATTCATCTTCAACAATTTGTAAGAAAGTGCAAGCACTTGCAGGAGGTGTATCACGACCATCTAAGAATGCGTGTACATAAACTTTTTTCAAGCCGTTATCAGCAGCCAATTTGATTAAAGCTAATAAATGGTCTAATGATGAGTGAACACCACCTGTTGAAACTAAACCATATAAATGTAATGCTGAATCATTCTTTTTAACGTGTTCAATAGCTTGTAAGAATTTTTCATTCTTAAAGAAGCTACCGTCTTTTATGCTTAAATTAATTTTTGACAAATCTTGGTGAACAACTCTGCCAGCACCTAAATTCAAGTGACCAACTTCACTATTACCCATTTGACCTTCTGGCAAGCCTACATATTGACCGTCAGCGTGGATTTTTGTAAACTTTTCAGTTGCTTCTAAATGTTTAACATTTTTTGCATCAGCAAGAACAGTTGCGTCGTACTTTTCAGCACCAACTTCAATTCCCCAACCGTCCATAATACATAATAAAACACGATTTGTCATATTCTTATCCCCTTTTGATTGTTTATTTTTAGCCAATTAATTCTATCAAAAACATAGGGGCAATTCAACACAAAAATCTTAAAGAAATTGTAAATATTTTGTTAACATTAGGCAATTTTTCAAAAAACGATGTTTTAATATAAATGTAAGAAAGGATATTAAAATTGGATATTTCAGCATTAAACAATAATCCATTTGCAACAAAACTTCAAGGTGTAAAAGGCATAGGTCAATTCCAACCTGTATCTGCTGTTAAAAGAGCAGGTGCTGACGGTGGTAATCCATTCTCAAATGATATGGCTTACGTTGGCTTGGGCATTAAAGATGGTGCTGTTCAAACAAGTGCAGCTCAAATGGGTAAAAAAGCAATGCCAATGCGCCAAATCGGTATTGCATAATAAAAATTTAATAGTTTTAAATTAAAAAGGTTGAACTTATCGTTCAACCTTTTTGTTATATCTTAGTCTCCTGCATTATCAACATCAAGTTTTGGGTCTTTATTGATTGAAACAGTTAACATTTCTTGTGCCGCTTGGTAATCACCTTGAGCAACTTTAACACGTGCATATCTTAAATAACACTTAACAAGATAAGAAACACCAACAGCATCAAATACATCACCACCTTGTTCTTTACATAAAGCGAGAACCTTTTCGTAATATTCTGATGCATTTTCGTAGTCTTTCTTTTCTAAATAAATATTCGCTAATCTGTAATAGTATTCAATTTCATTTTTGTTAATATGAATTGCAGTTTTGTAATCTTCAATAGCCTCATCTGCTCTACCAGCTTTTACTTTTGATAGACCACGTATACCGTAATAAGTATCCTCCTTTGGACCTAATTCAATTGCCTTTGAGTAATCTTCAATAGCTTCGTCATATTGACCCAAATCATATCTAATTGAGGCAACGTTACTGTAATAATAATCAGATTTAGGGTTCATTTCAACTGCTTTTTCGTAAGCATACAATGCACCTTCTTTATCTTTAATTGCATCTTTTGCCATACCTAAATTACAGTAATAATCTGCTCTTGGTGAAAGCTCAATAGCTCTGTTTAAATGCTCTATTGATTCTTCATATTCACCCAGTTTGTATTCTGCAAGACCAATAATACCGTAGTAATCAGCCTTTTCATCAATTTCCAATAATTCTTTGATTGTTTTAACAATTTCTGGATAATTTTTTAAAGCTAAATCTTGAACAACTTTTGCCAAATAATAAAGTATTTTCTCGTCTTTTTCTTTTGCGTCCATAAACTAAAATCCTATCATGATATTCGTGTAAAAATTATAACATATAACATAAATAAAAAAAAGAGCCTATCTTTCGATAGACTCTTTTTGGTATGTTTATATTGTTTAAAAATTATTATTCAGTAATTTTGTCAACAACACCAGCGCCAACTGTTCTGCCGCCTTCACGGATAGCGAATCTCATACCTTCTTCGATAGCTACAGGAGCAATCAATTCAACGTTCATTACAACGTTATCACCAGGCATTACCATTTCGCCGTCGAATTGGATAGAACCTGTTACGTCAGTTGTTCTGATGTAGAATTGAGGTCTGTAACCTGGGAAGAATGGAGTGTGACGTCCGCCTTCTTCTTTAGTTAAAACGTAAACGTTAGCTGTGAATTTTGTGTGTGGGTGAATTGTACCAGGTTTTGCCAATACTTGACCACGTTGAATTTCAGTTTTATCAACACCTCTTAATAAAGCACCGATATTATCACCAGCTTGACCTTGGTCAAGTTGTTTTCTGAACATTTCAACACCTGTTACAGTTGTTTTCTTAGTTTCGCCTAAACCAACTAATTCAACTTCATCACCAACTTTAACAATACCACGTTCTACTCTACCTGTTGCTACTGTACCACGACCTGTGATAGAGAATACGTCTTCAACCGGCATCAAGAATGGTTTGTCTAAGTCACGTTCTGGTTCTGGGAAGTATGTATCTAATGCATCCATTAATTCCCAAATTTTGTCAACCCATTTATCTTCACCACGCTTGATTGAAGGGTTAGCTTGAACAGCTTCTAAAGCTTTTAAAGCTGAACCGTGGATGAATGGAATGTTGTCACCATCGAATTCGTAAGAAGAAAGAAGTTCTCTAACTTCCATTTCTACTAATTCTAATAATTCTGGATCGTCAACCATATCACATTTATTTAAGAATACTACTAAGTTTGGAACACCAACTTGTCTTGCAAGTAGGATGTGTTCACGAGTTTGAGGCATTGCACCATCTGTTGCAGCAACTACAAGAATTGCACCGTCCATTTGAGCAGCACCTGTAATCATGTTTTTAACGTAGTCGGCGTGTCCTGGGCAGTCAACGTGAGCATAGTGTCTTGTTGCTGTTTCGTATTCTACGTGAGCAGTAGAGATTGTAATACCTCTTGCTTTTTCTTCTGGAGCAGCATCGATTTCATCGAATTTCTTTAATTCAGCTTGACCTGCTGCTGCTAATGTAGCTGTGATTGCTGCTGTTAAAGTTGTTTTACCGTGGTCTACGTGACCAATAGTACCAACGTTAACGTGCGGTTTGGTTCTTTCGTACTTTTCGCGTGCCATTTTAGTGGTCTCCTTTTTTTACTTATTTTACTAAACTAACTTATTATAAATACTAAGCTGTATCTTAATTCTATTATATCAAAATCAATTGTCAACCTATTACAAAGCATGCCTTTTCAAATTAGTTACAATCATTGATTTTAAAGGATTTTAAAAATTAAAACAGCCCTCATATATTGAGAGCTGTTTAATAAAAAAGGCGACACCCAGATTCGAACTGGGGGATAAAAGCTTTGCAGGCTTCTGCCTTACCACTTGGCCATGTCGCCATAACCTTTTCTTAATTCTATTTTAATCAAAGCTAATTGTCAAGTACACATCAAAATTATTAGCTAACTTGGCCAGGTAAAAATATACATGGTTGTAAAACTTATGGTAATATAATAAAAAGTAAGAAAAGATAAAACAATGATTTCAATAATTACAACAAGTTATAACTACGAAAATTATATTTCAGAAACCATAAAGTCTGTATTAGCCCAAACTTATACAGATTGGGAGCTTATCATTGTTGATGATGCATCTTGTGACAATTCTGTTGAAGTCATAAAATCATTCTGCGAAGACAAACGCATAAAATTAATTTGCCATGATAAGAACAAAGGACTTGCTCAAGCTGTAAAAACAGGTTTGAAATACGCAAAAGGCGAATGGATTGCGTTTTTAGAAAGTGATGATTTATGGGTTGAAAACACTTTAGAAGAAAGAGTTAATGCAATAAAAAACAATTCGCAAATTGGTATCATATTTAATGATGTTGAAGAATTTGGCGACGAAAAAGCTGTTTTAGCTGTAAAAAATAATTTAGAAAAAAATCGAAAAAGAATTTCTAAACTAAATTTTCCTAAAAATATTTTTTACGACTTGAATATTGAAAACTTTCTTCTAACATTTTCCGCAGTAATGATAAAAAAAGAAGCGTTAGATGATTGTCCTCTAGACACACCTATTGATGCACTTTTAGATTGGTGGATATTTATTCATATATCATATAAAAATGATACATTTTACATAAATAAAAAACTTACAAAATGGCGTCAACACAAAAACAGTTATCTTTTCAGACGAAAGAAAACAAAATTTAGAAGTGTTAATTTATCCGCATATTTAGATGTTTGGAAAGTTCAAAAACTTGGAATTAAATTTCTACCTTTCTTTTTAAAAACAGTTATTTTAACCATTACAAAACGTTTTAAATTTTATTATGTAGTTGCCATTAGAACTATTAAAAAATTTATTGGCATAAAACCTAAAGAATCACCTCTGTTTGATGATTAATCTATAAATAAAGGACACCAAACTAGCAGTTTTCGTGCAATGGCCGCACGTTTAGATGTTCCTTTTGGAATTATATTCATAACAAATTCTTTTAAAAATCTCGGTGCTCTATGTCTTATCGGCTTTACGCGAGAAGTATATTTCAAATTTTTTTCAATCATTGCAATTTGTTCTTGCGTAAACAATTCCTTCCAGCCTTCAATTGTTGTATGTAAATAGTTTTGAAGCCTTAAAACAGAACACTTCACAAATGGAAAATCTGTTGTTTCGTACAGTTTACGCCATTTAAAAATTGTTGGATTATTTTTTTTGTAAAAATCTTTTATTGCAAAATCAGACTTGAAACCTGCCTTTTCAAGTGTTTTTGTAAGCCCAATTTCATATTTTAAAATAACGTCATTTTTATTTTCTTGATATTCAATTGAATTTATAAATTCTTTAAAGGCTTCAGAGTTAAATACA
>ERZ808286.655-NODE-655-length-21350-cov-4.207279_pt1 | contig 21350 bp, 13 predicted proteins | sample MGYA00521276_ERZ808286 | MGnify/ENA primary metagenome ERZ808286 (study PRJEB31516, sample SAMN03275607) | gut metagenome | biome: mammalia-associated habitat; material: feces | host: Papio cynocephalus | place: Kenya | collected 2012-08-01 ... | reverse complement strand
AAATTACAAAAATCGTCAAAGGACGGTGGCAACCAGTAAATGCTCACGGTAAGGTATGTTGTACCCTGCTGTGATTTGCCGTATGTACACTTGTCGTGTATGAACGGCTGCTCACGTGTGGGAGTTATATATACCCATGCGTGGGCTTTCAGCGTTGTCCGTCTCGACGATTTGGGCAATGCGAGAGCCTCGAGCTGTGGGATGGGCAAAAGGCGAATCCCACGCTTTGTTTTTGTAGAGGCAATGGCTTGATTTAATAACCGTTCGATATGGGGGATTCTATCGGAACAATATGGATATGATCCGGCTCATATATAAGTAAATGTTCAAAGTAGTATGGGACCCAAAATACAATGGTGTCCGCCTTACCATGTCGGCTGCGGGAGAGGCTCTGAATGTTTCTCCTCGTCCTGTGTTTTGGGAGGAACTTGACTTGCTTGGGCTCAACAAGATGGGATGGATATACCCTCATGTTGACGAACCGCTGCTTTGGGCTTGCGACCGGCGCTACTTTTTCAAGGGACAGTTTGTGCTAGAGGTAAAAGGTGGCAATATCTTTGACGCCCCAACTGTCATTCAGCAAGAAGGTTTTGAAAGTTTGACCTTGTCACCCGTGGACATGGAGAAACTCCGCGAACACAATGAGGACACGATGTTCATCATTGAGCACGAGGCTATGGATTTCATCAACCAGACCTATCGCCGATACAAGAATAGCTGTAAAGTGGCGGCAGAAAATCCTGATATAGATTTTCAGTCGCTTGCCGCTCATCTGGAGAAAAAGACCAAGCAAAAGCATGTTGTCGTTAAGGAAGATTGCGACAGCTTCGAAGTCATGCCATTGAACAAGGCAGAAGAATTGGGGAAGGCACCGATACTGACGAGTAAGGTTGAAATATTTGTTTCCTCTTTTAGTGGAGGAAAAGATTCACAAGTTGTCTTGGATTTGGTTTCAAGGGTCATTCCCACAGAAGATTTTGTTGTTATATATTCAAATACAGGCTATGAACTACCGCCTTCTTTAAAACTTTATGATGAGATAAAGGAATTTTACAAGGAGAAATATCCCAATATACGTTTCTATGTAGCTCAAAATCATCAACAGATACTGCATTATTGGGATGAAATTGGAACACCGAGCAGAATACACCGTTGGTGCTGCGGTATAATGAAATCTGCCCCTCTTAGTCGTTTGCTAAAAGAAATTGTAGGCAAAGGAAAGCAACCCAATGCAGTTCTGTTTGATGGGGTAAGAGCCGAAGAAAGTGCTAGCCGTTCTTCTCGGTCACGAGTTGGGAAAAATGTAAAGCATAACAATATAGTAAATGTCAGTCCTATTTTAGATTGGAATGCAACGGAAATATATCTGTATATCTTGCTAAATAAGCTTCAAGTAAATGACGCCTATAGAAAAGGGCTGTCAAGGGTTGGATGCGTAATATGCCCGTATTCGTCATCATGGAGTGAAGATTTATGTGGTCAATTATACCCTCAAACATTAAAGCCATTTGTTTCAAAGATACGAGAGGGCCTGGAGAATGCAAAGGTTTCAGGTGTCGATAACTATATTAAAACTGGACGGTGGAAAATGCGTGCTGGTGGCAGGTATCTTCATTGTGATGCCAATGTGAGTTTTATGAGTGTCTCTCCAGAATTTAGAGCAGTCATGTCTAATCCAAAAGAAAACTTGTTGGCATGGCTCACGGTTTTGGGAAATTTTTCTTGTGAAAGAGAGGGTAATAAAATTACCGTAAATCTCAAGCATAAGAATCAAATATATAAATGCATTCTTGAGGACAATGGAGACACACAGGTCTTTTCTGCTTATGAGATAGATTCAAAAGACGTTGTTTTCATAAGTCATCTAAAAAAGGTTATATATAAGGCAACTTATTGTGTGCATTGCGAAGTATGTGAGGTAGAATGTCCTACTGGTGCATTGTCAGTAGTTCCTATCGCAACAATTGATAAAAACAAATGTGCACACTGTATGAAATGTATAGATTTTGATGGAAAAGGCTGTCATGCAGCTAGTTCTATAAGTACATCCGACACAAGTATAATGACAAATCAACTTAAAAATATGATACAAGGTACAAAATCTGGCATAAATCGTTACAATGACGGTATGGGACTGCGCCGTAATTGGTTAGAAAAATATTTTAGCAACTATTCTACGTTTTTCGACAACAATGATCATGGGTTAAATCCCAAATATCAAATTCCGCCATTTATAAATTGGCTAAGAGAATCTCTTATATTAGATTCAAACGGAAAGAGCATAACAGAAACAGGATTGCTGTTGGCAAATGTGTATTTGCAAAATCCGATAATAGTATGGGAGGTTATCTTTATAGGACTTTGCGAGAACTCTGAAATTTGCAATTGGTATCAAGGTTCTATAGAGTTTAACCGAAAATATACAAGAGAAGAAATAGATATTGTTCTTCAGGACAGTTATCCTGACCTTAAAGACAGAACATTGCGTAATCCTATGAATTCTTTAATGAATACATTTAAAGATAGTCCATTGGGTACGGATATTCATGTGGGAATTGTATCAAAAGAATCAAATAAAATCGTATTGTCCCGTCTCCCTCACAACGACATATCTCTTGTAGCTGCGGCCTACTCCCTTTATCGTTATGCAGAGCGTCAGAAGCGACACATGCTTACAGTTTCTGAGTTTTACGACGAGAACCAAAAGGAGGGGATTTACCGGCAGTTCGGCATCAGCAGGGACACTTTGGAGAAATTGCTGCTGAGTTTGCAGGAAGAAGGCAACCATGTGTTAAGAGCGGAGCTGAACATGGGACTTGACAACATCATTCTTCGAGAAGACCTTACATCAAAGGATATATTGAAACTTATGCTCAAATAAAGGAAAAAGACTATGGCAACGAGATATGCAGACTTTATCAAGATGCAGGATTTTCTTCCTGTATATGACATGACGGATGAAACGCCCAACCTGTGGCAGACATTCATCCCTACGAATCAGTTTTGCGACTTGCTCTCACGCAGCATTACAGCCATTACGTCCTCGGACATAAGCAAGCGCCGCTCCATGTGGGTGCGTGGCACTTTCGGGACAGGAAAGAGCCATGCAAGCAGTGTGGTGCGCCACATCCTCTGTGACCCATACGAAGACATTGAAGGATATTTGAACAGCATCCCCAATGATGCACTTAGAGAACAGGTGAAGGCAATGCGCAAGAACAAGCGCTATTTCCCTGTTGTGCTGAAAGGTGTCGAGGGCGCATACAACATATCCCGTTTCCGCCTGTCTCTTCAAAGAGAGACCAAAAATGCTCTTGCCAAAGCAGGATATGAGATGGTCGTGGACTCTGACTTTACGGAAGCGCTCAAATGGGTGGAAGGGCACCGGTCAAGAATCCCGGAGCTGCTGGAGAGCAATGACGAGCTGGCATCAGAGGCAAGCACCTGTGATAAGCTGGTAGCAAAGCTGAATGCCAACGACATTGATGTGTTCTTGCATTTGGAGGAAGCCCTTGCCGCAGACAAGACTTATTTGACAAGTGACAACATCAGCGACTGGCTGGTGGATGTGCAGAAGAAAATAGCTGAAGAGGGCATTGCCGATGGCCTGATTATCTTTTGGGATGAGTTTACCAGCGTGATGGACACGCTGCAAAGCGACCGTATCAATGTCCTCCAGAACATTGCTGAAAAATCACAGAGGAACAATGTGTTCCTGTATCTGATTTCACACCGTACAGAACGTACAGGCATGGATGCCAAAGGCAAAGACATCACGAGGATGAGCGACCGCTATGACAGTGTGGACTACAAGATGGACGAAATATCAACTTATCTCATTTTGCGCCATACTTTTAGCATAACAGACAAGCGGAAGCTGGAAATCACAAGCTGGAACCTCAAACACAGTATCGCCCCGGAAGTGTTCGACTATCTTTGTGAAAGCAATTCTTCAGAAGAAAAAGAACATATACAAAGTCTTTTCCCCCTGCACCCTTACACAGCTTTCCTGTGTTCCAAGATGGCCAACATTATGGGTTCGGCAAACCGTTCTGTCCTTAAATTTATGAACGACGAGAAGAGTGGTTTTGCCTGTTTCATCAATGATGACACAAATTACAGCTTGAAGATGATGCTTACAGCCGACTGGCTTTGGGACTTCTTCTATTCTGAGTTTGAGGAAGACCCTCTGTGTGCGGCTTTCATCAATGTGTACAACTCCAACAAGGGCAAGGTGAGCCAAATGGGGGATGACTATCTGAGAGTGTTCAAAGTCGTCCTCTTGCTGAATGCCCTTGGCATGAAATTTAAGGGTACACCGGAAAAATATGCTCCTAACGACAAGAACCTTGGCTATATATTCTCTGCTGACAGATGCGAGGACAAGATACAAGGAATACTTGACTGGCTGGATGAGAGCCGTATCGTTGCCCGTGACATATTGGGTGAATTCAAGATATCGGTATCCACTTACAATACCGCAGAGCTGACCAAAGAGAAAAAGCAGGTAGCTGTGAGTTTCAAGGATGCCGTAAGCTTCTTGAAATACAATGATGCGTCAAAGAGAGAAATCAGCAAGATATTCCTTGTTGGTGAAACGCTTATGCGCAAATGTGAGCCGCAATTTTACTCATGTGAGGAGTCGGAGCCTGTTCTTCGCAGCAGGCTGAAGAAATACACGTCGGAGAAGCCAAACTTCTTGCATGTGGCATTGCTGTTAGCTATAACCGATGAGGCACGTGACATGATGGAAAACCGAGTGAAGGAATTTTCGGAGGAATTTCCTGACACCTTGTTTATCATGCCATCAGAGGTCTTCACGGAAAGTGCGAAAAATCACTTTATAGATACCGTGGCACAAGCCAACGTAAGTCGCTCGCACTTCAACAATGACGAGGTGAGCCAGCTGGAACGTGCAGCAAACGAGTATGTTGTCAAGTGGAAAAACCGCATGAATGGCGGCACTTATAACTTGTATTATAGAGGTGAACGTTCTTCAGACGGTATCTTCAGTAATGTTTATAATGTTATCAACAGGAGATACAGTGCCCAACTATTCCCGCAAGGCATGGAGAGTGTAAAGCCCCTTCATAAGGAGTCTCTGACCTTCTTTGCCAACAAAAACTATAAGAAATTGGCTCTCCAGATGCTTCAGAAGCGCACAAGGGACGAAATGCTGAGGTTCAGCGGATCTGACATTCCGGCCAGACTGATATTCATGGATGGAGAGAACAACCTTGTTACGGATGCCTGCGAGCTGACAGGCTCCGCTGCGAAAGGCGACTCCTGGCTGAATGCCATTTGTCAGAAAGTGGATGAGCTTATAGCAAGCGCAAAGAAAAAATATACAGACAGGTTCTCACTAAGTGAGATTCTTGCCCCTTTGATGAGGCCACCCTACGGAATGTTTCCTAACCATGCCAACTATGTGGCCTTGGCTTTTGCGCTGCGCAAACACAAGGATGACCTGTTTAATCCAAGCACGTCGCAGCCAGTAGGCGACGAGAAGCTGACAGATATGATAACCGCATTGCTCCAAATGTGGGATGATGGCGTATCTGAACCGAGCAACAAGCTGCTGCTTAGATTCGGCTCTGCCGAGGAAAAGAACTTGTCCAAGCTTCTTGGCGAGGTGTTCTGCCTTCAAGATGTGAAAGGTGTCAATATGGCGGACTTGAAAAGCTTGCGTTATGCAAATTGGGCTATAACGGAATTCTGCAAGCAGATAGCAAAATATCCATTGTGGTCTTTGCTGTATTGTTCAGCCATCAAGGAAAAGCCCGAGTGCGAGAAAGCATTGAATGACTTGATTTATCTTTTCAGTCAAGACAGTTACACCCTGCCAAAAATCAAAGAGCTATACAGTGAGGTTAAGGGTGAGCAAATAGACCTTTACAAGCTTTTGGCAAAGCAGGGCAACTATCATGAAGGATTTGTCAACTTCATCAATAGTATAAATAACGTAGATATAAAGGATGAATGGTGGGATGAGCTTGAGGAAGAACTGAACCATTTGCAGTCTGAGATTGCATTCCGCAAGAGAGAGGATGTGAAAGATTGCGTCAATGCATTCTATATCCAAAAGATCAAGGAGCAGAGCAAGCCTTCAGCAGAGCGGGGGCAAAGGCCAGATGGGACTTCTGTGCCAGATGTGGCTTCCGAGCCTTCTGCTACTGTGGTTAGGGCCGCCCCCGACACCATAAGGCATGCAAAGAACTATGTGAAGTCGCAAACCATGCCAAGCATGATGTGGCAAAAGGTTGTTCTTGACCTTATAGAGGAGCATCCAGAAGTTTCCGACTTTCTTATCAGATACTTAGGCAGTTAAGGATATGGCACATATAGATACGTCTGACAAGGTAAAAGTATTTGGCTCTTTTGACGGGCTTGCAACAGAAATAGCCAACGACATGAAATCTAACGACATGTTGGCCCAACGGTATGCCGTCAGATTCATCATGCTCAATAATTTTGATGAACTAAAGGAATTGGCCAAACTGATGGTAAAGTTTGGCGTGGAGGCTTTGGACTTGGAGGAACTTATAGATGAAGATGACGAGTGGGTCACAAAAGACATGCTGAGGGATGCTTTGATGGCATGCAAGACATCTACGTTTGTGACACCGTTTTCCGAGGTTGTCAGGTTCTATAATGACGATGACTTTAGGGGGTTCTTCAATGACATCATGTTGATAGAGGATGTTCGCAATCCGCAAAAGCGTATCTATGTGCCGTTGATTGGCCTGCAGAATCGTTTTACTGATTTCTTGAATCATTTTGCCCGAATTGGAGAAAGTGCGCCTGTTTGGAGATACGATGCAGAGAAACAAACTGTTGAGGTGTATTTTACGAAATACAAAAACTACGAAATACCCCAAAACGAGATACAGTGCAAACTGTCTTCATTGCGAGACTGGCTGAAATTCTGGAAGGTACAGGCACCGCAAGAGCGGATTGTCTGCACCTCTCTTCCTATCTCTGCAAAGTTTAAGTATTCCAAACCTGACAATATCTTTAATTTTATAAAAATAGACAGCGCATACGAATTCATGACAAAATTCATGGATTTGTCTTTTCCTTTTGGTTATGAAGAAAAAGACAAACCGTACTGGGAAGAATTATTGCGCTCACTTGAAAATGGCAAAGGTTCGTCTTTCTCATACATATCTTATGTTCATGACATATTCAACAAGAAAATACTGAATGTGTCTGAAATCCTTGAAGAATGGGTTAAAGATGATACAACTCCTTTTCACCGTTGGCTTTTGTACCATTACGTCCTGCATACTAAGATAGGAGAATGTGACTCTTATTTGAAAGTCTGTATGCAAACTGTTACAGACATGAATGACGCAAGGCAACTTCCATATTATATAGCCACGCTTATCCTATACAATATGCCAGCAAGCAAGAGAACCGAGTATGCACAAGAAAGGCGCAAGCTTATCAGAGAGAATGCCGATTTTTTCAGAGCATTTGTCACAGACCAAGAGCAGCAATGGCTTTTGCAACGCACCAAAGAAATCTTCCAAAGCTCCAATAATTTCTCAAATGCCTTAGATTTGTGCACAGGCGTATTTGACTATGAGCATATTCTTCTGATGGGATGGTATGCACATAATCAACAGAACAAGCCTGTAAAGGATGCCGTGAAAACTACTTATCCCGAATTGGAAGCATATCTTAAAGATACGAAGCCATCCTCTTTTGCAGTAGATACCCAATGGTGCTTCGAATATCTTCACGAATACAAAAAGGCGAAGCTGCTGGACGCATACACAAACGAGATTGCAACATTCATAAAGGAAAGGAATGCCACATCCAAGACATTCTACCAATGGTATTATTCGTTTGACGGATCGCATGATGTGCTGGCGGAGGTTAGCCGTAACTCTATGTTGTGTCCTGATAAAGTATATTGGATAGACGGGCTGGGAGCGGAGTTTTTGCCATATATCCAGTGTCTTATCGAGGAGAAACACAGCAACATGAAAGTCGTCCGTTCACAGATAACCCGTGCCAATATACCGTCGTCAACTTCACTCAACCGCTTTGATGGAGAAAAAGTGATTAAGTATGGCGCCTTGGATGAGTTAGGGCATGATGCACATGGTTATAAATATCTGTTTACGCTCAATGAAGAGTTGGCCGTATTGAAGAGTATAATAAATGAAATCATTGATACTTGTCAAAAGCAGAAATGCACCATTTCCATAGTTTCAGACCATGGATTGAGTTTCCTTTCAAGAAAGGTGGCATCTAAAAAATACGATGGAAAATTTGAACATGAGGGGCGCTATATCAAGACAACCCCTGAGGCTGAGACAGACCATGATTACTTGGTACACAAGAATGAGAAAGATGGGCAACTCTATAAAGTGGCCCTTACTCATTCTTCATTGGCTAAAGTGCCTACCCATGAGGTTCACGGAGGATGCACTCCAGAAGAGGTACTTGTACCATTTATCTTGTTGTCCAACAAAAATGTGGCAAGTAACATCGTATATCAAGTGAATTTGATAGAATCGGAAATCATGTTGTCTAAACCTGTTGTCAGGTTATCTGTCATTCCTGAGCCTGCGAGCGTGTCACTAATATGTGAGGGGCATACTTATGAGATGAAGCGGGAAGGGACAACTTGGGTAGCGAGGTTGGACAATGTAGCGGAAGGCTCGCATATCCTGGACGTGAAGCCTAAAGACGCCACAAGCATTCAATTAGAGATAAAAGTCATTGGAGTTGGAAACAACACAGACATTAACGACATGTTTACTTTGTAACAATGAGCGAGATAGGGAATAAAATAAAGGGAGTGTTTGGCGGAGCCGCTGTCTACAAAGATCCTGCCAATTATGACGTGTTCAACGGGAGGAATCTGCCTTCTTTCGTCAAGGACTACTTGATTTCTACCCATATCTCAAGTGACGGAACTTTTCAACGGGCAGCACTTGCTCGTTTCTTGGATGAACACATACCTAATGATAATAGTGCTATTGTTGCTCGACTGAGAAGAGGAGAGACTTTGACACTTCTGACTCGTTTTGATGTCTTGACAAGTTTGGCTCAAAATAAGACCATGTTTCAAATACCAGACATGGGAATAAAGGCAAGTGACACGCTGATTCCTGATTATTTGGTTGAGGAATACCCTGATGACTTGATAGATGGCGAGAAATGGGGTATAATGAAGATAGTCTATATGATGCCTCAAGAGAATAAACGAGGATATGTGGAAATGGTAAATTTCAAGCCTTTCCGCCCTATGAAAAAATTGGATATGGATTATATACGGCAATGCCGTTCAAAATTCACATTGGAGGAATGGGTTGATGTGCTAATCTCGGCAATGGAATACACACCTTCTGCGTTTAAGAATATGACACAGAAGCTGGAATTTGTCACACGGCTGTTGCCGTTTGCCGAGTCACGCCTGAATCTTATAGAGCTAGCCCCGAAAGGAACAGGCAAGAGCTATGTGTTTGGCAATCTTTCAAAGTTTGCCTGGCTTGTCAGTGGAGGAAAGGTATCCCGCGCCAAATTGGTTTACGACAAATCAACTAAGGCTCCTGGTATTATGCGATTCTATGACCTTGTGGCATTTGATGAAATCTCATCCATTACATTCTCAGATAATTCAGAAATGCAGTCATTCTTGAAGAATTATTTGGAGTATGGTCGTGCAACAGTTGACAATTATGAGTTTATGTCCGAATGTGGTTTGATGTTGTTGGGCAATATATTGTTGTCACTAGACAATCAGCCGTTGGACTATCGCTATTTTGACTCTTTGCCAGAAGTCTTTAGAGAGTCCGCCTTGCTTGACCGTTTTCATGGTATGATAGAAGGCTGGCTGCTACCTCGTGTCAATGTGGATATGGCATTGCACGATTGGACTCTTAATGTTGAGTTCTTTTCAGAAGTTCTTCACCATCTACGTACAGAGTCTGTCTATTCTCAGATTGTTGATGAAGTGGTAGTTGTGTCTAGAGGGGCAGATATGCGACATACAAAAGCTGTAAAAAGAGTGGCTACTGCCTATTTGAAGTTACTTTTTCCTCATGTGATATCGTCAGATATGCTTAATCTGGATGATTTCAATACATATTGCTTGCAACCAGCTATTCGCAGGCGTGATATTGTTAGGGAACAGTGTAGCAATATTGATGCAGAGGCTTCATTCTCGAGACCAATGCCAAAGTATTCGTTGATAGCCCATTAGCGCAACCATCTTCCCCATCCGGGATAAGAAAACCCAAATTAACGGGGGGGGAAACCGGAAGTCTAACAAAGGGCGCAGCTAGGGTTTTGGCCACTCACATGCGACAGTCTTGAGGGTCAGAAACTAGCGACTGCAATCACCCGGCGTGCCTTGTTGAACTTGACAATCTGGCCGTTGCCATAAATCCAGTCCATGCGTCCGCTGCCCGACTTGACTTTGCGGCGGGGCTTCCCCTTGGCCAGCTGCACCTCTGCGGCGGTGAAGCCCTTGGCCACACGGCCCTGACGGATGAGTTCGCGGTGGGCGGCACTCACGTTGTAGCGTTTCCACACGTCACCCTCGCCAAAAAGGAAAGCGTAGTAGTCCTCGCGCTGTCCGTCAATGTCTCCAATCACACTCTCGTTGGCAATGGCCACATCCTTGGTGTAGAGTTCGCCGGTCTTGGTTGACTTCAGTGTCATCGTCACCCGCTTGGAACCCGCCTTGGGGCGTACCTGCACAATCCTGAAGCCAGACAGGCGGATGATGTTCACCTCATCGCCACTGGCATTCTGCATCGTGGTGCGGTATTTGGTATAAACGGTCTTGTTGACATAAGGTGCGTATTCACCAGCCAAAGCCCCCACCTCATCGGCAAGTTCAAACGCCCCCTTGAATGTGTGGTGCACATTGCCTCCGCCAAACTCGTCCTCGCGCATTCCGCTGTTGGTGCGACTGATGGCCACGTTCTGGAAAAACTCGCGGCCCTTGCTGTCGGCCACAATGAGCTTGACCGGAAAGCGGCGCGTGCCCACACCGACGGCAACAACCTTCACCTCAGTGCCCTTTGGCACAGAAACCTCCTCGCAGCCATCGCCGTTCAGCTCGGTGTCCTCATAGTAGACGGTGCCGTTGGTAAAGAGCGTGGCTCCCTTCAGCTTCTCGCGCGCCACGTCGACATCACCCAGATAGGCCAGCGTGGGCACGCCCATCTTGCCACCGCAGTAGTTCTCGAAAGAGCCGCTGGGCACCTGGTAATAGTAGTCGTTGCCATCATCAGGGCAGCGGAAATTGATGTTGGCATGGCCGTCGTCTGTCTCCGTATGCCCCTTGTACACCATAATGTGGTGGCGAAGCTTTCCGTTGCTCACCTCGCGCCCAGTCGAGGCGTTGCAGAAGGTGTTGACAATCAAATCGTATTTTTCGGGCATCACCATGAACTTCATTCCCGGTTTCCAGTCGCACAGGCTGTAGAACCTGAAGTTCTGCGCAATGAAGTCCTGCGGCTCCTCGGCGGTCACACCACGGTCTGCCTTCACACCGTCAGCCCTGGTCACGACCTTTGCGCCCTTTGTCTTTACAAAATAGTCATTCTGACCGCATACAGAGAGCGCGGACAGCAGCAGTGTCATACTGAAGAAGAGACCTTTCATAAGAATATCAGCTATTGGTTGCGTTGCAAAGATAGGTATATTTTTTTATAATTCCAAATCGGCCATTAGATTTCGTCCCAGGTTGCTGTTTGTGTCGGACAGCTTGCTGTCGGCAGTGCTGAAGCCAAAGCGGGCCATGGTGATACGCCGACGGCAGCAATATACCGAAAGAAACAGTGGCAAGAGGCTGACAGACAGGGAAATAATCTCGTGTGAATGCTTATTTCGGTCTAACGACAGATTTGGGATAATATGACAAAATGGCGTGACAAAGAGGCACCAGCAAGCAGAAAAAAATATTTTGGCACGCGCTTTGCAATTAAAAGACCGAAGTGTTCCGCCGGGCACTACAAAACCGGCACAGCATTCACACTTGACAATAACAAAAATAAAATAAACAGAATTATGGGAAAGATTATTGGAATCGATTTAGGAACTACGAACTCATGCGTTGCCGTGTTTGAGGGCAACGAACCAGTAGTTATCGCGAACTCGGAAGGCAAGCGCACAACCCCTTCAGTGGTAGGTTTCGTCAAGGACGGCGAGCGCAAGGTGGGTGACCCTGCCAAGCGTCAGGCCATCACCAATCCGAAGAACACCGTTTACTCTATCAAGCGTTTCATGGGTGAGACCTACGAGCAGTGTGCCAAGGAGGTTACACGCGTTCCGTTCTCGGTGGTGAACGAGGGTGGCTACCCCCGTGTTGACATTGAGGGCCGCAAATATACGCCGCAGGAGATTTCGGCAATGATTCTCCAGAAGATGAAGAAGACGGCCGAGGATTATCTTGGACAGGAAGTGACAGATGCCGTTATCACCGTTCCGGCTTACTTCTCAGACTCTCAGCGCCAGGCCACCAAGGAGGCCGGACAGATTGCCGGCCTGAACGTCCGCCGTATTGTGAACGAGCCTACGGCCGCAGCCCTCGCCTATGGCGTGGACAAGTCAAACAAGGACATGAAGATTGCCGTGTTCGACCTCGGTGGCGGTACATTCGATATCTCCATCCTTGAGTTCGGTGGCGGCGTGTTCGAAGTGCTTTCGACCAACGGTGACACCCATCTGGGTGGTGACGACTTCGACCAGGTTATCATAGACTGGCTGGTTCAAGAGTTCAAGAACGACGAGGGCGCAGACCTCAGCAAAGACCCGATGGCCATGCAACGCCTGAAGGAAGCTGCCGAGAAAGCTAAGATTGAGCTGTCAAGCTCCACCTCGACCGAGATTAACCTGCCTTACATCATGCCTGTCGGCGGAGTGCCCAAGCATCTGGTGAAAACCCTCACGAGGGCTAAGTTCGAGCAGCTGGCCCACAATTTGATTCAGGCTTGTCTTGTACCTTGCCAGAATGCCATGCGCGATGCCAAGCTGAACACGTCAGATATTGACGAGGTAATCCTTGTTGGTGGCTCGAGCCGTATCCCCGCAGTGCAGACACTGGTGAAGAACTACTTTGGCAAAGAGCCTTCGAAGGGTGTCAACCCCGACGAGGTGGTGGCCGTAGGTGCAGCCATCCAGGGTGCCATTCTGAACAAGGAAGAGGGCGTGGGCGATATCGTGCTGCTTGACGTTACGCCGCTGACCCTTGGCATCGAGACCATGGGCGGTGTGATGACCAAGCTGATTGACGCCAACACAACCATCCCGTGCAAGAAGAGTGAGGTGTTCTCTACCGCAGCTGACAACCAGACGGAGGTGACCATCCATGTGCTTCAGGGCGAGCGCCCGATGGCCGCACAGAACAAAAGCATTGGACAGTTTAACCTGACAGGCATAGCTCCCGCACGCCGCGGCATTCCGCAGATTGAGGTGACATTCGACATTGATGCCAACGGCATATTGAAGGTGTCGGCCAAGGACAAGGCAACAGGCAAGGAGCAGGCCATCCGCATTGAGGCTTCCTCTGGCTTGAGCAAGGAGGAGATTGACCGCATGAAAGCCGAGGCCGAGCAGAACGCTGCCGCCGACAAGGCCGAGCGTAACCGCATCGACAAGCTGAACCAGGCTGACTCGATGATTTTCTCCACGGAGAATTTCCTCAAGGACAATGCCGACAAGATTCCTGCCGACAAGAAGCCGGGCATCGAGCAGGCTCTCCAGCAGCTCAAGGATGCTCACAAAGCAGGTGACGTAGCAGCCATTGACTCGGCCATCAACAACCTGAATACCGTGATGCAGGCTGCAAGCCAGCAGATGTACGGTCAGGGCAGTGCCGAGAGCGGGGCAAACAACGCAGGCTTCAACGGCCAGCAGGCCGACAGCAGCCAGCAAGCCCAGAACAATAGCGGCAGCAACAGCACTGGCACAGACGATGTTCAGGATGCAGACTTCGAGGAGGTTAAGTAATGCCGAAAGGTAAACACGTAACAACAAGCAAAAAGCGTGCAGCTCATTGAGTTGCACGCTTTTTGCATTTATGGGGTTCATGTTTCTTATGCCTTTGTTATGCGCTTGTTTATCGCTTATTTGCAGCACATTGCAACACAACAAAAAAGTAGATAATGTGGGACTTGTTCAAACATTCAAGAAAATTCAACAAGGAAATCGGGCTTTTGCCACTAAAACCAACACAAGATTCAAATGAAATTCGTACTTTTGCACCAAATTCGCTCTGTCAGACAGTTTTTCAATTCTTTTCGTGAGGTTCACCTGTGCGATAAATTTTGAGCACCTGCCTTGACAAGATGATAAAGATATATAATTACTGGTGGCATTATAATATGTGCCTGGCATATACACAACTTGATTGCGTATGGACACGAAAAGTGAATCAACCAGACTGTCGCAGCCGTCATGCATGGTTGCAGCCAAGGACATAAAGTAGAGCAGGGTTTATGAAACCGGACGGTACGAATCCTCTTTCTACAGCCGGCTGGAAACAAACAGCGCCAAGGGACATCCGCATTACTGAGCCAAACGGAAAGAATGGCTCAGAGATAGAGAAGTGCCTTCAGCCAGGCTGCACCACATGGTCTTACCTCTTCGTGCATAACAGCAAGGTGAAAGGCATCGAGGAGCAGCTGGCCAAGGATGGCAGAATCTATTTCGTACACAAGACTGTAAGGTATTTCAAGAAGACTGGCACGAAAAAGGTGCAGCACCAAGAGGTGCCGACAGTGAGCGGCCTCATCTTTTTCCAAGGCCTTCCGACAGAAATCCAGTCCTATTTGGGCGAGAAGTTTCCACCCCTCTACCTCTGCAAGAACTGCAGCACAGGCCGGGTGGCAGTGATTCCCGATGCGCAGATGCGCCCTTTCATGCGTGTCAACGGCACAGATCCCGAGCGCATCCGCTTTCTGCTCAAGCCCTTCCACTACTATGCACGCAACCGCACCCTGCTCCGCATCACCTCGGGAGAGCTGGCCGGTCTAGAGGGCTATGTCATCCGCATTGACCGTGACCGCCGTCTCGTGATGGACGCTGGAGGCATCAGTGTGGCCATTTCGGGTGTCCATGCCGAGCATTTTGAAGAAGTGAGGCGCGAAAAGATGACGCAAGACGAAGAAAGCCCGTTCTACAAGCGCAACCTGCAAGAGCGCGAGGCCCTTGTCGACCGCTATTTCCAGCCGGTGAAGACCGCAGGAGATGCCGTTTTGCAAGCCGAAAACATCGACTTCCTGCGCGAACACGTACTGGCAGAGCAGGCGCAGCGACGCATGAAAACCAATGATGTGTGGAACACCCTTGCCTTCATCATCAAGGAGATAGGCTACTACTATTCCCCGCTCATCGACCATTACGAGGAACAGCTCGCCCCCATCATGAAGGCGGGAGGCAAGGTGTTCCAAGAGATGGGCAGCATTCTTGAGGACGCGCAGACAGACGAAGAAATAAAGAAAAGGTACCAGGCAGAGCACCAGGAATTGCTGATGAAATACAGTTATATGTTCTGAAGCCCAGTAAGCACTCAAATTAGGGCTTAAAAATGAAAACATTATCTTTGCTGCCGAACTTTAAAACATCAGATTTATGTACAGCAGCGAAGATTTGGAAAGATTCTATTTCCAGTACCAGACGGAGGCAATGCCGAACGGCATCTCCATTGAGCAGTTCTGCTCACGCAATAAAGTACCTTATAACATATTCTACAAATGGTACAAGGATACACGTACCAGAATAGTGGAAGTAAAGGTGGACGGCATGCCCTCCTCGGTTCAAGAAAATCCGAAGAGGGAGGAATGTCGTCAGGAGCGTCTGCAAACCGGTGTTCCAGCTGCCGTGCGTATACTTGTGGAGTTACGAATGACCAATGGGTTGCACATATCTCAAAAGAACCTAAGCTATCAGGAGTTGAAACAGTTGATAGAGAAACTGGAGGGCTTATGCTGGGCGTGACAGGTATCAACCGCTTCTTTTATTTGCGTGACTTCACCGACATGCGCTGCAAGCATAGCCGTGTGTTGTCCATCATCCGTGAGCAACTCCATCGCGAACCGTGTGATGGTGATGTGTTCATCGTTATGTCACGTGACCGCCGCATCGTACGGCTGTTTACATACGACAACCGCTCTTACAGTCTTTTCGAGAAGAAATTTGTAGCTGGTCACCAGTTCATGAAAGTGGAGCGTGAAGGCAATGAAAGAGTGTACAGAATAGACTGGAAAGATGTCGTTTTGTTATTGGAAAATCCAATAGTTAAAACATTGAAAATCAAATAATTATGTTGTTTGTTTATTCGTTTTTCTCATATATTTTTACTATCTTTGTAGTTGAAAATCAAGGCATTACGAATGGACGAACTGCAACATATCATAGAACAAAAGCAAGAGCTGTTGACACGGGAGGCAATCTCGCGCCCAGCTGTTGATTACAGTAAAGATATGACAGCAGAAGAACAAAAACATTATATAAACTATCTTGCCGAACGTGTTCGTAAGGCGGATTTCGATTTGCGTGTCAGAGATGCTGTGCTCCAAGATTTCCTTGACAAGCAAAAGGATTATGACGAGCGATTGTCCAGACTTGATGAGGTGTTGTCTAAGGTGTCGTCTTTAGAGTCGTCATTGAAAGAGAAGGAACGTAAGTTGAAGTCGGCAGAGCGCAAGGTTTCAGAACTTACCGCCAAGCTTAAGTTTGCCGACAAGAACCGCTTTGGCGACAAGAGGCAGAAAGTAAAGAAAGCGGAATCTACAAAAACTGAAGAGTCAGACCGTGGTAAGGACGAGGATGATTTTGACGGCACTTCATCTTCTCTTCCTGACAACTCCGTTTCCAAGAAAGAAGTTTCTTCCAATGAAGAAAATCCCTCAAAGAAGGAGCGCGACTTGTCTAACCGTCCAGAAACACACAAGACTATGTGCGTTAAGGGACCGTCTGAAGAGTACAAATCAGACGAGGCGAAAGTGCCGGGAAGAATCCTTGGCAAGAAAATGGTCTCCGTTTTCCATCTTGAGATGAGCCTTGTGGAGAAACGATTCGAGATGGTGCATTATGTTGAAAAAGGCAAGAAACCCAAGTGGGGATATTTCCCGAAGTCTGGAAATCCTGAATTTGTGACGAAGTTTGATGGCACAAAGGCAACGCCGGAGTTTCTTCAGGCAATAGCCTATGAGGTTTATGTGAAGAACGTCACATTCGGTCTTCTCCACCAGTGGCTTACGGATATGGGTATGACCGTTTCTGCAAACACTCTGCGCAACTGGCTGAAGAAAGGCAAGGTCTATCTTGACCAGCTCGTTGAGTCGCTGAAGGAAGTTGCCCTGGAGAAGGACTCCATCGTGAACTGTGACGAGACTTGGTGTAAGGTGCGTAAATACGACCACTACAAGAAATGCTACATTTGGGTGCTTGTGAACAAGGCTGAGCGTGTTGTCATTTTCTTCTATGACAATGGCTCTCGTGGCCGTGACGTGCTTACCGACTTTATCGGTGACGCAGAACTGAAGAGTATCATGTCTGACGGTTACAATGCCTATACATTTATAGGAAATGAGTTGAAAACAGCAGACACTCCCAATTTCTCAAAGACAGAACATCAGGTGTGTCTTGCCCATGCTCGTGCTAAGTTTGTGAAGGCAAGTGAGCAGGCTGGTGACAAGAACGCGGACATCTTCATTAAATACATTGAAGATTTGTATAACTTGGAACGGCAGTATACAAAGGACGATCTCACAGATGAAGAACGAGGTAAACAACGTCAGAGTCTTGAGACGAAAGGCATCCTGATAAATCTCCGCACTCATCTCGGTATTGAGAAAGCAAAGGATCCTGCAACGGTTACTCCTTATTTGCAGAAAGCGTTGAACTATCTGGATACATTTTGGAACAACATCTTTGCCTACACGAAGGACGGCAGTTATCCGATAGACAACAATGCTGCGGAGCGTGCCGTTCGTCCTTTGACGACACAGAGAAACAACATGCTCCACTTCGGCAGTGATGAAGGTGCGAAAATGGCAGCCACTTACCATAGCATTATCAGTACTGTGAAGATGCAAGGTCGGTCGGCATGGGACTATCTGGGAAAGTTTTTTGTTAATATCTTTAACGGTTGCAGAGATTTTTTCAGTCTGCGACCAGACAATTTTCGTGCCAGCGAGAGCAGAATAAGCTCGCTTGATTTATGCCGAGTGCAGCCGAAAATCATAAAATAATATCGGATTGGCAACATGCCAACATTTTCGATAAGTGAGAACAATTAAAGCTTGCTTTTAAATTGTCGAACGAAGAAAATGTATGCAATAGTTAATAAACACATTAAAAAATTAACAACTCAATATATAGGCACTTGCAAAAGTGCCTATACAAAGGGGTATGCCCTAATTTGAGTACTAACTAACTTTTGAGTACTAACAAATTTTAACGAACTATTGTATATAGACTTATTTTCCTTTTTTAAGTTATGGGTTGTTTGAAAAAAAATTATTATTTTAGTTCATTTTTCTGGAGTACTCTACAAAAGATTCTTACAGCAATAGTAGGTTTCGTATCTGTACCATTGCTCCTAAAATATTATGGTTCGGAAAACTATGGGATCTTATCACTTGCAGTGGCTTGCAATGGATATATGCATTTATTAGATTTAGGTATGAATGTAGGTGCTGTTCGCTACTTCTCCTTATGGTGGTCACAAAATAACACAGAAAAAGTGAACAGGGTTGCTCGAACGAATATAACATTCTACTCTATTATTGCCTTCGTGAATGCAGCACTATTGGTATCGTTGGCATATTGGGGTGAAAGTCTATTTTCTACAAGCCATGATCAGTTTTTGCAATTACGAACATGTTTGTTTATTCTAGCATTATTTAGTATGTTAAGTTGGGGGACTACAACTTTTCAACAATTACTAATTGCCGCAAAAAAATTAGCTTATACTTCACAAATACAAATTTTTCAAACATTACTCAAGTTAGCTTTAGTTGGATTAGTATTTAAACTGGAACTTTCATTGACTTCATATTTTTTTGTATTAACATTGATTATATCATGCCTTATAATTCCATATGCATTAAAATGCAGGAAGGATAAGTTGATAGATTCAATAAAGCCTGCTTTCTATTGGAAAGATTTTAAGGTAGTAATCATATTTTGTCTTTCAATTTTTTTGTTGTCTCTTTTTCAAGTAACAGCATCACAAAGTAGACCTATTATTTTGGGTATTTTTTCCACTGATGGTCCGTTAGTAAATACAGAATTTAGAATATTAGAGGTTGTTCCACAGCTAATTATCACTATTTCTGCAACTGTTTCATCAATGTTCTTGCCTAAGACAACTGAGCTGATTGCAAAAGGTGCACAAACTGACATTTGTAAATTTGCTTACAAATGGACATTTCTGACAACTATAATAACATGTTGTTTATGCTTTCCATTCATATTAGGGGCTAATGAAGTATTATCTGCATATGTTGGCAATCATTATTCTTACTTGTCAGCATGGTTCATGCTTTGGGTGTTTATTACTTTTATTCAAATGCATTGTACTCCAGCTTATTCTTTAATACTGGCAAAAGGTGAGACGAAAGTACTAATCTGTATTACTGGATGTTCATGTATATTGTCACTTATACTAAATATTATATTTGCGGAACGCTATGGCGTCGGTTCAGCTATTATTGCTTATTCAATATATGTCATGCTAAATATGATTTCCTATTATTTTATATTCTATTCAAGAATATTGGGGCTAAGTAAAATTAAAATTATTGTTTCTTTTTTTAAGCCAACTTTGTTAGCTTTCATTGCTCTTGTCATCGTTTATTTGTTGCATCTTGAAAACTTTTTCAAAGGCAGAGATTTACGCGTTACATATATTGTTGTATTTATGTTAAAGACATTTTGTTGGGTGCTACTCTACTATATTCTTATGGTATTGTTTAAACAGATATCAATTAAAAATAAAGAGATAATTACCATTTACGATTAAAAAATAAAATAATATAAAATGAAGATTAAAACTATTAGAGATTTATCATCTCAAATGATAGAGACGTTGGTTCTCTGTTGGAATGATTTTTTGTTCCTTGTAAGAAATTCTTACAATTTTCAAGTTAATACTCGTGATAAGGTAATGGTGAATGTAATGTTGGGAATGCATTCATTGGAAAAAGGGATGTCCTTTGCTGTCAAAAAGAAAAATTGGGGTAAAGAAAAGGCATATAAACTCTGTACTCTTATAGATAAAGCTTTCAAGTTGTATGGTGATGATGAGCGACTTCAAATAGCAATGTCTGTTCTAGAAGCGTATGTGAATGATTCATATTCATGCAAAGACGAAAAATTATTAAATACTATCAAATCATTGTTGGATAAATTTTATAAGAATAATATAAAAGCTGGTGTAAAGGAGATTAAAAAGCCGAACTTTACAGCAACAACAGATCAAATATTAGATTTTTTCAAAACCAGAACTTCTATTCGATATTTCTCTAAAACCCCCATTAGTGATGATGAATTTGCGAAAGTGGAGGAACTTATATCATGTACGCCAACCGCTTGTAACAGACAAACTTGTAGAACTTATGCTTTTAGAGGTGACATTGCAAAAAAGATAATAGCCAACCAACTGGGAGATCAGGGATGGTGCATGAATGCTGATACGATTTTTATTGTGACTGCAAACGGCTCGTATTTTAATTCAACTTATGAATCAAAAGAGGCATACATTGATGGAGGTATGTATGCAATGAATCTATGTATGGGACTCCATATGTTAAGAATCGGGTCATGTTTTAAAATGTTCATTCGAACTCCAAAAATAGAGAAAGAATTTAAAAGAATTTGCGGTCTGCAAGAAAACGAGATTCCTATAGTACTATTACTAGCAGGACATTATGATGAGGAACACTTAAATAGACAACCTATATCTGTTCGTATTAAGTCCAAAATATTAAGAAGAAATAGATAAATGTTCAATTCAAATTACATACTGTTATTAGTGCCATTGGTGTTTTTATTCTGTTCGTATAGAAAACGAAATAATAAAATGTACTGGTCTATGACATTATTTTATAGTATCGGAGGATTATTCGCTTTTCTTTTGACACAACAAGATTTCTTTTATGAATCTGTTAATTCTGGACATCAAAATGTTTCTTTTTCTGCAACAATATATTATATATGTTGTATGAGTCTGTTATTTGAACCGATTAGAAGAGAAAGGTCTGGTTATGAGTACAGTGGAAAAGTAAGTTCTATCAATCTAAAAAACTTCTGCTTGCTTTTTATTATTATAAGCGTCATGTATATTATTGCTATTATACCATATGTTAATGGTG
>ERZ808286.651-NODE-651-length-21395-cov-5.020056_pt1 | contig 21395 bp, 18 predicted proteins | sample MGYA00521276_ERZ808286 | MGnify/ENA primary metagenome ERZ808286 (study PRJEB31516, sample SAMN03275607) | gut metagenome | biome: mammalia-associated habitat; material: feces | host: Papio cynocephalus | place: Kenya | collected 2012-08-01 ... | reverse complement strand
TAACGCCTGATAAATCAACAACCTATTCAATCAAACTCCACATAGCCAACACCGCCCGCAACGCCAACCTAAGCGGTTCACTCAACTGGGCGCTCACCAAAGAAGGCTCTCAAACTCCAAGTGGTGGGGATGAAACCGAAACAGTCTCGCTTTCATACGCTAATAACGAAGGCTCAGTTATCAATTCAGACACGGTTACATTTAAAAAGAATGCCGACGGCACCAAATTTAAAATTGTAGGACCTACACCAATTATTGATTCAACATCTACGACTTCATACCTAAACGGCTCTTTTGATGAAAGAACAATCACCGCAACGGGTAAAGTATCAAGTATTGATGACTTAATAAATAGCAATGGTGCAGAATTTTACTATTTTTGTACAAATTCCGCTGTCGTAGGTTCTTTGTCCTATAACGACCCAGGTGAAATTTATTATACTCCGACTGATGATGATACTCTTGAAAACTGGTATGATATTCCATCAACGAATACAGCCCTTTATGCTTGTTTTATGATTCCAAATTATACAAGTGATGGATATATAGGTAGTGAATCATATATAGTATTTTCGAATGAAATTAGACATATAGATTATGACAGTTCTTTTAAGGTTACATCTGTAACAAATGTCGTTATTCCGCAAAGTATTTCCAGAATATCAACAAGTCAATTTTCAACAATTTTTACGAGTGCTATGACAATTCCAATAAGCGTGACAGATGTTGATGAAAGTTCTTTTTATTTGGCTGGAGCTTCTGATGAGGCTACTATTTATTATGGCGGGACAGAAAAACAGTTTCGTGAAGTTTTTGATTCGTCGTTGGCTTTTGACTATAATGCTGATAATAGGCCGTTAAACTATGTTGGCTCAATTAAGGTGGTTACATCTGATAATAAAAATGGATTTATTCAAAAAATGTATAATTATGGAGTAATGGGCTAATGCAGTTTGTCTGATTTAAAAGAAATGTTAATAGATAAAACAAATAATTTTGAGTAAACAATCGTTGTGGAATATGATATTTTAAAGTAAAGTTAATGAAAGGGGTTTTTAGAGATTGGTCAAATATAATAAATGTTGTTAAGAAAAATTAATTACTCTTTATCACCCGAAAAAATTATTTGAAAAACCTTTTACTTTTTGTTGACAAGGGGTGGGGAAATGGGTAAACTTATAATAAATAAAAGGGGAGAAAAATGGATAAAGTTAAAAAATTCTTTTGTGCAATCAAATGGGAAAGTTTTGTAACTGCTCTTTTGGCTATCGCTGTCGGTATTGTTTTCTTGGTTAAACCCGACAATTCTGGCGATGTTGTGCTTTATGTCGCGGGTGCGGTGTTTACTTTGATTGGAACATTGCTACTTCTCAAGTTCTTCTTGAATGACTTTTTGTTTGGTTCGTACATATTTGTAGTCAGTGCATTACTTTTGACGGTCGGGATGCTTTGCTTCTTCAGAACGGACTCAATGAGATATCTTTTCGTTATGATGTTTGGCTTCTTCTTGATCATTGACGGCGTAACAAAATTCCAAAATGGAATCGACCTTATGCAATCAAAAGTAAAATATTCGTGGAGCGTTTTTGCAGTAGGTCTCCTATCAATAGCACTTGGTGCTGTTGTTTTGTTTGGAAACTTCGCACAAATTATGGTTTTCTGCGGAATCGCTCTTATCGTTGACGGCGTTTGCGATTTGTTTACAACAATCGTATTTAGTAGCAAGGTTAGAAGACTTGAAAAGAGAGTCAGAAAACTTATCAATGACAACTTCGACGAAATGACAAAAGCAATGAATAACATTGTTATCGAAGAAGAACCAAAAGACGATAAGAAAGAAGAAAAGTAATTTTTTCAAGAAACATTTAAAAATTTGAACAATTTATCTTAAAAATATAAAAGTGAAAAGATAAAAGTTTAAAGTCGCAAAAATTTAATAACTTTTTGCAAATAAACATTAAAAACAAAGGTGACCTAACTTACAGGTCGCCTTTTTATATGCTTTTTTAAGTAAAAACATAAAAAACAAAACGCAAAAACTTTTATTAGGTGTCAATTTTTGCAAAGATTTTCGAAAATTGATAGATTTTGTTTTATTCTTTTGTCGTCGGGAGCAAAAGTTAAGGCAATTTTACAATATTCAAGTGCTTTTTTGTAATTTTTTAGGTAGTAAAAAGACATATAAATGTAGTCGTAGGGAAGTTCGCCAAAAAGGTCGCTATTTGAAATGTAACTTAGGGTGCGAGATGTAATTTTTAGCATTGAAAGAAGGGTGATAAGCGCGGACGAGTAATCTTTTTTGTCGTAATAAAAAATTGCAAGAGAAAAATATGGTTCGCGCGTGTCGGGACTTTCAAGAACGGCTAATTTGTAGTGTTTAAGAGCAAGTCTAGGTTTTCCTAAATTTTTGTAGCAGTCCCCCATATATCTTTCGCTTGCACTGCGTTCTTCCGCCCAAGTGCTGTTAGGCATAGATAGGTGTTTTTTAAAGTATTTTATGGCGTCCGTGAAACGCTCATTAAACATATATTCGCGGGCAAGATAGTGTGTGTTGCGGTCACTTTCAGGATGTTCTTTGACACTTAGTTCAAGGAGATTAAGATATTGTTTTCGGCTTTTAGTTTCGTCTGGATAGTGGCGCAAAATAAGGTCTGAGTTTATGCAAATTTGAGTGCTGTTTAGTGGCCTATGGGACAAAATTTCGTGCACGGGATAAATCCAAGAAAACCCGTGTCTTGCGTGGATTTTTTCGTAAACAAAAGTCGTTTTATCTTGCCCATTTTCGACATTCCAAACATATTTATAGCGCATTTGTTGTGTTTTGTTTTTTATCCAAACTTGTTCAATTTTTTGTCGCCAACCTTTTTCAAAAACTTCGTCTAAGTCGGTGCAAACGCACACATCGGCGTCGTTTGGGACGAGCGAGAGGCTAATGTTTCTAGCCTCATCAAAACGCCATGGTGTGATTTTTTGTGTGACGACTTTTATACTGTGAGACATTAGTTTTTGGACGGTTTTATCGGTACTACCAGTGTCGAGCACAACAATTTCGTCCGCTTCTTTCATACTTTCATACCATCTATCGACAAATTTTTCTTCATTTAAGCAAATTGCATAAACAACAATCTTTAACTTTTCCACATTTTCTCCTTATTTCCTTTAGTTATTTATGTTTATATACAAAAATTTGATAATTCGTATGATAAAAAATGGTCATTTTCAACAATCTTTTTGTGATTTATATAAAAAGGCATTAAAAAAGTTTGTAACTCGTGGTTTTTATTGTATAATAATATACATACTACTTGTAAATACCTATGTTTTAAAGATTTTAAAAGGGGGAGAAAATGGACGCATCGCTTGTTGGAATACTTTTGGCTGTGCTTTTTGGGCTTATTGTGGTCGTTTCCTTTTTGATAGGGCTTAAAAGGGGACTTATGAAGTCTCTTTTTCGGTTCGGGTGGCTACTTGTTAGCGGAATTATTATTTGGTTCGTGACTCCACCTATTGCAAATTACTTAAACACTTTTGATTTGACGAGTCTTGGGATTGTCATTGACGGGCAAACTGTACATAAATTGAGCGATGTTGGGGTTAATCTTCTTAATTCGCTTGGACTTGACGAAGCGATTACATCAAGTTCTGCGGTTCAATCTTTTGCGCAAAATTTGCCGACTATGATTTTAAATGTGCTACTTTTCGTTGTGCTTTTCTTCTTGTTTAAGTACCTTTTGTGGATAGTTTGGGCGCCTATAGCGTCAAGAATTTTTGACAAGGACAAAAGAGCAAAAAAAGTTTACAATAAAAAAATCAAAGAACTTAAAAAGAAGGGAATGCCTATAACGGAAGAAGACGCCAAGTTTAGTTTGCCAAAGAAAAATAAGTTTCGTTTTCTTGGCGGGTTAGTTGGCGTTGTAAGTGGCTTACTTATTTGTGCAGTGGCATTTTCACCGATTGTGGGGTTAAACGCGATTTATCAAAATGTGTCCGCAAATGTTATGACGACAAATGATGAAGGCGAAGAAGTGTCGTTTGTCAACTCGCAACTTGACGAAGAAACGATTAAATACGCCAACGTTTATCAAAATTCAATTGCTTTCAACCTTATGAAATACACGGGAATGAATTTTATGGCGGGCGTTATGTTTGACAATATGGCGGTCGCGAAGGTCGAAGATAAAACTATTAAATTGGCTGACGAAGTGTCGACTGGTGTAAAGTTGTACAGTAGATATATTGAAATTGACGACTTTATAAAAAATTACGACACGGCAACAAAAGAGGATTTGGATAAGGTGCTTGCAAACGTCAAAGAAGTCTTTTTTGACATGGATAACAGCCAACTTATTTATGTTTTGGGTGATGACCTAATGCCAATTTTTATTGATAAATATGTCATAGAAAACGAGGATTTTAAACTTGAATTTAGCGGGATTGAGTTTGACGAAATTTTGCGTGTAGCATACAAGGAAGCGACAAAAAATAATCCTTTGAAGGTAAAAGAACTTCAAAAACAAGTGGAAAGTTTGGTCGACATTGTGCAACTATTTAACAATTATGACTTGGCTCTTCCAATTATAAAGGGTGAAGTCAGTGATTTTGATGGATTTGTAAGGCTTGTAAGCCAAAATGTGGTGGGGGATAATGCAAATTCAGCAAAAGTTTTCAGCGACGCGCTTGTTGACAAATTGTACGGAATTTCGCTTCTTGAAGGACAATATCCAACTATTATAGATAGTATGGTGGAAGGGTTGTTTACAAATCTGGATATTGAATTTGAGTCGAATAAAGATATAGACAAAAATGTTTTAAAAGACAAATTAAAGACAATCTTCGCAAATGTATTTGAATTTTTTAAATATCTTGACGAGTCGACCGATTTAGATTTTGGCTCAAATACAAGAAATGCGCTTTCGTCACTCGGGAAAATTATTGATTGCGTGGGGGTAAAATCAGATTCCACGGGCGGAATTTTATCAAAAAAGAGCTATGATAATTTGATTGACTTTTTAAAATCAAAAGCAAACGAATTTCTGACAAATGTTGGAGACCTGTCGTCTGTGACGGATAGGTTAAGCCTTGTGAATGTCGAAAGTAGCTGGGAAACGGAACTTAGCGCACTTTCGCCACTTTATAAGGCAATTATAAAGATAAAAAATAACGAGGAAGATCCAATCTCGCTTGAAAAAGTTATGGACGGAAGTTATGATTTAAGAGCAACGGGACTTGGAGAGGCGCTTCAAGAAATTTTGGGCGACGGCTTAACGCAAGAAAGTAAGTCAGTTGTTTTGACAAATGAGTCGATGAGAGAAATTTTATCCGCTCTCTTTGATAAAATTGACGACGGAGACGAAATAAAAAAGTATCTTAACATAAAAGTTGGGGCTAATCTTGCTGGCGAAGACAATAGACCTACAATCAAACAAAATATGCTTGACGCGATTTACGACAAAACTGCGCAACTTTCTCTCGTGACCAACTGGAAAAATGAGTTGTACGATTTGGTCGATGTGATTGTTTGTTTGAATAATAGCATTATAAAAAATTCTTCTGACCTAAGCGTACTTGCGGGAGCGGAAAATACGGGGCTTAAAGACCTTGGTTCGGCGCTTGACGAGGCGATTATGGATGACACAAAGTTATTTGTTTCAAGTGAAAATATACGGGCGCTTGTCGAATACTTTATTGATAACCAAAATTTTGCGGAAGATAGCCAAATATACGAGATTTTAAACAAGGTGAAAGTGGGCGAAGTTGAAGAAGATGACAATAGACAAAGCGTTAAGGAAAGTATACTAAACAACATATATAACTACACAACTCAAAAGTCTCAAATCAATCCAACTGACGCAAATAACCCAACCTTTTGGGCAAATGAACTTGAAAGTTTGAAGTCGGCGTTTGATGGCTCGTTAAAAAATGCGGAAGATTTTAAGTCGTCGGGCGCGAAGATTGGAAAGGTGCTTGACAACATTTATAGAAGTAACATTTTCTCAAGAAATGTCGTGAAATCAATCGTCAAATATTATCTCGATGAAGAGACAAAAACTATAGACTTTGCACTTTATTTTAATGATTTAAAGAAAAATCATAAGGAAGAATATAACTCTAATATCGACCCAATTGCTGTTATGAAAAACATCATAAATCTTGACAATCCAAGGATAATTTATGAGACTGAAATTGCAAATCTTCTTGATTTGGTAGATATTTTAAACGGCAATTACTCGATTTCAGACGCGGGGAAATCTGATAATTGGAATAAATTTGATGCGCTTGGCGCAAAATTTGATAATTTAGCAAACAATCCTGATTCTAACTTGGATAGTAAACTACTTACGAAAAAAGTGATTAACTGTTTTATTGGATACTATTTAAAAAGTGATAAATTTGATACTGGAAACGAGAGTCTAAATAATGCAATATCAAGTATCCCCGGCGAAAACAATGCAAATTTGGACGAAATTATGGATTATAGTACCCAATTTAACGATTTGATTGATTTGTCAGAACGCATAAAAAAATCTACGACAACTTTTAAGCAAATCGGTGATGAACTTGACACTATTAAGCAAAGGTCGATTATAAAATTTGCTTTGAAAGACATCTTAAATTACTATATTGATAAGTATATTCCAAAAAACAAAGAATGGAATAAAGCGGACGACTATAAAGTTACAACTGAAATCAAAAAGAATGTCTCGAATATCAACATTAAGGCTAAAAATGAAAGTGAATTGAGCGAGAACGAAGTCTTATTAAAAGATGTCGAGTTCGGAAGGGAGTTTACTTATATTAGCGACTTTAAAGATAAGGCGGATTCGATTACTCTTGACACAATTGGCGGATTTTTAAACAAACTTGTTGGCAAAAAGCCTGCAACTGACGGCGGAGAAATATATTATGCAAGTAAACTTCTCAATAAACCAGTTATAACAATCATTATTAGTTCCGTTATGAGAGAAAAGATTGAGTCGTTAAATAGAATTTCTAATGGTGCTAGAGATATACTTAAAGGAACGACGATAGATGGGCAAATTGTAAAAGCGGGGCTTGCGGATAATGTAGTGTTTATCGAAGATTATGAAGTGGAATTTGGATATCTAAACAGTCTTATTGATTTAGTTAACACTGATAGCATCGATACAAATAGGCTAGCTGAAAAACTTGATGAAATTAGTGGAAAGGTAGCAGGGCAAGAAGAAATTGACGAGACGAAAAAGAGTAAATTATTTACAGACGAAATGCTTGTTGATCTTGTAAAATTCTATTTTGATGGTCAGGTGACCGATTATGTTGAAAACTATGACGAAACGACTAATAATTACACAACAATTAAAAATGCGGATTACGCGGGCACAATTTTAAAAGTTAGACAAAGTATCAAGGTTGAAACAAGTTTTGGAAAATTATTTAGTGAACTTACAACTTTAAAAAAGAACATAAATACATTGTCAAATATAAAATCAGCGACTGATTTCGCAACTGCTGACACGGACGAAATAGGGAATATTTTGGATAGCGTTGAAGCAATGTCTGCAATAAACGGTGGAGAGGTCGCTAAAGAAATGGCTATCACGCTAACCAATATTTTGGCAAATTCGGGTGAGAGTGAAACTGAAAAACAAGCAAATAAAGCGCGTGTTGATGCGGTTTTGACGGACGAAAGGATTGACTTTGAAAATCACGAAAAATCGAGCGAAAATCCAAATTACTATTCATCTTTAATAACCGCTTTAAAAACTGCTTTTACGGCTACGCCTTAAATTGTTTTTGAGTGACAAGACTAAAAATAAATATAGTTTTCAGTGAATAAAAATGTAAAATTATGGTTTATTAAAAAACTTCAAAAGTTAATCCTTTTGAAGTTTTTTTATGTGTATATAAGATTTTTTTATAATGTGATTTAAAAAAACAATAAATGTGTGCTCATAGCGGTTTTTTACTAAATTATTATTTTTTTTGTTTAAACTCACTGGTTTTAGTAAATTTCGAACAATAACTTTTTTACAGTCGTCTTTTCAAATTTAATTTTTGCTTAAAATTAGTATTCACAGTTCTTTGGCGTGCGAGGGAATGGGATAACATCACGGATATTTTGCATTCCAGTGACATACATAACAAGTCTATCAAAGCCGAGCCCAAATCCGCTATGCTTTACGCTACCAAATTTTCTAAGGTTGAGATACCACCAATAGTCCTTTTCGTTGAGTCCAAGTTCGTGGATTCTGTTCAAAAGAACGTCGTATCTTTCTTCTCTTTCGCTTGCTCCGCAGAGTTCGCCGATGCCAGGCACCAGAAGGTCGGTTGCTTTGACTGTTTTGTTGTCGTCGTTGAGTTTCATATAGAACGCTTTAATTTCTTTTGGATAATCATAAACAAAAACTGGTTTGCCGTACACAACTTGTGTCAAGAATTTTTCGTGCTCAGTTTGAATGTCGCTACCCCACTTAACTTTGTATTCAAATTTGTCGTTATGTTTTTCAAGGTCTTTAATCGCTTGTGTGTAGGTGATTCTTGCAAAATCGCTACTTTCGACGAGTTTAAGTTTTTCAATAAGTCCTTTTTCAACAAAACTATCAAAAAATTCAAGTTCCGCTTTGCAGTGTTCAAAAAGATATTTTATGACATATTTTATCATCTTTTCCATGACATCCATATCGTCGAAAAGTTCGTAAAACGCCATTTCAGGTTCAAGGTGCCAAAACTCGTTTGCGTGTTTTACCGTGTTGCTGTTTTCCGCTCTAAAGGTTGGTCCAAATGTGTATGTTTTGCCAAAAGCCAAAGCAAAAGTTTCGCCTTCAAGTTGGCAGGAAGGGGATAGGAAAACGGATTTTCCAAAGAGTTCGTCTTTTGGGTCGAGTTTTTTGCCTGAATAAATATCTTGTGTACTAACTTTAAATAGTTCGCCTGCGCCTTCGCAGTCACTTGATGTGAAAATTGGGGCTTGAAGATAAACAAAGCCTTCTTCGTTAAAAAATTTGTGAAGAGCAAAACTCGCTTCGCTTCTAACTCTAAAAACCGCATTGAAAAGGTTGGTCCTTGGTCTAAGATAGGCTTGTTCACGCAAAAATTCAAGTGTACTACCTTTCTTTTGCAATGGGTAGTCCGCGCCTGTTTTGCACAAAACTTCAATCTCAGTCGCATGAATTTCATATGGTTGCTTGTTGTTTGGTGTCAAAATTACCTTTCCTTTGCATCTTAAACTGCTTCCAGTGTTAAGTTTTGCAATTTCAGTGTAGTTTTCTATGTCACTTGCGTTAAAGACAATTTGAACACCTTTGAATGTTGTTCCGTCGTTTAGTGTAATAAACCCAAAGTTCTTGTTGTCTCTAACTGTTCTTACCCAGCCACCAATTTCGACTATGGTGTCTTTTTTCTCTTCTAATGTTTTATCAAGTGTTCTTAAATCTAATAGTTTCATTTTGTTCCTTCTTTTTGTGTTTGTATGATAAAAATATTTTTGTTTAATTTTAACTTTTTTAAAATCAATGTAATTTTTGTTATTGAGAATGTTTTTTTTAAGAAAATAGTTGTTTTCTTTGTGCAAATCTAAATTTTTATGACATTTGTGCTATTTAGTAATTTAAATTGTACCCGTCGTCATCAAGTTCGTCATCGTCATAAAATGAGTTTAAAACTGTTTTTATGTGTCGTTCAGAATTATAGTTTTGACAGCCCGTCCTTTCTATCTCAAAATTTTGTATAACGTTTGACTTTTTGAGCTTTGACGATGGAATTGCGATTTCTTCGTATTCTTCCCAGTAACTGCCGTCGCTATCAAGATATTTTCCATACCCAGTACATTTTTCAACAAGGTCTGAATCGATCATATATGCGTATAGGTCGGTTTTTGGATTGTCCTCTTCGTCAATATTATGTAAAAATGTTTTGCGTTCTCTGTAACTCGATGCAGGGAAGAAGTGAAGATATTTTTTCTTGTCTGAATAATTAAAGTCTGTCATATCATTGTCCGACCAATAAGCCCCAAGAGCGTTTAAACTTTCGTCTCTTTCAAGGTCGTCCAAATTTTCGTTTTCCAGTCCAGTCGCCCACCTAAGACAAACTGTTTTATTATATTTTTTACCTTCCTTTTCAAGATATTCAAGGTAGGCTGGAATAAAGCCTTCGGCATCATATTCTTGTGCCGTCATTTTTGAAGCAAACTTTTTCTTTTCGCTATCACTTTCAAATTTGCTAAGATTTGAAAAATCTTCTTCTGGTAAGTTGGAAATGTAGTCCCAATAATATGCGTTAAGTGCATTATCCTTGTATCTTTCAACCTTTTCAGGGGCTAAAGTTTTTTTGAATAGTTCAAAACTCATTACTTTTTTTTCCATGGTATACTCCTAATTTTTTGAATGTAAGAAAAATTGTTTAAAAATGTATTTTTGTTAAATTTTTCAAAATCAAACTAAATTCTCTCGCCTTTAATTTTAGTATATCCAATTTTAGCATATTTTAAGGTGGAATACAAATGCCTTTTTATATTTTGCGTTAAAATTATAAAATTTTTTTTATTTGTTTGACTAAAAGCCTTATTACACGATAGAATATTGATGTAAAAGTACAATTTTTTCTTGCACTTTGTGGCAAGGAATAAATAGACAAAAATTACTAAAGTTAGAAAAAGGATGTTTTTATGGAAGAAAAAGAAAAATTGGCTGAAAATGGTTCGGAAATAGATAATAAAAAGGTTGTTTCGAACAAATTGAAAGCGATAAAAGCAAAAAAAGACGAGAATTCGAATCAAAAAAAGGTCAACAAAGGCGAAAATAGAAAAGAAGAGAGAAAAACAAGCAGTCCTAAAGCGTCAAGGCCTGTTAGCGACGAAAAAAATAGACTTAAACTTGAAGGTTTGCGTACAAATCTTGCCGTTAGGCAAACTTTTATGTCTTGTGAAAGGTCTCTTCTTTCATATATTAGAACGGCGTGTGTGTTTGTTTCGCTTGCGTTTACATATCTTAAAATTGCAAGTTATGACCAATTTGACGCGTTTGTAATTGTGATGTTTTTAATCGGTTTCTCTTTCCTTATTTATGGCGTGATTGAATTTATTTTAAGAAGAAGTGTGACAAAAAAATTGTCCCGCCATGTAAAAGAAGAATTCTTGTCAGTAGGTGACAATGTCGGCGACGAAGAAGACTTGTGATAATATCAAACAAACAAATAGGGTAACCTTAAATAGGTTACTTTTTTTTGTTTAACGGCGACCATATGCAAACTGTCAAGAATTGACACTTGCATATGAGCGCCAACGCGTCAAGATACACTATCAGGTCGGATTGCTCTCGCAACCATCTATCTTTTAGCTTCCCATTGCATGGGGAAGTAAAGAAAAACAATCGTTGTTTGCCTGCCCTTGTAAGGGAAGGTGGCAACGAAGTTGACGGAAGGGTAGTCAGAGCGTCGAGATTCGTCCTTTTGTTCGGGGTGCTTTTGCAACCGCTCAACTTGTGGACAGTCTATCTTTTACCTCACAAATTTTGAAAAGTTCTATTTTTTTGCTATTTTTGAGGATCCCGTTTTACATTTCCCCTTGCAAGGGGTAAGCAATAGATGATTGGTCGTTTTATCACCGTCCCCTAACTAGGGGCTATTTTTTTTATAAAAAAACTTAAAATTTTACGAAAAGAAGTGGTCAAAATTGCTTGAAGCGGGGCTATATGAACAATTTTACGCTCCTAGAAATTTTATTATGCCGACGGAGATGGCGTAGCAAATTTTGGTTTGATAGTCGGGGGTGGCGAGTAGGCGTTCTTCTTCGGGGTTGCTTAAAAAACCGCATTCGACAAGCGCAGACGGAATATCAGTGCAGTTGACCACATAGTAGTCGCCCACTTTGCCTTGGGTTGATTTTGTGTTTGTGAGTAAGGAAAGTTCGGACTGAATGTTGTCCGCCAAAATTTTTCCTTGCTCATTTCCCTTTTTGTAAAAAACTTGCGCACCGTGGCAAGATTGTAAGGGATAACTATTCATATGTAAACTTATAACAAGGTCGGGGGAGGCAGATTCTATTATTTCGCGTCTAACCTTCATTTCGCTTTTTTTATGATTTTTTGCCGTTGGGTCGTATAGCCCATCGGCATTTTTTCGCGTCAAAGTGCAAGTTATGCCCATATTTGAAAGTTGTTTTTGAAGATTATATGCAAATTTGAGATTTAGGTCACTCTCGAAAACTCCCGTGGTTTTTCCAACACAACCGCCGTCCAGTCCGCCGTGTCCCGCGTCAATTACAACAGAAAAATGGCGCATTGGGGTGCTATTTGTGGTTTTTATCAAAAAAACGGACGAACAAACGAGAGCAAAACACAAAAAAATGAGCGAAAAAACAAGGATTTTCTTTTTAATAGTCAAAAACATATTAAATTTTTATTCGCGGACAACCCAAAATATGAAAATGAGTAGGACACCAAGCTTTTAAAGTTTGAATGCTTTTAGAAATGGTATTTTTTTTGTGAAAAATTATTACTATGTGGCAATAATGGTCAAACGACTTCAAAAACATTTGAACTTTTGCCACGAGGGGTGATATAATGGGAATGTGTAAGCCTAGTGGTGGAATAATTACTGTTTATGGCCCTTATGGTAAGAGTATAAGGGAAATTGAAGGTTGCCCACCAAATTCAAGAATTGATTACTATGATGAAGTAACTGGAGAACTATTACAACAACGATGGTATGATGCAGAAGGTAAGGCAATCTGGGATAGAGATTGGAATCACGGGGACTCAAATAAAACACATACTTTTCCGCACGATCATTATTGGGATTGGAAGAAAAATAATGCACATCCAGTTAGACCCGAGTATATTGGTCCTAATGGTGAAAGAATAAATAATAATTATTGTTAAAAGGATATAATATGAAAAATAGTCAGTTTAATAAAATTTATGAAAAGAAATGTGATGTTTGTGGAAAAATAGTGGCAGTAAGCAAGACTGGGAATGGAGAATGTAAAAATTGTGGTTGGTATAATAATAGACTTGGAGAAATGAACGAAGATAAAATAATTTTCCCAAATTTAGTGTCTTTGAATAAAGCAAAACGGTTATATAAAGATAAAAAAACTTTTAAACCAGATTTGAACGATTTTCTTGAAATGTTATCCTCTTATAGTGAGGTGGAGTTTTGGTATAAAGGGTTAAATTACTGTTTGTCATTAAGAGATTGCGCGGATAAAAAAATTGAATTTGGTTGTAATCCTAGCAATATTTGCTATTTTATAGACAAAGATGACTTTATACAAAATGCAAAAATTGGAAATGAGTATCTTAAAAATATTTGGGATAAAGTAGAGAATCCTAAATATATTTAGTCAGCATGCCTTAGCTATGATGTAAATTGGTTGCAGTAAAGATAAGCCATATACCTAAATAATGAAAACTTGTAAATTGTTTTTCAAGATAGGACTATAAAAAATGGAAAAAGAAAAAAAGTATAAAAAGGAATGTGAAGTTTGTTCTCAAATAATAGATGTTGATGTTTATGGGCAAGGGGGTTGTCCTAACTGTGGATGGTGGAATTGTTTTTTAAACGAAGAAAATCCAAGTAGAATTGCTATGCCGAATTTGGTTTCATTAAATAAGGCAATAAAACTTTACAAAGAAGGTAAGCCTTTTGAGCCTAACTTTGATGAATTTATAGAAGATTTGCATTCTTATGGTGAAATGCAGTTTGTGTATAATGGCGTTCTCTATGCTGTTGAACTTGTTTGTGATGAGGACAAAAAAACAAAAATTCAATTATTTAATTCTCAAACCAAACAAAGCCAATTTTTTGAAAATAACAATGAGTTTAAAAACAATGCAAAAATAGGAAGCGAATATCTAAGAAATATTTGGGAACAAACAACTGATAGATATTGGTTGCAGTAGGTGAATTTTTAAGTAATATTAAATTTAGATAAAAATTTGTAATGTTTTGCGAGTTTATGACCTAAAAGAAAAAAAATGCGCGTCCGTTGTGGATGCGTATTTTTAAAGGTTGACTTTTTAAGTTTTTTTATCGCGGGTTAATTATTCACCATTTTAGAAATATACGCTGAAATGGTGGATAGGATTGTTTTAAGGGGAAGGGTGGTTGTGAATCCAGCTTCTTTTTTATGTCCGCCACCACCAGAGAACTCGCTTGAAATCTTATCCGCGATTTCGCAGTCGTTTGTCATAACTTTTGCGACAAATTTGTCTTTATAGTCGATAAGGAAAACAAGAATGTTTATACCGTCAATTTTTCGTAAATCTTCCGCCACCTTTTTGACAAGAACGCTTTGGGATAAATTGCACATTGGGCTTTTTGTTTTGTCGCACACAACATAATGAAAGTTGCCCGCATTGACAATATTTTGTGCAAGAAGCCCACTGCAAACGAGTTCATCCACTGTGCGTCCCCATAGAACAAGGCGGTTTAGTTTATAGTAATCGACGCCGAGATTTATAAGTTGTTGCGCGATTATAAATGTCTTGTTTGTAATCCTTCTTGAAAAACAATTTGTGTCAGTTAGAATTCCGCAGTAAAGGTTTTCGCAAGTGTCAAGAGTTAGAAGAGTTTTGTCTGTTTTTTCTATAAGTTCGAATAAAATTTCGCAAGTGCTTGACGCTTTGTCGTTTGAATAAACAAAGTCCGCATTCGTTGTATTTCCTTGGTGGTGGTCAATGTTTAAAGTCAAAGTTGCGTTTAGAAATTCGTCTTGATGATTGTCGAGTCTAGACAAATCGTTTAGGTCAAGCGCAATAAAAATATAACCGTTTTGACCATATTTTTTATCAGATTTTAAGCCACATAGGTCTAATTTGCTATCATTTGATGTGTTTTTGTCGCTTTTCTTGTTATTTTTGGATTGTAATATGTCATTAACATTTTTTACTACTAAATTGTCAATATTTTGCCACGAAACAATGGATTTTTCGTTGGTATTTAGTAAAACCCACGCTTGTTTTTTGAAGTTTCGCAAAAATCTACATAAAACAAGGCAACTTCCTATTGAGTCTTGGTCGGGATTTTTGTGCCCCGCAATAAAGATAGGAAGGTCGGGTAGGGAAAGTAATTTTTCTTTTAGCATTTCTATTTTACACATAACTATCTCCCATATCTTTAAGTTCCATTCCGACGATTTTTCTATCACGTTCGCGAATGAGCCTTTCTTTTAAAAGGGTGGTTGAAAGGCTTTTTTCGGTCGTTCTATGCGTACTTGCGAGTTCAATTCTTGGGAAATTTGCCATAATGTAGTTGAGTTCTTTTATGCTACTGTCGGGCTTACTGTTTATTTTTGCCTGCCAGTCGGAGCCAAGATAAATTGCGACTCGCCCGCCACTCGACAAAATGTCAAGCGCTTTATTTAAAAACCATTCAGGTGGCAACATATCGTTGTCAGTTAAGAAAGCGTTTGTTATTCCGCTGAACGCAGACACAATAGCCAGTCTATCGTTTTCGTTATTGATTGTTTCTTTATGTTTTACGCGACGGGAATATTCGTCGGTCTTGACGCCGACAAAGACATCTTCCGCTTCTTCAAAAACGGTTGACAAATGTTCAACATGCCCTGGGTGAAGCCCGTCAAAAACGCCACTGACATAGGCAATGTCGTATTTTTTCTTTTTTGGCTCGTCAAATTGAAGGGGGCCGATGTCGCTAGGGAGTTTGGTGTCATAATTTCTAGCTATCATGGCAGAACTAACCCCTTTGCAATGTTCGACTTGTCTAAGGCGTGCTTGTTCGTCAAAAATTGGTGCTTCGCCATAGTAGGCTGAAACGATTTCGTCACTTAGGACGCCTACATGAACTTCCATATACACCTTGCTAAGTTCTTGAAAAAGGGCGACTTGCTCGGGTTTTAAAACATCAAATATTCCAGTAAGTAAACACGCACCGTGACGATATTCGCCACTGATTAGAGATTTTATTGATTTATACTTTGCGTAGGGAAGTTTAACAAGTGTGTCGACGGTTAGGTTGACAAGTTCGGTGCGTTTAAGCGATGGCTTTTCTTTTGCTAACTTGTCATAAATATATTCGTAAACTTGTTTTATCTCGCTTCTTGCTACTTGTAGCGTTATGCCTTCGTCTTTAAAAGGTGAGTCGGATAAAAACTTTTCGCGGTTGTTTAGAAGATAAAAATTTACGCCATACAAACAGCGCGATTCATTAAAAACAAAAGGGAATTTGGAATAAATGTCATAATTTCGCTTGTAAATCTCTTTTATGTCTTCGCGTACTTTTTTTATTTGACCAAAAGTCAAGTGTTCTTTATTTAGTCTAAGATAGGCAAATGTCTCAAAATAAGGGAACAGTTTGTCTGAAATCTCATATCTCATTTTTGCGTCATCAATTGTGAGCAACTTATATATTGAGTCGTGGGTGGCGGTGTGTGCGAGATATTGTGCTTTTGTTTTAATTTGGACTTCGACAGGAATGCCCATTATCATTAGGTTCGCTTTTGTCGATTTGTAACTGTCGTTTGTTTGATATTCCTTGCCTTTTGGGCTTTGATAATCATACGGAATTTTGCTCGTGCCAGGTTTTCTATTCGTGACTTGTCTATAATCGACAATCATATTTTTGACATATTTGTTTTTATAGCGCTCATAGTTTTTCTCAAAATGTCTTAGTAATGCGTCAACTTGTGCGTTTGAGTCGACCAAAAACATAAGACCATATAAGTCTCGCATATAGTCCCACGAATGTTGATATTCGGCATTTTTTGTGCATACATATTTTTTTAGCGTCGAAAGTGGACCTTTTGTCCTTTTTTCAATTACCATATCGTCGCAAATGTTTTGACTTTTGACATCTAATATAATTTCGTCAATTTTCGACAAAAATTGGTCGTTGTTTTGAATGAGATATAATTTATGAAGTAGTTGTTTTGCGACCTTTTCGTTTGGTGCGAACATAATGCATTCCTTTTATATAAAAAGTTATTCTTGTTGTGAAATTTTTTGAAATACCCTTTAATTCAAAAAAAACTAACTGAATTTTTTATAATTATAACAAAGGAATATTTAAAACTCGTTTTTAAACTTACAAAAACGCTTTCACATATATATTATGACAAATTTATCAAAACTAGTCAAAACATTTGTTAGTATCAGAAAAGAAACGACAATCCTTATTCAAATTCTGGATGTTTGTCTTTTAAAATTAAAGTTTTGCAAATTTTGGTGGCGGAGAGAAAAAATATATTTTAAAGTCTTTTTATTTTTGCAATTTTGTGATATTATAGGGGTATGATTGAAAAAATAGCGGAGTTTGATGGCGTAAAAGAAGAGGAAATCGGACAAATCAGTTCACTTAGTCTTGCTTTTTTGGGTGACGGCGTGTGGAATGTTCTTGTAAGACAATTTTTTGTCGACCATTCAACTTATAAAAATAATTTATTACACAAATTATCGACTAAATTTGTAAAGGCGACCTATCAAAGTGCTTTTTTAGAGAAAATTGACGACCTTTTAGGGGAAGAAGAACACGCGGTTTTAAAACGCGCACGTAACGCACATGTCGCAACAGTTGCAAAAAATGCGGGACTTGCTGATTATAAGCGCGCGACGGCTCTTGAAGCGGTGGTTGGGTATCTTTATCTAAAAAAAGATTTTGATAAATTATCGCAAATAAATGAACGACTAAAAAATGATATGATAAAGGCTCTTGAAGGAGAAAAAAGATGATTATTAGCGGAAAAAATAGCGTTTATGAAGCGCTTGTTGCGGGAAAGACAATCAATAAGGTCGCCATTTTTGATGTGAAGGGCAAGGAAAAAATTGTTGAACTTTGCAAGAAAAATAAGGTCAGAATTGATTTTGTTTCAAAGGAATATTTGGATAAATTATCTACACATCATCAAGGCGTTGTTGCCGTAGTGACGGACTATAAATATTCGAGCGTGGACGAAATTTTAAGTAGTAAAAGTGACGAGGGACATTTTATTGTCGTCCTTGACGGCGTGCAAGACCCACACAATCTTGGAAGCATTATAAGAGTGTGCGACTGCGCGGGGGTGGACGGGCTTATTATTGAAGATAGGCGAAGTGCGAGTGTCAACGAAACGGTTTTCAAGACCAGTTGCGGGGCGGTTAACCATGTAAAAATTGCAAGGGTAAAAAATATTAACGATGTTATTCGCGATTTTAAAAAGAAAAATATATGGGTATATTCAGCCGAAGCGGGCGGAGAAAGTGTTTATAAGACAAATCTTACTGGCGACCTTTGTATCGTTATGGGGAGCGAAGGTTTTGGCGTTGGGGAACTTACAAAAAAACTTAGCGACAGGCTTATTAGTCTCCCCATGTTTGGAAAGGTCAACTCATTAAATGTTTCAACCGCGACGAGCGCAATTATTTATGAAGCGCTAAGGCAAAGAAGGGGAAAATGACTGAAAACGATTTAATTATTAAGGCGCAAGAAGGGGATAATGACGCGATAAACGAAATTTTGTCGAGTTATAAGCACCTTGTCAGCGCGATTTGCAAAAAATATTTTTTGATAAATTTAGAAACTGACGACCTTATCCAAGAAGGAATGATTGGGCTTTTTAGTGCTGTCAGGTCGTACAAGCCCAGTCGTGAAATTTCATTTAAAAATTACGCAAAAGTTTGCATTACGCGCCAAATAATGGACGCTTTAAAAGCAAATAATAGGCAAAAAAATCAAATGCTTAACGCCTATTTTTCGATAAACAATCAAGGAAAAATTATTCTTTCGTCGCTTGACAATGGCGAAGATGACGATAATGCTGGTTTTTTTCTTGTTGCGGGCGGGCTAAATCCCGAAGAGACTTTTCTTTTTCACGAGAAGTTGAAAGATTTTAATAAGCATATAAATAGCGAACTAAGTGACTTTGAAAGACAAGTTTTAAGGCTTTATGTATCGGGGTTAAGTTACACTGAAATTGCCGAAAAATTACAAAAAGACCCAAAAAGTATTGACAACGCGCTAAGTAGGATTAAAATAAAATTGAAAGATTTGAAAGGAGAATAGACTTTGCAACTTGCATTATATAGAAGTTTTAGACCAACAACTTTTGACTCGGTCATAGGTCAAGACCACATTGTTAGGGCGCTAGAAAACCAAGTTATGTCGGGCAAGATTGGGCACGCTTACCTTTTTTGTGGGACGCGTGGCGTAGGCAAAACTAGTTGCGCAAAAATTTTTGCAAAAGCGATAAATTGTTTACATCCAGTTAATGGCTCAGCGTGCGGGGAATGCGAAGTTTGCAAGGCTCTTAACGCACCAAATAATGTTGACATTTTGGAAATCGACGCGGCGTCAAATAACGGCGTTGACGAAATTAGAGCGCTTAGGGAAAAAATAAAATATCCACCTATTCATGGTAAATATAAAGTCTACATTATTGACGAAGTTCATATGTTGACTGACAGCGCTTTTAACGCACTTTTAAAGACTCTTGAAGAACCTCCTACTCACGCGGTGTTTATCCTTGCAACGACCGAAAGTTATAAGTTGCCACAAACAATTTTGTCAAGATGTATGCGCTTTGATTTTAGGCTTGTTAGTAAAGATGACCTAGCAAAACAAACGCGAAAAGTGTTTGATGAAATTGGCGTGAAATACGACGACCGAGCGGTCGACCTTATTGCAAAAGCGGGTGAAGGTAGCGTTCGCGATACATTATCTATTGCCGACTGTGTAGTCGCATTCGCTGGAAATAATGTGACGACCGACAAGGTGGTCGAAATTTTAGGGACAAGCGATAGGGAAAGTGTCGTAAAGGTGGTTGATGAAATTATCGCAAAAAATCTTGGTGGTGTTTTAAAACGCATTGATGATTTTTGTAGAGCGGGAAGGAATTTGGTCGCGCTTGGAAAAGAGTTGACATCTCACTTTAAAGACCTTTTAGTTGTTAAGACTTGCCCTGACGCCGAAAAAATGCTCGGGATAACAAAAGAAGACTACGACAAATATTTGTTGCAAGCAAATGCTCTTGATGTGGATACGCTAATTGCGTTTATGCAAAAGTTTAGCGAGATTGAAAGTGAACTTAAATATGCCTTGTCTCCTAGGACGCTCATCGAACTGAAATGTCTTGAATGCGCTTCTTACGGAAACGAAAAAAAAAACTAATTGACGAGACTCTCGTCGAAAAAATTAAGGCGGAATTAGGACTTGCGGGTAAAGATTTTGCAAAAGAAAATTTTGCTGAAAATGGAAAAATAGATAGTCAAGTAAGTTTGGGCGGGGATAATTACGATAGGAAAGACGCGGGACTTCAAGATGAGATGAGTGGCGGGAATGATTATACGGGTTATGACGATTATGATGATGCGGACTACTATTTAAGTCAAATGGGTGATGACGCGCTTACTATGCTTGACGCGGGGGACTATGCACCAATAGATGATGTTCCACTCGACGAAAAAGATTTTGACATTCCAGACGACCCTCTTCCAAAAGAAGAGTTGGATAATTTGTCAAAAAGGCGAATTTGGGGCGCACTTGTTCTAAAACTTAGAGAAGAAGGTTGTATGACCTTGCACTCGGCGTGCGCGGAAGTGCGGGATTTAAATTTAGTGGACGGAGTGCTTACTGCGGGAGTCAAAGATGAGTTTGCTCTTAAAATTTTGACCGATAAAGAAAATTTTGACAAAATTGTTTTGGCTTTAAAACAAATTGATGATAGAATAACTTTGAACTTTGTTTTGAAAAAGGCGTCAACCAGTAGCGTCGCACAAAATTTGGAGATTTTAAGAAAGATTTTCGGCGACGAACTTATTGTTCAGTGACAACTTTTCAAAAATGATAACATAAAAATATAAAGGAGATTATTATGTCAGGATTTAATAGATTTGGGGGCGGAATGAATATGCAAAATATGCTTAAACAAGCCCAAAAAATGCAAGCGGATATGGAAAGAAAAAAACAAGAACTCGCAGAGACCGAACTTGTTGGTGTTAGCGGGGGCGGAATGGTCGAAGTGACAATTTCGGGCACAAACGAAATTAAAGCGGTTAGAATTAAACCAGAAGCAGTCGACCCAGACGATGTCGAAATGCTTGAAGACCTTGTTTTGAGCGCTATTCGCGACGCACAAAATAAAGCAAAGGAATTGTCAAATTCTTCGCTCGGCGCTTTTAGTTTGTAGGGCGCTATTGATTTTGGATAACGACGCAAAGCGTGATTTATTAAAAAAACAAATTTGCACTATACTTTTTACAACTGGGCTGTGATTTTTTTAAGAAAAAATATAGAATAAAAGATTAAAGAGTGACTTTTTAATAGGTTGCTCTTTTTTTTTACTACCCACGCCCCCAAACTGGGGGCTATTTTTTTGTAAAAAAACTTAAAAATTTACGAAAAAAAGTGGTCGAAATTGCTTGACAGGGGGGGGGGGGGGGGGGGGGGAAAAAAAAAATAAAAAAAAAAAAGGGGGTTTTAAAAAAAAT
>ERZ808286.649-NODE-649-length-21428-cov-3.738549_pt1 | contig 21428 bp, 24 predicted proteins | sample MGYA00521276_ERZ808286 | MGnify/ENA primary metagenome ERZ808286 (study PRJEB31516, sample SAMN03275607) | gut metagenome | biome: mammalia-associated habitat; material: feces | host: Papio cynocephalus | place: Kenya | collected 2012-08-01 ... | reverse complement strand
AATGGAGAAATTTCGCAAGAAGAATATGACGATATGTTCAAAGATTACAGCGGTGCCCAATGAGAGGATTAGTTTGAATTGTTCTTTCAATTCGCTTGACAAGGGGAGAAGAAAAGTATAAACTTAAAGCGTAAAAACTTTGATGAAAGACACGGTCGCGTAGAAAACAATCAGAGAGTTGTCGGGTGGTGCAAGACAATTTGTAAAAGTACGTTGATTATCACTTTCGGAGTTGCTATTTGAACAGCCTTAGGCCTAGTAGATGGTGCCGGGATTTCCCGTTATAGAAAGATTGTGTGGTGGCACAAGGATAATAGTCGTGGAATATGTCCTCGGTGGAGTCTTGTGCTTTGCCGAGTTATTTTTTTGGTAAAGGAGAAAAAAAGAATGAAAAAAGAACAAGCAATGCCAAATTTTGTTGAACTAGAGCATAATGTCCTTGATTTTTGGAAGAAAAATGACTGTTTTCATAAGCTTGTAGAAAAGAACGCTGGTCATGAGAGATTTAAGTTCCTCGATGGACCTGCAACAGCGAATAACAGACTTGGGATTCACCATTTTTGGGGAAGAACGCTTAAGGATCTTACTATCCGTTACAACGCATTGAAGGGCAAGGACTGTATGTATCAAAACGGCTTTGACGGACAAGGACTTTGGGTGGAAGTTAATGTTGAAAAAGAGCTTGGACTTAACGGAAAGCCGGAAATTGCGCAATATGGAATAGACAGATTTACAAACAAGTGTATGGAGAGAGTGAACTATTTTGCAAATGAGATCACAAATCAATCAATTCGCATGGGACAGTGGATGGACTGGGACCACAGTTATCTCACAAATACAGATGAAAACATCACTTCAATTTGGTATTTTCTCAAAAAATGCGATGAAAAGGGCTGGATTGTAAAGAAAAATCGTCCTATGGCGTGGTGTCCTCGTTGTGGAACTAGCCTTTCAGAACATGAAATGAGTTCGTCTTATCATGAAGTTGAACATACTGCTATTTTTGCAAAATTTCCTGTTAAGGGCAAGGATTTCAAAATTATCGCATGGACAACAACTCCTTGGACACTATCTGCCAACGTTGCTCTTGCTGTAAATCCAGAATTTACTTATGTTTTAGTAGATTTTAACGGTGAAAAACTTGTTCTTGGAAAAGATAGACTTTGCGTCCTGAAGGGCGATGCTAAAGTTTTAGAGGAAATGAAAGGCTCAGACCTTGTTGGACTTGAATATGAGACATGTTTCCCAGAACTTGGAATACAAGATTTTGTACATAAAGTTGTAGCATGGGATATGGTTGATAACGCAGAGGGAAGCTGCGTCGTTCACATTGCTCCTGGATGCGGAACAGAAGACTTCGAGCTTGGTCAAACACTTGGTCTTCCGGAAATCTGTCCTATAAATGAGCAAGGTGTGATGCTTGATTCAACAGGCTTCCTTGCAGGGAAGAAGACGACTGATGTTGTGGAACTTGTTGTTAATAGACTTCAAAGAGACGGAAAGCTTTTGTATGCACACAAGTATAAACACAGCTATCCATTCTGCTGGCGTTGCAAGACTGACCTTGTTTACAAACTCATTTCTGCTTGGTTTATAAAAATTGATGAAATCCGTCCACTTGCTTTGAAAGCAATTGAAGACGTTGAATTTAAGCCTGCATATGCTAAGAAACGTATGATTGACTGGCTTGAAAATATGGGAGATTGGAACATTTCTCGTTCTAGATTCTATGGACTTCCTCTTCCTTTCTATGTCTGTGAAAAATGCGGAAAGGTGCACGTAATTGGCTCAAAAGAGGAACTAAGAGAAAGAGCCGTTAACCCTGAAATGGTCGACGCTCTTCCAAATATCCATAAACCTTGGATTGATGATATTAAGATTAAGTGCGACTGCGGCGAAACGCTTTCACGTGTTCCAGAAGTTGGAGATGTTTGGCTTGATGCCGGAATTACTCCATTTAGCACGAAAAAATACTTTACAGACAAAAAATTCTTTGAAAACAATTTCCCAAGTGATTATGTTTGTGAAATGATTGAACAGATTAAGCTCTGGTTCTACTCACTCCTTATCATGAGCGTAGTTCTCACTGGCAAAGCGCCATACAAAAAGGTGTGCACATATCAATATGTAAAAGACGAGAAGGGCGGAGAGTTTCATAAGAGTGGCGGAAACACACTTGAGGCGGATAAAGTAGCTGACACCGTCGGTGCAGATGTTGTGAGATATCTTTTCTCTTCTTCAAGCCCAACAAACGATATGCGTTTTGGATTTACTCTTACAGACGAAGCAAGAAGAAAGCTCTTGGCATTCTGGAATGTCTACACATTCTTTAACACATATGCTTGCATTGACAACCCAGATATTGCTCACTTTGAACCTAAAGAAAGCGACCTTCAAGTGTCCGACAAATGGCTAATTGAGAGCGTAAACAAGTTTATTAAAGATAGTGATGTAAATTACAGCGAGGACAAGGCATATCTTGTTGTGAAAGATTTTGAAAAGCTTGTCGATGACCTTTCAAACTTCTACATTCGTTCAAACAGAAAGAGATTCTGGAAGAGTGAAAACAAGCGCGATCAAATGACTGCTTACTGGTGCTTATACTATGCAATTAAATCTTGTGTCAGCGTTATGACCCCAATAATTCCTTTCGTTTGTGAACATATTTGGCAAAATCTTGTTAGAGAAATTGAGCCTAACGAAGCTGAGTGTGTAATGCTTGCTGGATATCCAAAAGAGATTTATCCGCTTCACTTTGAAAATATTCTCGCATATACAGAAAAAGCAAGGGATGTTATGTCAATTGCACAGCGCCTTAGAAACGAGAATCAAATCAAAGTTAAGCAACCTCTTCGCACTATGTACGTAACAGGGGACGAGTTTGCACACAAAGTTCTTGAAGCGTTCGGAAGCATTATTAAAGAAGAGCTTAACATCAAAAATCTTGAAGTTGTTAAAGACGAAAGCCGTTTCAATGATGAATATCTTTCTGTAAATTTCAAAAAAGCTGGGGCAGTGCTCAAAGGTGAAGTTCAAGCTCTAAAAGAAACACTTGCTCATCTTAGCAATGAAGAAAACAAGCTTGTTATGGAAGGGTACAGGAATGGCAAAGTCAGCGTTGGCAAATTTAGTAATCTTGATAGCGAATTATTCAATCTTGAGAAAAAACCAAAGGGCGACTACGTGATTGCTCATGAAAATGGAAATACTGTTGTTCTTGACGTTACTCTTGATGAAGAGCTTATCATGGAAGGGGAATATCGTGAATTTGTCAGAGGCCTTCAAGTCTTAAGAAAAGAGGCAGGCTTCTTGATTGAAGATAGAATTGTTGCATCTTTTGAAACAGAGGACGCACATCTTCAAAAAGTTCTTGATAAGTTTAAGAGTAAAATTATGCAAGAAGTTTTGATTAAAGAAATTAAAAATTCACTTTCAAACCCTATCATCTCTAAAAACGTTGAAATGGGTGAGGGAAGCGTGAAGGTAAACCTTGCAAAATAAAGCTCAGTTTTATTTAACAGACGTTAATTCTAATAAAACATGTTTAGATAATAAAAAGTTCACTAGTTTTTCTAGTGGGTTTTTTTTCAAAATCTCAGCATATGCTGCGATTTTGCATAATTTTTTTATTAAAAATTAAAGTTATTTTTATAACAACTTTGCAAGGAGTGATTTAAATTCCTCTTCAGTTATTGTTCCATTCTCTCTTAGTTTTCTAAGTGTTTCAACTTTCTTTTCAAAGCTGTCAACTCCGTTTACTTGTGACTGCTGTGGCTGCACATTTTGATTAACTGCCTTGTTATATTGTTGCTGATAAACTGGAACGCCATTTTCCTGCTGATAGAGTTCTTTTCCAGCTTCTGTGAATGATGGAACATCTCTCATTCCAAATACGATATAAATTAAGATTGATTGGATGCTAACAACTCCGCTCAAAATTGTAAATACAGAGCCAGCGATAAAAATAGATCTTTTTTTGCTAAATTCTTCCGGCGTTTTTGAAACAGCAACTACCATTAATAGGCTTCCTGCAATAAGCTCAATAAATATTGATATGATAAGAGTAATTAAAAGAACATATGGATAGTGTGCAGGAACATATCCTCCATTACTACTCACATAGTCTATTAAAATGTTTATGTTTATGCCGACAAACATTGAGCAAATAATAGACAGAACAGCTGTAACAAAGCTTACTATCGATGATGCCAAAATTAACTTCTTTTTTGATTCGAACATTTTTCCCTCCTTTTTTTTGCTTATTTAAATCTCATTTTCTTTAAATTTTATCATAAAGAATATAATTCTGTCAATGTATTTTTGTTAAAAGGCTTAAATATCAACAAGCTTTCTTTTAACATAAGATGATTATAGGAGGTGAAATATGTCATGTTTTAAGAGATATTGTCCCGGATGCTACATTGACCTTCGTCCACCTTGTCACGATTTTAGACCGCCTTGCCAAGAGCCTCCATGTCCGCCTTTTTATCCCAACTTTCCTCCGCCAGGTGGTGGATGTGGACACAGCTCACCACAAGAACTTTTATTCTTTTTAATTATCAGTAATTTTCCAAGAAGATATTGACAAAGGGAAGCTTTTATTCTATAATTTAAGTGAGAGGATAAAAGAATGAGAAAAACAGAGCAAGCTTATTTAAATACATTAAAGAAGGACAAATACAGTTGGTGGGATATTCCTGCACGATTTAGAAATGATGATGATTTTATAAAAGACGCAATATGCATTAATTATGAAATTTTTGATCTGATTGCTCCCGAGAAAGCTGTAAAAGAGGATATCCAGAAAAAGGCAATTGAAAGCTCATATAGATACTTAGATTCAATGAGGTCTGTTTACACAAGATATTTCAATGAAGAAGAGGCTGAAAAGATTTGTGCGGAGCTGGAACTTAAATGCGAGGATTTAATTGCGGACAAGATCGAGAGATCCACAAGGGTTGTCGAAAGAGATATGTAGAAATTGAGAAAACAGGTTCGAAAGAGCCTTTTTTCTTTGCTTTTATGCTTTTTTTGTGATAGTATATATTTTATAGGAGAAAGAAGATGGATGTTTTGACATATTGCCTAATTGGAATAATCGCATTATTACTCATAGGTGTTATAATTCTTGCTTGTGCGGTTTTTAGAAAAAAAGGAAGCGATTCATACAAGTTTTTGAAGGAAGATTTAGAAAAAAATATGAAGGATGTTAGAGATGGAATGGAAAAATCTCTTTCTTTAACACGTCAAGAATTGACTATGACTTTAGGCGGGAGAATAACAGAGTTTTCAAGGACAAATGAAGAGAAGTTGGAGTCGATAAGAAAGACTGTTGAGGACAAGCTCACAGCTTTGCAAAAGGACAACTCTGAAAAGATTGAAGTTATGAGAATGACTGTGGACGAAAAATTACATGATACTTTGGAAAAAAGACTTGGCGAGTCATTTAAACTTGTAAACGACAGATTAGAGTCTGTGTACAAAGGGCTTGGAGAAATGCAATCTCTTGCAGTAGGTGTGGGAGACCTAAAGAAAGTCCTCACAAATGTTAAATCTCGTGGCTCATGGGGAGAAATTCACTTGGAAAGCATTTTGGAGGAATATTTAACTCCAGAGCAATATGTAAAGAACGCAAAACTTAAGGCTAGCAGCAAGGATTTTGTAGAATTTGCTGTTAAAATCCCAAGCAAAGTTGACGGAAAAGTCGTTATGCTTCCAATAGACAGCAAGTTCCCAATTGAGGATTATGGCAGACTTGTTGAGGCGGAGGAAAAAGGGGATATCGCGCTTGTTCAGACCTATAGAAAGGAACTTGAAAAGTCTGTTAAGCTCTACGCTAGAACGATTAGGGACAAATATGTAGATCCTCCATACACAACAGATTTTGCAGTTATGTTTCTTCCAACGGAAAGCTTATTCTGTGAAGTACTTAAAAACGCTAGCTTAGCAGAAACAATTCAAAGGGATTACAGAGTTACAATCACAGGACCTACGACACTCACGGCGTTTATAAACAGCTTGCAACTCGGCTTCCACGCTCTCGCTATTGAGAAACAGACAAGCGAAGTTTGGAAGATACTCGCCAATGTTAAGACAGAGTTTGGAAAATTCGGAGATATCTTGGCGAAGACGAAAAAGAAGATTCAAGAAGTGGCAAATACTATGGAAGACGCTGAAAGCAAGACTAGAAACATACAGAGAAAACTTGGAAAAGTAGATTCTCTTCCATTTAACAACAGTACGGAAGAGATTGAGATAAATTCGGAAAATAATGAGGAAGAATAGAGATGAAAGTTGCAGATTGGGAAGATTACAAAGTAATAGCGACAGGTGACGGCGAAAAACTTGAAAAGTGGGGAAATGTGGTGCTTTTAAGACCCGACCCACAGGTCATTTGGAGAGCAAGAAAACCTCTTGCAAAGATGCCGAACATCAACGCTAGATATTCGAGAAGTGAAACAGGCGGAGGAGCTTGGGATATACTCAAAAAGTTTCCTGCTGAATGGCAGATACAGTGGAAGGGACTTAAGTTTATCGTTAAGCCTATGGGATTTAAACACACGGGACTCTTTCCAGAACAAGCAGTGAACTGGAAGAGGATGATGGAGCTTATTTCCAAGCAGGACAGGGAAATAAAAATTTTAAACCTCTTTGCCTACACGGGCGGAGCGTCTGTTGCTTGTGCTAAAGCTGGCGCGAAAGTTACTCACGTGGACGCAAGCAAGGGAATGGTCGATAGGGCAAGACAAAATGCCTCTTTAAATGGAATAAATAACATCAGATATATTGTCGACGACTGCAAGAAGTTCATTGAAAGAGAAATCCGCAGAGGACAAAAATATGATGCAATCATCATGGATCCACCAAGCTACGGAAGAGGACCAAGCGGGGAGATGTGGAAGATTGAAGAAAATTTATATGACTTCGTTGAACTCACAAAGGGAGTTTTGTCAGATAATCCGTTATTTGTCTTAATTAATTCCTATACAACAGGACTTCAGGCGGGAGTTATTGCAGATATTTTGGAATTAATATTCGGCAAAGGCGGAATTGAGGCTGATGAGATTGGACTTCCAACTGAGGAAGGAATAGTTCTTCCTTGTGGAAACTCGGGCTTCAAGATTTTCTAAAGATAAGGAGAAAAAATGTTAAAAGTTTTACATGAAGATAATCATATAATCGTTGTTATTAAACCTCAGAATATCCCGTCGCAAGCAGACGAGTCAGGGGATGAAGATTTGCTCTCAATGGTTAAGGCTTATTTGAAGAAAAAATATAATAAGCCGGGAAATGTCTATGTTGGACTTGTTCATAGACTTGACAGACCTACTGGAGGAATTATGGTGTTTGCAAAGACATCTAAAGCCGCAAGTAGACTTTCAGAGCAGATCAAAGAGCACACAACGACAAAGATTTATTATACAGTTGTAGATGGAGAGCTAAGAGCAAATGAAGAGGTACTCGTAAATTACTTAAAAAAGGACGAAAAGAACAATATTGTCAAGATTGTCTCTCAGGGAGAGAAAGAGGCAAAAAGGGCGGAACTTTACTACAAAGTTTTGCAAACAGAAGGGCAATATTCTCTTCTTGAGGTCAAACTTCTCACAGGAAGAAGTCACCAAATCAGAGTTCAAATGAATGGAATTGGTCTCCCAATTTGCGGAGATGCAAAGTACAACAAAAAGACATCTGCAAAAATGAAAAACCTCGCACTTTGGGCTGGAAGACTGGAATTTAATCATCCTGTTACAAAAGAAAGAATGGTGTTTATCACTCCACCAGATGAGACAAAGACGCCATGGAATAAATTTTTTATCAACAAATATTTTGTAAAATAGGAGGTCAAAAATGTTAGAGAGAAAAGAGATTGAGGAAAAATACAAGTGGGACACAACTAAGTTTTGCAAAGATGAAAAAGAGTTTTATAAACGATTAAAAGCTTTCGAGAAAAACAAAGATATTATCGTGAAATATGAAGGAAAACTCAAAGACGATAAAGTGCTTTTGGAAGGACTAAAATTTGAGGATAAAGTTGCTGAAGAATCAGCTAAACTTGGCGTATATGCGTTTCTTAGACAATCTGAGGATGTCAGAAACTCAAGCGTAAATGAAATGGCAGAGGAATATGAGCGTGTCACAAGTGAATACGGAATTGCGAGCTCTTTTTTCGATGTGGAAGTTTGCGAGTTTTCTGACGATAGACTTAAAAAGTTGATAAACAATCCAAAGTTCAAAGATTACAAACGTGGCTTTGAAAATGTACTCAAAAAGAAAAAGCATACCTTGTCAAAAAAGGAAGAAAAACTGCTTTCAGGAATGTCATTCCTTGGTGGCTTTAGCAGCAATTTTGACAAGTTTGATGATGGCGATTTGAAGTTTAACAAAGTTAGGGATAGCAAGGGAAAGCTCCATGAGCTAAATCATTCGACATATAGGGAACTTGCGGAGAGCAAAGATGTTGTTCTTAGAAAAAACGCCTATGTTGAATTTAACGGGGCTTATGGAAGATACATCAACTTCCTCGCTAACAACTATATCAGCGATGTCAAAGCTGACTGTTATTTTGCCAAAGTTAGGGGATATGAGTCAGCTCTAAGTGCGTCCATATTTAACGAAGAAGCAAGCGTCGATGTTTATAACAGGCTTATAAGAAAAATCCATGAAAATATTGATGTTTTCTACGATTACATGGAAATTAAAAGAAAAATGTTAGGGCAGAAAAGCATTTCAATAACAGATTCTTTTGCTCCAATAACAAAAGCCATTCCAAAGAAATACACCTATGATGAAGCAATAGAACTTATCAAGACCGCAGTCGCTCCTCTTGGGGAAGACTATGTCAAATTAATTCAAAGGGCAAAAGATGAACGCTGGATTGATGTCTATCCAAATAAAGGGAAGGGCAGCGGGGCATATTCTATCCACGCTTACGGGGTGACTCCTATGGTGCTTACGAACTTTACTGGCAATCTAGAGTCAGTGTTTACTCTTGCACATGAGCTTGGCCACGCGCTTCATTCTTACTATTCAATGAAAAAACAAAATCAACAGAATTCCGACTATGTCATCTTTGTCGCAGAAGTAGCAAGTACGACTAATGAAATGCTGCTTATGAGATATCTCATGAAAAATGCGACCAAGAAAGAAGAACTTTACTACTATCTTGACAGACTTTTCAGTGATGTAAAAAGCACAATTTACAGACAGACGATGTTTTCTGAGTTTGAAGAACTTATACACGCTATTTACGAGAAAGGGGAGCCTTTGTCTAAAGATAGGCTTTGCAACGAATACTACAAACTCAATGAGTTTTACTTCGGCAAGAAAGTTAAACTTGTTCCAGAAGTGAAATATGAGTGGGCGAGAATCCCTCATTTCTTTAGATCGTTCTACGTGTACAAATATGCAACTGGACTCATATGTGCATTAAATTTCTCTGACAAGATTTTTGCTGGGGATACAAATGCACGCGATAAATACAAAGAATTCTTGTCCGCCGGCTCAAGTGACACTCCAATCAAAATCCTTCAAAATGCTGGAAGCGACCTTGAGAGTGATGAAATATTTGATGAGGTGTTTGCATATCTAAGAGGTTTGCTCGTGAAATGGAAAGCACTTTGTTAGAATATTCAGAGTTATAAATTTAAAAAGCATTAAAAAAAGAGGCTAGGCAAACCTCTTTTTTTTGTTGGGTGGGGGAGATTTTAATAATACTTTGGTCTAAATATCATCCAAATGATCCATAGGCCTCCGGTCAGGAATATCATTAAAATATCAACTGCAGCATTATAATATCGGGGTGTGCCTTTAACAGTTGACGTGGATGATGAACTAGACTGATTTACGATATTGATGCTCTTATCTTTTCCTTTGTTTAAGTTCTTTGTGTCTACTCCGCAATAGATACATACAACAGCATCATCATCGATTTCTTTTCCGCAATGGTGACAAAACATTTTTTCCTCCTATTTTTTTTAGTTTCTACACATATTATATAAGTAGAATTCTACTTTGTCAAGCAAAATTAGTAGATTTCTTCTATAATTTTTGTATGAAATTTAAGGAAAGATTAAAAGAACTAAGAATTGAAGAAGGACTATCTCAGAAAAAACTAGCAGAAGCTATTGGCTCTTCGCAAAAAGCAATTGATTTCTGGGAGAAGGGAATTAATGAGCCCAAAGCAAGTTACATTGTTTCTCTTGCGAATTTTTTTAATGTTTCTACTGATTATTTACTAGGACGTACAGACGATTAAAGATTAGCGTCATAGCACTTTCACGAATTAAAAAGTTTTTCCAGCATACATTGTTTAAAGTGAAGAACGTTGGAAAAACAATGATAATCATTGGAATGTTCATTGGATCGGGATTTGTCAGTGGGAAAGAAATTGCCGTGTTTTTTTCGCGTTTTGGAAACTTCTCTTATATCTTTATACCATTAGCATTTATTTTGTTTTTTGCGGGCATTTTTTGGATATTAAGCCATGGAGAGAGGGCGGAAGAGAAATTCAACTCCTCCAAAAGCTTAATTTTTATTTCTATCCTTGTTAATTTAATTTTTACATCGTCAATGATGGCGGGAACAATAATGTCACTAAAGACAAAACATATTGCTCTTACAATCATGCTTATCTTGGCTCTTTTGTTTTTATGTTATCGTGTAATAAAAAAGGGAATGGGATATCTAACAAAAGTGAATACTATTCTTATCCCAATTCTTATCATTGCCCTTATAATTTGCTTGCTTAAAAATGCAAACGGAGGTCATGTGATTGAATCCAAAAACGCCGTATATGCGGGCTTTTTCGCTCTTCTATATATTCTTATGAACTTATCCTCAAGTTGCCTTGTAATAGGGAAATTAGGGAGCGATATGAGTAAAAAGAGTAGAATTTATGTAAGTCTATTTTCGTCACTAATTTTAACAGTTTTGCTTCTTGGAATTAATTACACTTTGCTATCAAACGAGAACTCGCTGGATTTAACTTTCCCATTGCTTGAAATGAGCGAAGGATATGTGTTTTATCTTATGAAATTTGTGCTTTTTATTGGGTGTTTGACGAGCGTTCTTTCGATAGTATTTGTCAACTCTAAAGCACTTCTTTCGCTTGGACTAAAAGGTTTTATAAACTACTTAGTTTGTGTCTGCCTTCCTCTTGTAATAAGCATGTTCGGATTTGGAAATATCGTGTCATATCTCTATCCGCTAGCAAGCATTTTAGGTGGACTCATTTTGGTTTCTTTATACTTTGTTCCATGCAAAAAACTGCAATATGCTTCGAAAAAGTAATTCTCCTGCATATTTATTTTATTTAAAAGCACAATAAAAGCATAATGACAAGGTATTTTTCACAGTGCACATATTTAGTTTTATTTCTCGTTTGCATTATGGCAAATGTTTTTGTCTATCCCATTTTTTCAAAATATACAAACATAACTTCGAGCGATATGCAGAGGATTAACAATTATCATGAAACAGAGCTTTATCCTCAAGATAACGTCACTCCTAACACCAAGGACGATGGCACATCTGGGTCAAGAATAAATGTGACAGTTTCGAATCTAAATTGGTTCGATTCAGTGCATGAGCAGTTTCCTACTTACACTAAAACTAGAGTGATAGATGTGGGCACGGGATTAACATATTATGTATATAGAAATGGCGGACACTATCATGCCGATGTTGAGCCTATCGACAGAGCTAACACGGACATATTCTTCAAAATCTATAACAATGAGTGGAGCTGGGCGAGGCGTCCTGTTTGGGTGGAAATCTTGCCTGATTTTTGGGTTGCTGCCAGCATAAATGGATATCCTCACGGGAATGCTTATATAAAAAACACAGGCATTGATGGACACACCTGCATACATTTTTTGATGAGTAAAACGCATGGAACAAAGAGAGTTGATGAAGCACATCAAGCGTGTGTAAATTACGCTTATGAGCACAGAGATGAGCTTATAAAATACTTAATGTAAAATTAAAGGGAGAGTGTGATGTAAAAATTTAGGCTAGGAAGGCGTGTGATATAAAGTTTTTATATGGTAGAGCCGTGTGATGTAAAAATTTTAACATGAGTTAAAATTTTTGATTTGCTTCCGCAAATCCCACGATTTATCGTGGCATCACACGGCCCTTTCCATCAAACAATATTTCCGAAATCCCAATTTCTTTTTTTATTATCCAACTTCTATAGTTTTCAGTTCTTTATCTCCTCTTTTTCAACAATCCAACTGCTCTTTTTTCAACATCCTATAAAACTATATATTTTAAAAAAACTATTCATTATAGAGTTTTTTTAAGAAAAAATTAGCTATTTTTTCATCAAACTAACTATCTAATTTTTTTCACATGGAAATTAATATGTAGCACAAAAAAAGCGTTATTTACGCTTTTTTTGCTCTGTTTTAGTAGATTTTTTTCCATTTAATACAATCTTTTCTGCGATACAGATTCCTCCATACATGAGACCAGCCAGTAGGCAAAGGAGAACTGTGCTTGTCATTACTAAGTCAATTTTGAAGACTTGGCTTCCATAGACAATTAAATAGCCTAATCCGGCGTTACTGGAAAGATATTCACCCATGATTGTTCCGACCCAGCTCATTCCCACGTTAATTTTAAGTACTGACATGAAGTTAGGGATGGCGTTTGGAAGGATGAGTTTCCAGAAAATTTGGAACTTGTTTGCATGCATAGATTTCATCAGTAAAATCTTATCGCTGTCACATGATAGGAAAGCGTTCATCATAGAAATGGTCGTTATGACAATGCAAATGAGAACGCACATTGTGATAATAGCTGTTGCACCAGAGCCCACCCAAAGGATAATGATTGGGCCGAGAGCAACTTTAGGCAAACTGTTCAAAATAATGATGTATGGCTCGAGAATATGTCGTATCTTTTCGTTCCACCACAGCAGAATTGCGATCAAAGAGCCAAGAAAAGTTGCGATTATAAATCCGATTACTGTTTCATATAACGTTATTCCTATATGTCCCCAGAGAGTTCCAGAGGAGAATAGTGTGATAAAAGTTCTGAAGATTCTTGACGGACTACTGAAGAAGAAGGGGTCTATAACTCCGTAGGTCGCCAGGAGCTCCCACAAACCAATAAAAGCGAGAAGAATTAATACTTGCATAGTAATGATAAAAATCTTATCATTTCTTAATTTTTTGATATATTTTTGATGCGTGATTGAATACTTAGTGTGCAGGTTGTTTTTCTTCATTTGTAAGATTTCTCCATATAGATTCAAAGAGTTCCCCGAAAGAAGGGTCTTCTCTTTTAGCTAACGGTGTATCGCCAATTAAGTCTATGTTCATAATTTTCTTCACTGTTGCAGGTCTTGCTGTAAGAATGACCATCTTTTCAGACATCGACAGTCCTTCCGAAATGTCGTGTGTCACCAAAATGGCTGTCTTTTTTTCACTTTTTATCATGTTATAAACGTCATCGCAAACTTTTAATCGGGTTTGAAAATCAAGGGCAGAGAAGGGCTCGTCAAGAAGTAAGAGTTCGGGTTCAAGAACAAGTGTTCTAATGAGTGCCACACGTTGTCTCATTCCTCCGCTCAGTTGTCTTGGCCTTCGATCTTTGAAAGAGTAAAGGTCATACTTTTTTAGCAATTCTTCAGCGAGAGCAAGCTTTTCATCCCTATCCTTAGGTTTTTGGATTTCAATTCCGAGGGTTATATTCTTCCAAATGCTTCGCCACTCAAATAAGTGGTCTCTCTGGAACATATATCCGATTCGAGAATCATTTTCCTTGACCTTTTCTCCATTAATGAGGATTTCCCCATTAGAAGGAGACAGCAGACCAGCTGAGAGAGATAGAATTGTGGTTTTCCCACATCCGCTTGGACCAACGATAGAGCAAAACTCACCCCTATTTACTTTGAAGTTTACTGCTTGAAGTGCTTGTATTTCTTGTTCTTTTGTCTGATAGTAAAAATCTACATCCTTAAATTCAAGTAGTGTGTTCATATGCTCCTTTACCAACATAGGAATTTCTTCCTATACTTTCATTGTATGGGGATTTTTTTATTGTGTGAGGGAAAAAGAAAAATAAAAAAAATTTCAATTTAGTGGCACAAAACATTGAATATGCGTTTTTTCGGTTGTAATATTGGGGCAATTGAGCACAGAGCTTAATTAAATGGAGGAAAAATGTTATTCGTAAATCACTCAACACAAATAAAAGTTCGTCTCAGGATACATATTTAAGGAAGATAGACTTGAAAAAAATAAAGAAAGAAGATGATGCAAAGCTAATCAAACAGGCGCTAATTCGCAAGGCGCTTGGATATGAGGCAAAGGAAAGCTCCGAGGAATATTCGTTGGACAAAGAGGGCAATGAGGTTCTCACGAAACGCAAAGTTTCAAAAAAATACTTTCCACCGGATATGACTGCTTTAAAGCTTCTTGTTGAGAAGTTTTATCCTGATTTAAATATAGACATAAGTATGATGAGCGACGAAGAGCTTATCGAAGAGAGAGAACGAATACTTCAAATGTTGAAGGAGCAAGAATAACATTTCCGCTTACAGAAAAGGAGGGAAAAATGGTTATCGAAAAAGTTAATACAAAGACAAAGTGCGATTTTGTCGGATGTAATAACTTAGCAGAATATTCCTTTAGCACAAAAGGACTACTCAAACACGAGTTATGTTTCTGCGAAGACTGTTTGAAGGGAATGTACGAGGCTATCGGGCAAGTACAAATCCCAAAGGGGACGAAATCTCCCTTTAAATTAAATGAAAGATTAAGGAGGAAGGATGAAAATCAAAGTAGAGGATAGTCTGGCAAAAGAGATTAAAGAGGATTTTAGAGCTAGACAAAACGCTAGGAAAAGCTTGGAAACACAGTGGCAATTAAACATGAATTTCTTTGTGGGAAATCAATTTTGCTCGATCGGATATGGTGGAAACCTTGAGGACAGCGAAAAGCAATTCTTCTGGCAGGAAAGAGAGGTGTTTAACCACATAGCACCGATTGTGGAAGTTAGACTTTCAAAACTGTCAAAAGTAAAGCCAACAGTTTCTGTAGTTCCAGCTTCAAACGAAGAGAGCGACATTGCAACAGCGAAATTATCAAAGAAAATTTTATCTTCAATTTCTAATAAGTTAAAACTCAGCGAAAAAATCAGCGAAGCTATGAAATGGAGTGAAATATGTGGAACATCTTTCTACAAAGTTACTTGGGACAATGATGCTGGGCAGGTGGTTGCAGTCGACGAGAATGGCAAAGAGGTAAGGAGCGGTGAAATTGATATTTCAGTGTGCTCACCATTCGAAATTTTCCCAGATAGCGACACTTGCGAAAATATTCAACATTGCAGAAGCATCATCCATGCAAGAGTTTATGGGGCTGAAGAAGTAAAAGCTATGTATGGCGAAGATATAAAAGGACAAGACATTAACGTTTTTGGATTTGATGCAATCTCAGGACTTGGTGGCCTCGGATATTCATCTCATGGAACAAAAATAGTTGAATCTAAGAAAAAGAACAGTGTTCTTGTGCTTGAAAAATATGAAAAGCCAACAATGGAATATCCAAATGGACGACTTATTATCGTTGCTGGAGACAGAGCTGTCTACCAAGGCGACTTGCCATACATGAATGGAGAAGACGGAGAAAGAGGATTCCCATTTATCAAGCAAGTTTCAATCGAACAAACAGGCTCATTCTGGGGAAACAGTATTATCGACAGACTTATTCCTGTTCAAAGAGCCTACAATGCAGTTAAAAACAGAAAACATGAATACTTAAACAGACTTTCAATGGGAATTTTGAAAGTAGAGGACGGCTCAATCGACCTAGATAACTTAGAGGACGAAGGATTGTGCCCAGGAAAGATTATTGTCTACAGACAAGGCTCAACACCTCCTGCCTTTTTGAGCGAGGGCGAAGTGCCAAGCAGCTTTGAGAAAGAGGAAGAAAAGCTTTTGGATGAATTTAAGTCAATAAGCGGAATTTCTGAAGTTATGGACTCATTCTACAACTCCAAAAATCTCAGCGGAACAGCTCTTGAGCTTATGTTCCAACAGGAAGATATTAGAATTACTTCAAGTGTTGATATTATAAAGAAATGTATTAAGACAATTGCACAACATATTTTGCGACTCTACAAGCAGTTTGCAGTTCTTCCAAGACTTAATAAAATTATGGGAGATGACGGAAAAATTGAGCTATTCTATTTCAACAAAAATGATATTTCAAGTGATGATATCGTGTTTGAAACGGAAACAGAGCTTAGCGAAACTCTGACTCAGCGCAGACAGATGATCTTTCAATTGCTTGAAGCTGGACTTCTTAGCGACAGCGAAGGAAAGATATCGGCCCGCATGAAAGCAAAGATCCTCGAATCCCTTGGATTTGGAGTTTGGGACGGAGCTTTTGAAGAAACAACCTTAAATAAGACGGAGGAAAATTAAATGGATAATGAAGAAATCGTGGAACAACCAGAAGAGGAACAGACGAAGGATAAGATGAGTGATAAACAAGGCGTCGATAGTGATTCTGGCTCCGCAAATATATCGGCAGAAGGCGAAAAGTTTGGCAAGTTCAAAGATGCCAAGGCTCTATATGAAGCATATAACCAGCTTCAAGCAGAGTTTACTCGCAAATGCCAAAAGCTAAGTGAATTTGAAAAAGAAAAAACTAGCGAAAACAACCTATCGGATAGCGAAATTGAAGATGGACTTTCCAAGTTCCTTTCCAAAAACATTGACGCTAAAGACTATTCCGACGAACTTAAAGAAAAGCTAAAGTCGGAAAAGGTTGATCCTTTTGAAAGCGCTTGGACAAAAATACTTGTTGAAAAGCTTTCAAGTCAGGATGAACAAAAAGTAAATGACCCATTTATTAAAAAACACATATTTTATGATGAGAAATTTAGAAACAAAGTCATTGAGTCATACATGCAAGATTTAAACTCAAAGAAGCCACCAGTTCTTTTGAAAACAGAGAGGGGAGAAAGAGCAACGAAGTTAGAGCCCGTTGCTCCAACTACTCTCAAAGAAGCGAAGAAATTGGTTGAGGATATGTTCTCATAATTTCTCTTGTAAAAATGTTTTGGGTTAAAAACAAAACTTAAAAAAGGGGTATATTATGGTAACACTTAGTAGTGCAGAAAATGCTTTAAAAAGCGTTTATCTTGGAGTGGTTGCTAATCAATTAAACATAAATGCAAACCCACTTCTTACAAAAATTAAAAGATCAAACAAAGATGTATGGGGAAAAGAAATCAGAAAAATGGCTCCATACGGAATTAACGGCGGAATTGGTGCTGGTTCAGAAACTGGATCACTCCCAACAGCTGCTGGAAACAACTATGCTCAATTTGTAGCTGACCTTAAAAACTTATATGGAAAAATTGAAATTTCAGATAAGGCTATCCGTGCTTCAGCAAACAACATTGGCGCATTTGTAAACCTTCTTTCAGATGAAATGGAAGGATTAGTAAAAGCAAGCTCTTTCAACCTTGGAAGAATGTTGTATGGTGATGGCACAGGTTTACTTGCTACTATCTCAGCTTACTCAAATGGAGTAGCAACATGCGACAAGGTTAAGAACTTAATCGAAGGAATGGTTGTAGATATTTACAACGGAGATACACTTGTACAAGCAGGTGTTAGAATCACTTATGTTGACAGAGTAAACAAGAAATTCTCATTCTCAACATCAGGAGTTACAGGAACAATCGCACAAGGACATAAAGTTTATGTTCAAGGATCAAAAGATTATGAAATCACAGGTCTTGGAAAGATTTTCTCAAATTCAACAACATTGTATGGACTTACAAGAGCTGACAACAAATGGTTAGCACCATATACAAGCTCTTCAGCAACAGAAATTTCTGATACACTTATTCAATCTGCAGTTGACTTCTTGGATGAAAATGTTGACTCAAAAATCAACTTCATCACTTGCTCAAGTGCAGTTAGAAGAGCATATCAAGAATATCTTGGAGCATACAGAAGAAACATCGATGTTATGGAATTAGAAGGTGGATTCAAAGCTATATCTCACAATGGAATTCCAGTTGTTGCAGATAGATTCGTTGATGACGACACACTTTATCTTCTTAACACAGACGACTTCACAATGCACGAGCTTTGCGACTGGCAATGGCTTGAAGGTGAAGATGGCAAGATTATTAAACAAAATGCAGGATATCCTACATATAGTGCAACTCTTGTTAAATATGCTGAACTTATCTGTGATAAGCCAGCTGGACAAGCTAAGATCTCAGGAATTAAGTCAACAGTTACATCTCCATTCACAACAATCGCTGATAAAATTGACGAATTAACAGCAGCACACACATCATCATCAAACTAAAAAACCTTAAAAAGGAATTATTATGAACAAAAAACATTTAATCACACTCGGCACCGACAATTTATACATTCTTGATCGTTTGCGTGAGATCGATGATTCATACTTTATTGTTTATAATCTAGATAGAAAATGCTATGAAGTTCATTCAAGCGAGCAAAGGGGAGGGAGCTATTGTTTCACCTCTCCCTTTTCTATTTTAGATGAAAGAATCGTGGAATATGCACGAAAAACACGTGCAATAAGAAGGGATGAAATAATAAAAGAGATAGACGAAGCGAACGCAAAACGAGAAAACAGAATCTATAAGGACGCTGCCGAGAAAATAAGAGAGGTGTTAGAATGAAAGTAAAAAATATATTAGTTAAAACTTGTGATTTCATCGAAAAAAGCGAGCTTAAAGATGCTCTCGAAGCTACAAGCATGACAGACGAGCAGCAAGCGTTAGTTAGCAAATTAGTTAGATATTTTAACTATGTTCAAAACGAAATTGCAACAGAGTATATCCCAGTGATTCACAGGGAAACTGTTTCTGCAAAGGATAAACTGGAATATTCAAAACTCTCAAAGACGGTCAATGAAATAATGTATATCAAGGGAAGCGACGGGAAGAGAATTTCCTTCAGAACTTTCCCAGATAAGATCACTTTTTCAGGAACAATTTGCGAGGTTACATATTCCTTCATCCCAGAAGAAAACACTTTGACAGATGATATTCTCTATCTTATCCCAGAGCGTGTTTATGCATATGGAATAGCTAGAGAATTTTATCTATTCGAAGGATTGACAGACAAGGCAACAATGTTCGAAAATAGATTCAAGAGCAGTATTCAAAACTTATTCAAAAAGGGAAAAAATATAGTATTACCTGTTCGTGAATGGTTGTAGGTGAGCTTATGATAAAAAAACAGAATTTTATAAATAAAGAAGTCAAAGAAATCACAATTTCCTATGATAAATTCGCTAAAAACCCTACTTATGGCAAGAGCGAAGAACTTATGGAAGCAAATGATTGCATAAAGACCTATAATTTTTCTACTTTGACGGGCGAACTTAAAAACGGCCTTGGACTAAAAGACTTTGCTGTTGTAAAAAATGGTGTTTCATACAGCATGCTCCCAGAAATGGAAACAGAATTTACAGAGATAAAAGATATTTGGACTTTGAACTGGCTTGATACTCAGCTCAAGAATGTTCACGACTACATCTTTTGCATGGCAAACGACAATATAATTTATTACGGGGAACTCAGCGTTCCAGAGTGTAATGTCTACATAGACCACACTTTTGAAGGGACCCCAGAGGTAGTAAAGATTGAAAACGGAGGTCAGGAAAAATTTCTATTTTCTTCCGAACAAGAAGTTGTTATGCTAGGGAAAGAAGGGGAGCAGGTACTGTCAAATCTTCCAAAGTTTTTGGATGCTTGCTTCCACTTTAATAAGCTGTTTGCTATCACAAGAGGAGTTCGAAATGCACTTGTTGTCAGTGACGAATCAGATGTAAGAAAGTGGACGGATGACAACATAACAAAGCTGACTTTTAGTGATGAAAGAGGTCGCCTTTTGAAGATATTAAACTTCAACGACAACCTATACATTTTTAGAGAATTTGGGATTACAAAAATAGATGCATACAGTGTCAATTCATCCTTTGGAATTGACCATTTGCATTTGTCAACAAGTTATATATTTCCGAATACAATAAAAGTGTGTGGGGGGAAGATTTACTTCTTGACAACTAGCGGTCTTTACTGCTTTAATGGTAGTTCAGTTGAAAAAGAAGAATCGACCATAATTGATAAAATTGATAAATCTCTCACTAGCCAAATAGCTGCTGAGGGTTTTTTAGAAAAGTATTATATTGCCTGCAATTTAAAATTCGATGAAGAAAAGATTGGATGCGAAAACGAAGCATATACCAACAATTGCGTATTAATTTTTGATACTGTTACAAAAGATTTTCAAATTATTCGTGGGGTAGATGTTAAGAAATTTGCACCACTAAATAGCGTTAATTTCACAAAAATGTGTGCTATTTTCAGAAATAGCAATAAAGCTAGAATTGGAGAGTTCATAGATGGAGGAGTCGTATTTGGATCACCTTTCAAAAAACAGTGGTGCTCGCCATTCGCGGACGCTGGATATAACTCAAAAATGAAGCATATACGCTCTTTTCAAATTAAATCGAAAGCAGATTGCGTTGTAAAAATAGAAACTGATTTAGAGAGTAAAGAGTACTCTATTAGTGGTTCAGAAAAAACGCAAAGAATCAAAGCAGATGCTAGAGGATATAAGTATAGACTAACTATACAATCTTCAACTGCAAGCGAACAAACAATTTCCAATGTTAAAGTGACAATGGCTGTGTTTTTATGATAATTTTTAAAAACTCATCCAGATATGTTAAGAGGGTAGAATTTCTTAAAAAGGAGGCATATCTTATGAAAGATATTTTGCAGGACTTTGAAAGAAATGGTGGTAAAGATTAATGCAGCTTTGGGAACAAATTGTAAGCGTCGTAGTTAGCAATGGAATATTTGCAACTTTGTTTGTTGGACTATTTTGCTATCAACTCAAAGATAGTAAGCGTAGAGAAGAAAAATATCAAAAAACGATTGAAGATTTGACCGTTCATCTGGATATCATTGAGGACGTCAAAGAAGATGTTTTAGAACTAAAATCACTTGTCATGAACAAGCGATCAAGAAAGAAAAGCGAGAAGAAACCTGAAGCCCTTGAAGAGGGAGATAAGGAGGTCGTATGAAATTCAAGGATTTAATTAAAACGTATAGTTTTTGGACGACCCTCGCAGGAGCTATTGTCGTGTTAGTACAGGTTTTGGGGAGGATATTTAACTTTATCGTTCCAAACGACCTTGTCCACGATCTAATTACAGCAATCGCTGGGGTTTTAGTCGCTCTTGGAATTGTCACAATGCCTAAAGCCGATAATAAAGGAGCTGTTTCTGAAGATAAAGAAGAGAACACTTCTGAAGAAACTAAAAACGAGGAAGAAAAGCCTTCGACGGAAGAAACTAAAAAAGAGGAAGAAAAGCCTTCGACGGAAGAAACTAAAAAAGAGGAAGACT
>ERZ808286.644-NODE-644-length-21507-cov-5.219793_pt1 | contig 21507 bp, 15 predicted proteins | sample MGYA00521276_ERZ808286 | MGnify/ENA primary metagenome ERZ808286 (study PRJEB31516, sample SAMN03275607) | gut metagenome | biome: mammalia-associated habitat; material: feces | host: Papio cynocephalus | place: Kenya | collected 2012-08-01 ... | reverse complement strand
GAGCACAGATGAAAAGCCTTGGAAGCCAGATCAAAGCGGCGCGTCAGCAGCGCCATCTCAGCCAGAGCGCATTGGCGCGTCAGGTGGGGTGCAAGCAGTCTGCGCTTTCCATGTTTGAAAGCGGGCGCAGCACCGCGCTCAATGCGCAGGTCATTGGCAAGCTGTGCGCGGCGTTGGGGCTTTTGCCGCCTTCGCCTGCGGAGCTGCAAGCCCCTCCGGAGCCCGAAGCCATGGAGCGGACGTTTTGCCCGAATGCATCCTGCCCGGGCAATTTGCCGGTAAAGATTGGGGAACGGGTGGTGCTGGTGCCGCATAAGCATTTTGCCTCAGCGGAAGAGCGCCATTGCGCATGGTGCGGGGAAGTGCTGGAGCGGGCGTGCCCGGAATGCGGAGCGCCGGTGAATGAAGGGGCGTTTTGCACCCATTGCGGCACGGCTTATTTTGCAGACGCACCCAAGCAGGCAGACAACCGCCGGGTAGAAGCCAGCGAACAGCTGATGGCCTGGGCCGGCGCAAATGGTTAACATTTAAAACACAGCGGGTTTACGCATAGGGGAGGCATCCGGATTTTGGGTGTCTCTTTTTTATGATTTTGAAGCCGGGTGTAAAAGAGGTATGGCTACAGCCTATTTGATGGTGAATCTGTGCATCATTTTGCTTGAAAGTAAAAGGGACGATTAAAAATCTCATGACGTATAAAAATTGGGCGTATAAAAGAGGCATGATTGCAGCATAGAAGGATCCTTTTTTAGATGACACGTATATTTAAATCACACGTAACATGAAGCCACATGCCTGATGAGCTGCGGTGTGGCAAGATGACACGTAACCTGAAGAATCGGGTTACAGTAGAATGAAGTGTTTTCTTTATAGACAAGCAGAATAACAGCGAGAGCGGATGTAAAAAAAGCCGAAGCGGGGGCTTCGGCGGAAGGGGTAGGGGGAGAGCGGCGTTTATTCGGGGAGTTGCCCATAGAGCTGCCCGTTGCGGATGGTGGCGAGGGCGCGGCCGCGGAGGGGTTGGCCAAGCCAGGGGGTATCAAGCGATTTGCTTTTGAGCGTTTCGCGCGAAACGATCCATTCGGCTTCGGGGTCGAAGAGGGTGAGTTCGGCGGTTTCGCCCAGTTTGAGTACGGGCTGTGGAAGACCCAGCAGGGCATTTGGTTTTTGGCTCCAGGCGGCGCACCAGGCCAGCGGGCTCATGAGCCCTGAGCGCACCATGACGTTCCAGGTAACGGGGAGTGCGGTTTCCAAGCCAATGATGCCGAAAGGCGCCTTGAGAAAGCCATTGGCCTTTGACGTAGGGGTATGCGGCGCATGGTCAGTGGCGAAAAGGGCAAGCGTGCCGTCGCATAAGCCTTCACGCAGGGCTTCCACATCCGCGTGGGTGCCTAGCGGGGGGTTCATGCGCCAATTGCCGTTGTCGCCGGGAATTTCTTCTGCGCAGAGGGCGATATGGTGGGGAGTGGCTTCGGCGGAAACCGGAAGCCCTTCTTTTTGAGCGGCGCGGATAAGCGCTACGCTTTCAGCGCAGGAGAGGTGCTGAATGTGCAGGCGGCAGCCGGTTTCACGGCAGCGGGCGAGGTCATCGCGCACGGCTTGCACTTCGGCTTCGGCAGGGAAAACCGGCAGGTTGAAGCGCATTTGTACGGGGCAGGCGCGAATGACGCCGCCGTTCTGAATATCCGGGCGGACGGCGTGATCCATGACCACGCGCCCCAGCGCTTTGGCGCGGCGCATGACTTGGCGCATCACATCAGGATTGGCCACCATGGAGCCATCGTCGGTGAAGCAGGCGGCGCCTGCTTCGGCCAAGGCTTCCAAATTGGCCGGTTCCTGCCCGGCGCGCCCTTTTGTACAGCAGGCTGCGGGATAGATGGACACGGCGGTTTGGGCTTTGCGTGCGCGGCGGATGAGCTCGGGCGAATCGGTGGCCGGGGTGGTGTTGGGCATGGTGACCACGCGGGTAAAGCCTCCGCAGGCGGCGGCTTCTGATCCGCTGAAGAGATCTTCGGCCGCTGTATTGCCCGGATCGCGGAAATGGACGTGCACATCGCAGCAGCCGGGCATGACGATCAGGCCGGGGCGGTCAACAATACGCACGCCTTCAAGATGTTCGGGCGGTTCGGCTATGCGCCCTTGCGCATCAATAAACAACGCGCCGAAGGTATCGCGGCCGGCTGCCGGATCCAGCAGGCGCGCCTGGGAAATGTAAATGGGAGTGCTCATGCCGCCATTATAACAAAGCCGTTTTTCCGGTTTGCAAACAGGGATTTGACAAGTGTAAGGCGTGTGGAGTAATTTATTGAGCAGTGTTTGGGCAATGTTCGCAGAAGTGCGTAATTGTTCGGCGCGAAAAGGAGTTGAACAGATGATAAAGCGTTTTGGAATGGTTTTGTTGGCTGTTTTATCCGCAGCCGCAGCGCGGGCTGTCTCGATTGATTGGACCGCAGCGGAGCTGGCGACTTCCGGGAATTATTCCGGGAGCTATTCCGTTAAACATATTGACAGCGGAAGTTCGGTCAACCGCCCCAGCGGCACCATCCGCGCCGCCTTCACCTTTTCCGGCACAGCTGCTTCCGGCGTGCTGCTCTGTTACGGTGAAAACCGCGGCACGCTCAGCAGCTCCAATACCGGAAACAGTGGCGTGCGCCTCTATTTCAAAGATGGAAAGCTGACGGCCGAGCTCAAGCGCAACACGGCGGATAGTTCCGTTACTAGCTATAAAACTGTTTCCGGAACGAACCCGGTGATTAAACAGGGCAAAAACGAGATTGCCATTGCCATCAATCGGAGCGGGTCAACCCATTCCTCCTCGATCTTTATCAACGGGGTGGAATGTTTCAAGCTGGAGAATGTTCAGCAGTCCGGGTTTCAGTGGGAGCATGTGATGGTGGGTGCGCCGCTGAATGAAAACGACAGCCTGACGGCTCTGGAAGGGGCAAGTGTAACGGATGTTTCCGTGAGCTACGCCGATGCCTCTATCCGCAACACGCAGAATTATTATAAAGAAATCATGCCTGAGCCCAGTGCGCTGGCGCTGCTAGCGCTGGGCGTGAGCGCATTGGCGCTCCGCCGCCGCGCGGCCTGAAAGCAGCAGACAGCAGGATAAAATCAAGCGGCCGGAATAGTTTCTCCGGCCGTTTTTTTCAGTGTTTTGGTTACAGGCATGTGTACCCGATTACGGGCTATACAAGAAGCCGGCGTTTTGAATTGGGTGCGCGTGTGTTTTATTCACACATCGGTCTTGTGCGGGGCGCCGGGCAGGTCGCGAACCACACGCGGGCAGGCCAGGCCGCCCAGATGGGCAAGCAGATGTTCGCGAAGGCGGGGCGCCGTGCTGGGCGGGCAGCGAAAATGGCTGATGCCGGCAATGGGGTCGCAGTCAAAGAGATAATAGGGGCGGATGCGGTGGCGCTGGAGCAGGGCGCAGAGGCGCGTCTGGGTGGCCGGGTCGTCATTGATGCCTTTCAGGAGCACGCTTTGGTTGGAGAGAGGCAGGCCGCGGTCAGCAATCGCTTGAATGGTCTGAATGGCGCGGGGTGAGAGTTCGCGCGGGTGATTGAATTGGGTTTGCACCCAAACGCGGCGGCTGGCGGCCAGGCGGTCAATCAGCGCGGGCGTCCAGCGCATGGGGAGGACGGCAGGGGTGCGGGTGCAGAGGCGGATGGCGTCCAGCTGCGGCAGGGCGGCGAGGGCATCTACCCAGCGCAAGAGCGTTTCATCGGGAAGGATGAGCGGATCGCCGCCGGAAAGCAGCACTTCCCGCACGCCGGGGCGGCTGCGCAGCAGGTTCAGAAGCGTCTCCAGATTGGCCGGGCGGGCTTCGGCCAGCAGGCCGCGGCGGGTACAGTGGCGGCAATAGGTGGAGCAGGTGATAGAGACCATGGCCAGAATACGGTCGGGGAAACGCTGTTTGATGCCGGGGGCAAGGGCGGCGGCACCGGTTTCGCCGAAGGGATCCGGGCCGTAGGCAGGGTCGGGCAGCGCTTCGCGGGGGTCGGGGAGAAACTGGCGGAGAATGGGATCCTCCGGGTTATTCCAATCGGCCAGAGAGGCGTAATAAGGGGTGGCACGCAAGGGGAAGGGCGTGCTTTCGGGGAGGCCGAGCTCTTCGGCTGTAATCGGGTGGGCAAGCTGCCAGTGCCAGTCTTCCCACTGGGGCTCGGCCAGGCGGTTGAGGCGTGCGGGGCGTTTAACGGAGAGAGACATTGAGGAATGCTTCGAAGTCGTGAAGGGGGCAGACGGCGGCACCGAGGCGGCGGGCTTCCCCGGCAAAACCCTGGTCGTCGGTTACGAGGGTTTTGGGGATGCTTTCGGCTTCGGTTTTGTAAAAGGCCAGCAGATCCAGAATAAACCGGTCAGCGCGGTGTTCACCGGTGCCGCCGGAATAATGGACGGTGAGATTATCGGCCGGGGCGTGCGAAGTGGTTTGCGGCCCATCCCAAACGAGGTGTGCGTGAACCAGCGGCAGGCTGCGCAGCAGAATCACTAGGTCGCGCTCCAGGCGGCTGCGGGCGTCTTCATGGGTGAGTGCGGTGCCGCGGCGCTGTTTATACCGCCCCAGGCCGTTGAGGATGTTGTGGCCGTCGCAGAAGAGGAGCAGGGGGGCTTCGCCGCGGAGGGCGGCGGTGAGTGCTGGGTTGCGGCGCTCGATGGGAGAATTTTCAGCGGCCTGCGCTTCGCGGTCTTTATCGGAGACTTCGAGTGCCCAGGAAGCGGCGCGTTGGTGGAAGATCTGCCGGAGGTTCTTGAGGGTGGGCTCGGGGAGAAGATGCAGGCGTTTGCTCAGCTCCAGCAGGGCGAGGGCATCTTCATAATCGCCCTGATTGGCGGCATTTAACCGGGCACGGAGCTCGGCGGCGAGGGGCGGCTCGTCTTGCGCGGGGGTGAGCTCGGTGCGCAGGGCACTGCAGGCCTGCACCAATTCATCGCGCACGGCTAGCAGCGCCGGAAGGCGGACGTTGGCGGTGCGGAGGGCGGCATCCACGCGCGCAAGCGTTTGCTCCAGGGCATCGAGCTGCGCTTCAGCTTCGGCGCGGCGGGCACTGGCGCGGTCGAACTGCGCCTGCTGCTTCAAAAGTGCTTCGGCGCGGTCGAGCAGGGGGGCGGCAAGATTTTGTTCGGTCAGGGCTTCCAATTTGCAGGCAGGCGCGAGCCACTGGTGAAAGAGATGGATTTGTTTGGCTGCGAGCAGGGCAGCCACACGGGTTTTTTCGGAGGCTTCCCGGCGTGCCAGCTCGGCTTGCAGGCGGTCGATGCGGCTTTGGAGCTCTTGCACGGCGAAGTGTGCGGTAGCCAGCTCAGCCTTATGGTTGCGGGCGAGGGTACGGGCGGCTTCTTCGGCTTCGCGGCGGGCACGGCGGGCTTCTTTTTCGGCGGCATCGAGTTTGGCGCGGAGATCGGCCATGGTTTCACGGGTGCGCTGGTTGGCGGCGGTGCCGGGTTCTGCGGCGGCCACAGGTGCGAAGAGGCGGGTGAGGGTGTGCTGGGCTTCGGCTTCCGAGGGCAGCTCTGCGCCGTGTTCTTCCAGTTTGGCCATGGCTTTGCTGCGGATGGCTTCGCGTTCATCGGCTAGGCAGGCCAGAAGGGTTTCCGCCTTTCCAAAGCGGACGAAAAAGGTGCGCAGGTGGGCTTGGAGCACGGCTTCTGTGAGGGCGGCAAAGAAGCGGGGCAGGGGGGCATGCGTGCGCAGAAAAATGGCCAGATCGGGGTCGTAATGCGTTTCCAGGCTGCGGAGTTTTTGCAGCACGAGCTGGCGCAGGAGGGCGGGGTTACCGCCTGGGCGGTATCCACCGGTGAGCAGCTTATGGCGCTGGGCAAAGCTTTCCAGCGCGGCTTGCGGAAGCGTTTCCAGCGTGCGGGAAAGCGCGGCGGAAAGGGCTTCGCGCGGGAGGGCTTCTTCAGTCATTACAGCGGCCTCCGAATGAGCAGGAACAGGAGCGCGGCCGAGAGGAGCGCGGCTACGCCGCCGCCCCAGAGCCAGGGGCGCGCATGCGACCGGTAACGCGCATAAATCTGCCGCTCCACGCGGGTGGTTTCCAGTTCGGAGACATGTTTCAGAAAGGCTTCCAGCTGTTCGGGTGAGCGGACGTTGGCATAATCGCCGCCGGTGATTTCGGCGATGCTTCGGAGGGTTTCTTCATCGAGCGTCATCTCCACCTGCACCACCTGCTCCCGGCCGAAGGCATCGCGTGCGCGAACGGGCGCGGGGCCATTGGAGCCCACGCCGATGGTGTAGACGCGCACGCCCAGCTCTTTGGCGGCGTTGGCGGCTTCTTTTGGGGAAACGGCGCCGGTATTGTTTTCGCCATCGGAGAGCAGAATGACAATTCGGGTTTTCGGCTCGGCGTCTTTCAGGCGCAGAAGCGCCATGGCTAGGCCGTCGCCGATGGCGGTGAGCAGCTCATCATTCGAGACCCAGGCGGCATCGCCGCCTTCACCGGGGATTTCCACCCCCGCAAGCGTGTGCAGCAGCGCCCGGTGATCGGCGGTGAGCGGCGCACGCACGGCCGCATAGCCGCCAAAGGTAACCAGCCCGATCAGATCCTCCGGCCGCCGCCGGGCAAAGTCGCGGAAAACCCGCTTGACAACATCCAGCCGGGTGGCGTCCAGCCGGCCTTCGCTTAGATCCAGTGCGCGCATGGAGCCTGAGACATCTACGGCCATCATCACGGCCAGCGCATCGGCCGAGCGCACCTCCCGCGACAGCTGCGTTTGTGGCCCGGCCGCCCCGATAATGAGCGCCGCCAGCCCTGCCAGAAAGAGAAAGGGCAGCCCCGCGGCCAGCCGTACCCGCCAGGTGGGCTTCATCTGCCCAAACCGCGCCGAAGCCGAAGCAAAGAGCACGCCCTGCGGCCTGGCCCGCCGCAGCATTACAAAAGCCGCGAATGCCCACGGCACAAAGAGCGTTAATGCCCACGGAAAAGCCAATTGAATCATAACGCCCTCCCCGCGCCGCGCGGCCGCGCACCGTCTTTGGCCAAACGGCCCTTACCAAACGCCCATGATCTTGTAAGCATAACGCCCTCAGTCTATCATATTCCGGCTTATGCGTCCGTTTTTGTTGTTTGCACTGGAGCTGTTCATGCCGCCATCTTTGAATACGTGTTTGGGACGTTGCTTCCGATGCCCCGAAGGATTCCATACTGCATGATATGCCGACAGTTCTAACATAAAATAAATAAAATAATGAGTTTACGGGGGGGGGGATATGTTACTCTGTAAAAGAAAAGTCGTTTTGAAGCGGAGCGAGGCGCCTGTTTGGGGCGTTTTGCCGTGCTTCAGGTGCACTTTTTACCCGGTTGAGACGCCTTCACTGGATGGCGGATAGATTGCGAGGGTGCGTCAGGGGCAATCCCAATCGTGCTTCTTCTGTGCAGTTTTTCTGCAAGGCTTTTGTTGTCTGGAATAGTGGAGGAACGCTATTGGGTGTTGTTCCATGGAGTAACAGGGTCTGATGGCCGGTTGGAAGAGAGGCGCCGGTTGGCGATGCAAGGAAAAGGGATGACAGAGATTCGAAAAAAGGATGACGTAAAGGAGGCGTTATCCGAGCTGATTCCGGTGGCTTGTGTGAGCGACCACCGGTATGTCTGCGGGCTGCTGACCACGCTGTGGAGTCTGTGCCGGGCGGCATCGGGGCGGGAGAGTATCTGCTTTTATATTTTTGACTTGGGGCTTACCTCGGGGGATCGCCGGGCAGTTGAGCGGCTGCTGGCTTCGTTTCGGAACGTTTCGGCGCGGGCGGTGTTTCACGTTGCGGGAGAGGAGCGGTTTAAGGCGTTTCCGCCGTGGCATGGCTCGTGGGGGCCCTATGTGCGGTTGATTTTACAGGATGAGCTTCCAGCGGTTGATTTTGCGGTTTATACGGATCTGGATACCCTGTGGCTTCGGGATGTGGGGGAGCTGTGGGCGCTTCGGGAGGCGGATGTGCCGCTGTGTGCCGTGCCCGATGGGTCGGGTGTGGGGCATTTTTCCGGCGGAGCCCGCCGCACGTCGGCATTAAATATGCTGGGCGCTTCGCTTTCTGCGAAGGAATATTTCTGCTCCGGGCTTCTTTTGCTGAATCTGCGGCTGCTTCGGGCGGAGGGGTTTACGCAAAAGGCGTTCGACTTTCTTTCCCGGCACATCCATGTGCTGAAGTTCCCGGATCAGGATTGTTATAACTTTTTCTTTCCGTTTCCCGGGGCACGCTTACTGGATTGGCGTTGGGGTGAGTTTTCGGCGGCGTATGGCTGGCGTGAAAGGAATACGCCGCGCGTGATTCACTTTGCCAACGATGCGCCGTGGCTGCACGCGCCTTCGCTCCCGGGCGCTCTGTGGTGGCGGGCGTATGCTCATGCCTGCGCCGCCGCCGGGCGTCCATGGTGCGCGGCTTATGCATGGATGCAGGCGGTGCGTCATGCGGTTTTGGCCACGCGGGTTGGGTTTGTTCTCTGCCGCTGGCCGTTCTGGTTGATCAACCGCAAGCTCTTTTATAAACGGTTCCGCCGTTTTCATCCCCAGCCGAAACAGCCGCTTAGCGAAGAGGACACGTTATGAGACCGAGCGATTTTCTTTCCATTCCCTGCGTGGCCGATACGCTAGTGGCGGTTGAGCGGCGCTTGCCGCGCAGGAGCCTGCGTTCGCCGCTGGCCGTGGCCTTTGCCATCAACCGCAGGTATGTCCGCCCGCTCGGGGTTACGCTCACTTCTCTGCTGCTCAACACGCCCGGGCCGATTGAGGCCTTTATTCTTTCTGCCGATCTGGAGACGTTGCCCGAGCCGCTGCTGAAGCTTCAGGCGCGGTTCCCCCGCCTGAAACTTCAGCTGGTGCCGGTGGATTTCCGCCGCCTGGACTCCCTTTTGATGAACCCTGAGCTGGAGCATATCTCCCGCGAAACCTTCTTTCGCTATCTCCTGCCAGATCTGCTGCCTGCGCACCGGCGCGTGCTTTATCTGGATGCCGATACGCTGGTGTGCGGTTCGCTGAGAACGCTTTGGGAGCTGCCGCTGGAGGGGTTTTACGCCGCTGGCGTGCCCGATGACTTCAACATTCGCCAAGGGCATCCCAATGCCCTCGGGCTGGATCAGCCCGGCGAGCATTACGTCAATGCCGGTGTGCTGCTGCTCAATCTGGAGGCGCTTCGGCGCGACCGCGTGGCCGATCGCCTCTTCCGCCTGTCTTCTGAGCGCGTGCTCAGGTTTATGGATCAGGATGCGATCAATCTGGTTTTCCGCGGGCGTATCCGCCCCCTGCCTGAGCGTTACAACGTAACGTCCGATTCGCTCCGCCGCAAAAAGCATCGTTTCCGCGGCCACCCCACCATTCTCCACTTTACAAGCCGTTGGAAACCCTGGCGGTGCAGTTTCCCCTTCGGCGCCTGGCGGTATCAGGCCTATCAGCGGCTGTGGGAACGTTTCGCGGGGCTGGAGCCGGTGATCCGCGTGGGGCTGCTGGTGGATGAGTTCTTTGGCGGCGCGGGCACCGCTTACGGCGGGTATGGCTTTTTGGCGCGTTATGGTGTTTGCGGGCTGATTCCGAACGAGGATATTCAGATTGACGTGATCCTCGCCGAGCCCGGCAAGAAGAACCGCCCGGGCGGCGATATCATCGAAGGTACGTGCCTCTACTTTCCGCCCACTCGGAAACGCGCCTTCCGGCGGTGGCTCAAAAGGGCGAATTACGATGTCTATCTGAGCATTGAGGCGTGCAACCTGCGCGTGCTCTGCAAAGATCCCAATCCCCGCCGCCGCGTCCTTTTCTGGATTCAGGATCCGCGGCCGAAAGCCGATTGGGAAGAGATCGCGACCGTCAAGCTTTTCCCGGAGCCGTCTTATTGGGATGAAGCGCTCGCGGCGGCCGTGCATCACTGGGCAGCACAGGGGCGCCTTCGCTTCCTTTCGCAGGCCGCATCGCTCAATGCCAAGGCGCGCACGCTTTACGCTCTGCCGGAAGCGATGCCGATCACGCTTCTACCCAACCCCATTGTTCCCCCTTATCCGCGAGAAACGGTGCTGGCCGCTGAAAAGCGAAATAAGGTGGTTTTTCTCGGCCGCATAGAATCGGTCAAGCGCGGGTGGCTTTTCTGCGAAATTGCTAAAGCCATGCCCGAGGTGGACTTTCATGTGTTAGGGCAAAGCTCGCGCGATACCGCGCGCAACGAAGCGCTGATTGCGCCTTACCGCGCCCTGTCCAATCTTCATTTCGAGGGGCATGTGGAGGGTGCGGTCAAGGCGCGCCATCTGCTGGAAGCGAAGGTGCTGGTCAATACGTCCATTCATGAAGCCCTGCCGATTTCTTTCCTGGAAGCATTGGCCTGCGGGGCGCTTTTAGTGAGTAATCAGAACCCGGAAGGCCTCACGGAGCGTTTTGGCGTGTGGGTGGGGCAGGTGCTGGGCGATGGCTTCGAGGCCGTGCCGCGGTTTGTTGACGCCATTCGGTCGCTGCTCAATCTGCCGGAAGACGTGCGCCGCCGCCGTGTGGCCGCCGCGTTGGACGAGGTGCTGACGGTGCATGACCCGGAGCGTTTCCGCACGCATCTGCGGGCGCTGATTAAGGAAGAAGCCGCTCGGTTCCGCCATCCCGGCTCGGCGGCAGAACCGCCGCTCCGCGCCTGAATCCGCGGAGATGCCGGATGTTGTTTTTCGCCGCGTCTGGCGGAGCCCTGCGGTTCAAGAAGAGGAATCATTACGCGGTGAACATGGCGGGGGCGGAACCGGACGGATTGCGCGGTTGGCTGTGATTTGCAGAATGGAAGCGTAGAAACAGCGCAAGAACGCGCTTCCACGCGATGGGGGAAAGCGTTCCCGGAGGGGGGTTACTTCAGGGCGTTTTCGTGTGTTTGACGAGCGCGCACAGGTCATTTTTAGGGATTCCCGGCACAGCGGGTGGGGTGTTTGGCGGGGTGCAGTTTCGAAAAAGCAGGGGCATGGATGTGTGTATGGAGAGGCTTGCGGAAATGCGCGCGGTGCGGTATGGTGTGGTTGAAAGATGCCCGTTGTAACTGGGGCTCGCGAAGAAGGAGTGTTATGAACCGCAGAACGTTTTTGACCTCGCTGGGCGCGTTGGGCGCCGCGGCTCCCTTTGTGCCGGCCGCGCTGCCGGCCGCGCCGACTGTCTCCGCACCGGAAGAACTGGGCGGGCAGGCGTTGTTTGCCTGCCTGCCGTATGCGCAGTGGACGGCGCCGGGGGTGACGGTTATTCGGTGGCGGACGGCACGCCCGTCAACGGCCTTTCTTTTCTGGTCGCAGGAGCCCGCCGCGCCGCGCGATCGGTGGGTAAAAGCCTGCACGGTGCAGGATGGCATGATCGCGGCCAATACGTGCGATCACGCCGTTACACTGCGCGGGCTTGACCCGGCCAAACCGCTTGCCTTTGAGGCCGTTTCCGAGCCGATTGCTTCCTTCGGAGCCTATTCCATCAAGCGTGGCGCTACGGTTGGGAGCGGCGTGCGCACGCTGCGCCCGATGCGCTCCCCGGAGGGGGCGCTTTCGCTGGCCATTTTCAATGACATTCACGGGCGTCTGGAGCTGATTCCCAAGCTATTGGCGCTGGAGAGCACGGTTCAGGCGGCGCCTGCGGCGGCGCTATTTAATGGCGACTGCATGGATGACTGCGGCAGCGTGGAAAGTGCGCAGAAACGGTTCCTTCGCGCGTTGCCTCCGTTGGCGGAGGCCGGGCTTTCCACGCTCTTTCTGCGCGGCAACCATGAATACCGCGGGGCGATGGCGCGGCGTATCCGCGAGGTGCTTTCCCCGCTCGATTGCGGCCGCTATTACGGTGCCTTCACCCTCGGCAGCGTCCGCTTTCTCTGCATCGATACCGGCGAGGATAAACCGGACTCCGCGCCGGTCTACGGCGGCCTTTTGCAGACGGATGCCTATATCGATGAGCAGGCCGCTTGGCTTGCCCGGGAAATCGAATCGCCTGAGTGGAAAACGGCACCGTGGCGCGTGGCGGTGATGCATATTCCCCCCACGTGCGGCAATGTGGGTGATAACGATGATTGGTATGGCCCCACCCGCCTGCGGAAAATCATGGATCCGCTTTTCGCCAAGGCCAACCTGCAGGCAATGATCTGCGCCCATACGCATGTTTACAACTTCCTGCCGCCTGAAAAGACAGGCCGCCCGTATCCCATTCTGATTGGCGGCGGCCCCTCCGAAAAGTCGGCCACCGTAACGCTGCTTAAAGCTTCTAACAACGTGTTGGATATCCGCGCTTTCCGCGCCAACGGCGCCGCGTTGGACGGGATCATTCATTGTGAAAGGAGAGCCTGATGGTGCGCAGACGCAATTTTCTGGCCGCGCTGGGTGCGGCCGCAGCCGCTCCCATATTGAACGCCGGGGGGAAGAAGGCCGAACCTAAACCGAAGGCTAAACCCGCCGGGCGCTTTGTCTGGCGCCCTACGGCGCAAATCGTTGGGGGAGACGCTCTGGCCGTCTGCTGGCGGACGGATTCGCCCAGTACAGGGACGCTTTTCTGGACGCAGGATCCGGCGCTGCCGCGCGATCAATGGGCTTCGGCCTGCCGCGTGGAGGAGGGGCTCACCGCGTCCAACCGCTGTGATCACCTCATTACGGTTCGCGGGCTCGACTTTACCCGCCCGTTTCTCTTTGAGGCTGTTTCCGAGCCGGTGAAGATGGACGCCTGGTGGACGTATCGAAAAGGGTCTTTCGCCTCCGGCGTGATCCGGTTGCGCCCGATTCTCCGCGCGGGGGGCTTCACCTTTGCCATGTTTAACGATGTGCACGCCAATGTGGCGCTGTTCCCCAAGCTCTGCGCACTCCCCGCAGTGATGGAGGCGGAGCCCGGGTTCGCGGTGCTCAATGGGGATTGCGCGGGAAACTGCGCCTCTGAGGAACAGATGGCCAAGGATATCCTGAACCCGCTGGCCGACTTGACGGCGCGGGGGCTGCCGGTGCTGGTTGTGCGCGGCAATCATGAATACCGCGGCGCGATGGCGCGGCGTATCCGCGAAGCCTTTGCGCCCTTTGAGCACGGCTGGTATGCCGCCTTTAATCTGGGGCAAATCCGCCTGCTGCTGCTGGATGGCGGCGAGGATAAGGTGGATACGCACCGCGAATACTGCGGGCTGCTTCACTGCGAGCCGTATATTGCTCAGGAGGCGGCCTGGCTGGCGCAGGAAACGGCTTCCCCCGCATGGAAAGCCGCCGCCCGGCGCGTGGCGCTCTGCCACATTCCGCCCACAGCCAACGATCCGCGGGAAGACCGCGGCTATGGGCCTACCCGCCTGCGGGAAAAGATGGAGCCGGTGCTCTGCCGCGCGGGGCTGGATCTGCTGCTTTGCGGGCATACGCATCATGCCGCGCTGGTGCCTGCCGAGCCGGGCAAAAGGCCTTACCCTACGGTGATCGGTGGGGGGCCGAAAGATGCCGCGGCCACGGTTACGCTGGTTCAGGCTTCGCCGTCTGGAGTCCGCGTTTCGTGCCTGCCGCTCTCCGGCGCCGCGCCGCTGACGGTTAGCGTGTAGCCGCCGTTGATGTGAATCATGTCTGGCGGCTTTTGCCGCCTCACTTCCGCGCCGCCTCACCCGGCGGCGCGGCTGTTTTTTCTCTGTGTGTCAAATCAGACGGATGTGGGGAAGCCCGGAATCTCCTCTTGAGCGCGTGAAGGCATAGGAGCGGGCGATAAGGGGGCGGGTCTTCTCGTTGTAGGGCTTGCCTGTCCGGTCTTTTGCTGTTAGGGATAGCACTGATTCTAAACGGGCGTGCCGCCGCGCAGGGAGTTATGATGATACTGCGACCTGCTCTATCGGAAATAAGCGGTTTAAGAGGGGTGTTTTCATCATCCGCGCGGACAGCCTATCTGCACATATCTTGCGGAGCCCACGCGCAGGGAGACACGTGTAGCGGTTTATTATAGGGTTATGACGAAGCGAACGGGTGAGCCCTCTCTTCGGAGTCAAATTATTCAGTTGAGCGGGCGGTTATAGGGTACGATTAAACGAAGCGGGGGGATGGGTTTGCGGCGGAGGATTCGGTTGGCTTTGTGAAGGGCGTTGGTGCGGCGGCGCCGGGCAGGATGTGAGGAGGGGGAATGGCTGTGAAGGGGAATGGGATGGCGGCGGGCGGGGAGCAGCGCGAGGGTAAAAACGAAGCAGGCCGGGGTTCGATGCCGCGGCCTGCGTTCGTTTATCGGGCGGGCTCTTCCGCCGGATCGGGCGCGCCTGCTTAGGTGTAGCGGAGGACTTCGTCCACGGTGGTGTAGCCATCGAGGACGTTTCGGATGGCGTCTTCACGCATGGTGCGCATGCCGAGCTCGCGGGCTTTTTCGCGGATGACGAGGGTCGGCTCGCGGGCGTTGATCATTTCGCGGATGGGGTTGGACATGCGCAGGTATTCGAAGACGCCTTTTCGGCCTTTGTAGCCGGTGGCGTTGCAGATTTTGCAGCCTTTGCCGTAGGCGAACTGGCGGTTGCCGATATCGGCGCGCACGAGGCCGAGGCGGCGGATGGCCTCATCGTCGGGGTCATAGAAGGTTTTGCAGTTTTGGCAGCAGGTGCGCACGAGGCGCTGCGCCAGAACGGCCTGAAGGGTGGAGGAGATGAGGTAGGGGGCAACGTTCATATCCACGAGGCGGGTTACGGCGCCGGCGGCGTCGTTGGTGTGCAGGGTGGAGAAGACGAAGTGGCCGGTGAGGGCGGCCTGAACGGCGATTTCGGCGGTTTCGAGGTCGCGGATTTCGCCAACCATGATGATGTCGGGATCCTGACGGAGGAAGGCGCGGAGGACTTTGGCGAAGGTGTTGCCCTGCTGCGGGTTGATGGGCACCTGGACAAGCCCCTCGATGTCATATTCCACCGGCTCTTCGGCGGTGAGGATTTTAACGTCTACCTTGTTGATGGCGCGGAGGCAGGAGTAAAGGGTGGTGGTTTTACCGGAGCCGGTCGGGCCGGTAACAATAAAGATGCCGTTGGGCTTTTCGATATCCAGGGTGATGCCGTCGTAGATGTCTTCGGGCAGGCCGATGTTCTCCAGATCGAGGGAGACGGCGGAGCGGTCAAGCACACGGAGCACCACGGATTCACCGTGAACCGTGGGCAGGCAGGAGACACGGAGGTCAACCTGGCGCCCGGCAACGGTGAGGGCGATGCGGCCGTCTTGAGGGACGCGCCGTTCGGCGATGTTGAGGCCGGAGAGCACCTTGATGCGCGAGATGATAGGCAGCGCCATGCTCAGGGGCGGCGGGTTCATTTCGTAGAGCGCGCCGTCTACGCGGTAACGGATCTTGAAGTCTTTTTCGAAAGGTTCAATGTGAATATCGGAGGCGCGGTCGGTAATGGCCTGGTAGAGAACGAGGTTGACAAAGCGGATGACGGGGGCGGAAGCGGCGGCGCTTTCAATGCCCTTCTCATCGGTGGAGGCATCTACGCCCTCCAGGTCGGAAAGATCTTCAATGAGCGCATCGGAGGCTTCTGTAGCCGGGAAGTTTTCATCGATGGCCGCCTTGATGACGGATTCGGGGGCGAAAACGAAGCGGATTTCGCGCGAGAGGAGGAAGGTGAGCTCATCGATGACGTCGGCCTCGACCAGGTCGGCCGTGGCGAAGGTGGCATGGTCGCGCTCGACTTCAACGGGGACGATGGTGTGGAGGCGGATGCTGGCCACGGGGATGAGATTCTTGAGCGTGTCGTCAAAGACCATGCCCGAGAGATCCACCACATCGGTGCCCTGGCTTCCGGCCATAAGGGTGAGGAGGTCTTCTTCGCTCAGGATGCCGAGGTCGAGGATGAGCGTTTTGTAGGGCTTGCCGTTTTCCAGGTGGGCGCGGACGAGCTCTTCGGCCTGTGCCTGGTCGATGAAGCCGTTATCGCGGACGAGCTCGACGAGGGGTGGGATCTGGATGGCGTTGGGCATCTTATTCTCCCATCATTTCCTTGAGTTTTTGAACGGTGGTCTCGGGATCCTGCGCCTTGGTAACGAGGTCTTCGTAGGAGATTTTCCCGGCTACGTAGAGGTTGAGAAGGGAGGTATCGAGGGAGACCATGCCGTATTTGGCGCCGGTTTGAATGTCGGAGCTGATCTGGAAGGTCTTGTTGTCGCGGATGCGCGAGCGGATGGAGGGGGTGCTCATCATGATTTCGAAGGCGGCGCAGCGCCCCTTGCCGCCTTTATCGGCGCGGGGGAGGAGCACCTGGGAAATCACGGCCACGAGGCTCATGGAGAGCTGCGTGCGCACCTGTTCCTGCTGGTTGGTGGGGAAGGAGTCGATAATTCGGTCAACGGTGGCGGCGGCGCCGGTGGTGTGCAGGGTGCCAAAAACGAGGTGGCCGGTTTCGGCCGCGCTGATGGCCGCGCCGATGGTTTCGAGGTCGCGCATTTCGCCCACGAGAATCACGTCCGGATCCTGACGGAGCGCCCGGCGGATCGCCTCAGCAAAGCTGGGGACGTCGGCGCCGACTTCGCGCTGGGTAACGAGGGATTTGCGGGAATAGTGGTAGAACTCGATGGGGTCTTCAATGGTGATGATGTGGCAGTCGCGGTCGCTGTTGATGACGTCGATCATGGACGCGAGGGTGGTGGACTTACCTGAGCCGGTGGGCCCGGTAACGAGGATGAGGCCGCGGGGCTTATAGAGCAGCTCATGAACGGCTTCGGGGAGCCCCAGCTGCTCAAGCGTGAGAATCGTGGAGGGGATCTGCCGGAGCACGAGGCCGTAGTTGTGGCGCTCTTTGAAAACCGAAACGCGGAAGCGGGCCGCCTCGGAGAAGGCCAGACCGAAGTCGGCGCCGCCGTTGCGCTCCACTTCCTCGAGCTGCTCGGGGGTAACAATTTCCAGCACCATCTTGGCTGTGTCGGCCGGGGTGAGATCGGGGCAGTCAAGGGGCTCCAACGCGCCGGAGCAGCGGAGCACCGGGGGGCGCCCAACGCGGACGTGGAGGTCGGAAGCGCCTTCATCGACCGTTGCCTGCATGAGGTCGGCCATGGTGATTTCGGTAACGGCCTCGGAGGCCAGCTGATGGATATCGGTGGTCATTAGTCTTCGTCTCCCATGGTGGCGCGGAGCACTTCTTCAAGGGTGGTCATGCCGGAAGCGACTTTCAGCATGCCGTCTTCGCGGAGGGTGCGCATCCCCATTTCACGGACGCGGGCCCGAAGGGTGGTGGTGGGCACTTTGTCAAAAATCATGCGTTGGACGGTGTCGTCTACGGTAAAGATTTCGAAGAGGCCTTTTCGGCCTTTATACCCGGTCTGGTTGCAGACGGGGCAGCCGGCGCCTTTGTACATTTTCATGGTGGCGGCGTCTTTGGCCATGGTGCCGAGCATTTTGCGCTCACGGTCGGTGGGGATGTGCTCGGTGCGGCACTTTTCGCAGATGGCGCGGACGAGGCGCTGAGCCATGGCCGCCCGCAGCGCGGAGGCCACAAGGAAGGGCTTGATGCCGATATCGGTGAGACGGGTCACGGCGCTGGGGGCATCGTTGGTGTGCAGGGTGGAGAACACGAGGTGGCCGGTGAGTGCCGCTTCCATGGCGATTTCCGCGGTTTCGTGGTCGCGGATTTCACCGATCATCACGATGTTCGGCGCCTGACGCAGAATGGAGCGCAGCGCGGCGGAGAAGTCGAGCCCCACGGCGCGGTTGACCTGCACCTGGTTGATGCCGCTCATCTGATATTCCACCGGGTCTTCCACGGTGATGAGCTTCTTGTCCGGGCGGTTGATTTGCCCGAGGCAGGCATAAAGGGTGGTGGTCTTACCGGAACCGGTCGGGCCGGTTACCAGAATCACGCCGTCGGGCAGGCCGATAAGCCGCTCAAACTTGGCCTGGTCATCGGAAAGGAAGCCCAGCTGCGGCAAGCCCAGCGCCAGATTCTGCTTATCGAGAATACGCATCACAATCGATTCGCCGAAGTTGGTCGGCACGGTGCTGACACGCAGATCCAGCTCCCGTTCGCCCACTTTGATCTGAATGCGGCCGTCTTGCGGGATGCGCCGCTCGGAGAGATCCATGTTGGCCATCAGCTTCACGCGTGAGAGGATGGCGCTCTGCAGGCGTTTGGGCGGCTCGTCCATTTCACGCAACGCGCCGTCGATGCGGAAACGCACGCGGAAGTGCTTTTCCATCGGCTCCAGGTGAATATCGGAGGCCTTCATTTTGCAGGCGTCCATGAGAATGAGGCTTACCAGGCGGATAACCGGCGCATCGCCTTCGTCATCTCCGCCGTCAACAGCCATCTCCTTGCGCTGGGAAACCAGATTTTCGCCGGTATCGGTGGCATTCGGGTCGAACGTCAGCGGGTAAAACTTCTCCAGCAGCCGCTTGATATCGCTCGATGTGGCCACCACGAAGTCTGCATTCCGTCCATTGAGGCGGTAGCGGATCGCGTCCTGCGCGTCATAGTTGCCCGGGTCGCAGATGGCGATCATCACGGAGTCGCCGTCATCCTGGATCGGCACCGCGCTGTATTTCCGCGCCGTCTCGGCATCGAGCAGTTTGGTGGTTTCTGCCGGCAGGTCATCGCCGTCGATCGAGGCAAAAGGCATGCCGAACTGTTCGGCCAGGGTGCCCAGCACATCCTCTTCTGAGATCGTCCCCTGTTCAACTAACCAATCGAGGGGCGTCTGCCCGTCCCGGCGCTTGGCCGAGAGCGCGGAAGCCACCTGTTCGGTTGTCAGGTGCCCGGTCTCCTGCAAAACCTGCAAGGCATACTCGTCGTTTGTAGTCACGCGCTTGTCTCCAAAGATAACGCCATTCAAATCCTTCGAATCATCATTCTTGAAAGATAACAAACCTCTGCCGGTTGCGCAAGCCCAAAGCCCGGCGGCGCAGCGGCGGAATCCTCGGCGCGGGTGCTTCTTTCGGGGTTACCACACAATGGGCCGCTCGCCGTGCGCGGCCAGATAGGCGTTGGCCTGCGAGAAGTGGCGGCACCCGAAGAACCCGTGATAGGCCGAGAGCGGCGAGGGGTGCGCGGCTGTCAGAATCAGGTGGCGCGTCTCGTCTATCAGGGCGCGTTTGGCTTTGGCTTTGGCGCCCCACAGCAGAAAGACCACATGCTCCCGCCGGGCGGAAACCGTTTGAATGACGGTGTCGGTAAAGGCTTCCCATCCCAGATTGGCGTGTGCGAGCGGGGCATGCGCCCGCACGGTGAGGATGGCGTTGAGCAGGAGCACGCCCTGCTTCGCCCAAGGCGTCAGATCGCCGCCGCGGATCTGGCTGGACCCCACGTCCTGCGCAATTTCCGTGAGCATGTTGCGCAGGGAAGGGGGCGGCGGCTGGGGCGGCAGCACCGAAAAGGCCAGCCCGTGCGCCTGCCCCGGCGTGGGGTAAGGATCCTGCCCCAGAATGACCACCCGCGTGTCAGCCAGCGGGCACAATTGCAGCGCGGCGTAGAGGCACGGCTCAGGCGGCAGCGTCTCCTCCCGGGCATAACGCTCGGCCACGGCTTTGCGCAGGGTTTGAAAGGCCGGCGTCTGCAAAAAGGGGCGCAGCGCCTCGCGCCAATCGGTTTTCACATCTGCATCCCCGGCGGCGGCTTGCCCAGCGGATTGATCGGCTGAAACGGCAGCTCAAAGGCGTCTCGAAAATCGTACAGGTTTCGGAAGTCGGCCTCCCGGTCATTCTCCGTTTTCCCGAACATGCCCACGGAAATGAGATTGTAAACCAGCCGCCCGATATCGGCCGTCGAGCGGATGTTGTATTTGGCCAGGATATCGGCGGCAAAGGGGCCGTATTCCTCCAGCATGAAGTCGCGGAAGCCTTCGGCCAGCTGCCGGCCGTTGACATGCCCGTGCACTTCTGCGCCCGGCTGCCCGGCTTGCAGCCTCCGGAGGGTGTAATTCAGCGCCGCGGGCATCAGCTCATAAGCCTGCCGGGGAAAGGCGGAGTCGCGCTCCAGAATCTTGCTCACGGCCTGATCAAAGCGTTCGTTATGCATGGGTCTCAGAGCCTCACCGGAAGGCCGGCTTCGCGCAGCGCTTCCTTGATTCCGCGGCAGGTGTAGCCCATGGTGTGCACCATCGAAGCCACGAGTGCCGCATCTGCGTGGCCCCGGGTAAGCACGTCGATCAGATGCTGCGGCTTCCCTGCGCCGCCGGAGGCAATCACCGGCACGCGCACCGCATCGCTCACCAGCCGGGTAATCTCCAGCTCATACCCCTCCCGCACGCCATCGGTATCAATCGCGTTCAGGCAGATCTCGCCTGCGCCCAGCTCCGAAGCCTCCCGCGCCCAGGCCACGGCGTCGCGCCCCGTGGGCTCCCGCCCGCCGCGGATCACCACCTCGTAGCCCGAGGGAATCGCCGAAGAAACCGGCACCCGCCGCGCATCCAAGCCCAACACCACGCACTGCCGCCCAAAGGCGCGCCCCCCCTCGTCCAGAATCTGCGGCGAAAGCACCGCCAGCGAGTTCAGCGACACCTTGTCCGCCCCTGCCAGCAGCGCCGCGCGCATGTCTTCCACCCCGCGGATGCCGCCGCCCACGGTGAAGGGCACGCTCAGCGCCCGCGCCGCCCGCGCCACCATCTCCAAGTCGCACGGGCGGTGCTCCGCACTGGCCGTGATATCATAAAAGACCAGCTCATCGGCACCCCCGGCGCACGCCTGCGCCGCCATCTCCACGGGGTCGCCCACATCCACATTCCCCTGAAACTTTACACCCTTGGTTACCCGCCCGTTGCGGACGTCCAGGCAGACGATCAATCGCTTCAGCAGCATACGCCCCCCCATGCCAGAAAGTTGGCCAGCAGTTTTGCGCCTGCCGCTCCGCTTCGCTCCGGATGGAACTGCGTGGCCACAAGCGAGCCCTGCCCAATGGCCGAGGCAAACGTTACCCCGCAGTAATCCGTCCGCCCCAGAATCGCCGAAGCCGCCGCCGGGCGCACATAATACGAGTGCACGAAATAGAAGGCTTCATCCTGCGCGATGCCGGCGAAGAGCGGGTGCGCCGTGTGATGCACCGTGTTCCACCCCATGTGCGGAATCTTTGCCGTGGGCTCCAGCGCAGCGTCAAAGCGGAGGCACTCCCCGGCAATCAGCCCCAGCCCGGGCGTGCCGCCGTCTTCCTGCGAGTGCTCCAGCAGCAGCTGCATCCCCAGGCAGATCCCCAGCGTGGGCACGCCGCCCGCCGCCGTTTCGCGCAGCAGCCGGTCAAATCCGCGCGCCCGCAGCCCTTCCATGCCCGAAGCCGCCGACCCCACGCCCGGGAACACCACGTGCCCCCCCTCGTAGGCCGCCGCCTCCGCAATCACCCGCGGCCGGACGCCCAGCCGCTCAAATGCCAGGCACACGCTCGTCAGGTTCCCGGCGCCATAATCCAGAATCGTAACCATAACCGCATCATACCAAAACCCGCCCCCCGCCGCCAGGCCGCAGATCGAATGAGCCGCACAAATCGGGAACGCCGCGCACGGTGCAGACGGTCGGGGTGCCCGGATGGAACGCGCCGGAGGCGGATGGATGTTGATATGGACGTGAGAGCAGGTGAAGGGGTTTCGAGAGAAAGAGGAGTTCGGCTGGGGTTTCGGGGCGGATAGACGGATTCGGCTTGGCGCATCCGCCAAA
>ERZ808286.642-NODE-642-length-21573-cov-24.841714_pt1 | contig 21573 bp, 30 predicted proteins | sample MGYA00521276_ERZ808286 | MGnify/ENA primary metagenome ERZ808286 (study PRJEB31516, sample SAMN03275607) | gut metagenome | biome: mammalia-associated habitat; material: feces | host: Papio cynocephalus | place: Kenya | collected 2012-08-01 ... | reverse complement strand
GAGATTAGAAAAGTGGAGATAAAGTCCGTGCAATTTTTCCCCCAATTTGTCTTTTTCGGACACAATAGAACTAATTGTCAGACAATTCATCTCATCAAATTGTCCCAAACATGCTGAATAGTCAGACAATAAGCCAGTATATGCCATAAGTTGTTCTTATTGTGTCTGAGATTGACAAAAAAATGTCAGTGGTCCTTGAGGTACACGTACAATTCTATACAATTCAACGTACAATTTAAGTATAATATTACATGAAAAGACAAAGTTATCAGACAATATCTATAATTGGTGCAAATAAAAATGTAACGTACACAATATATTAGTATAGCTACGAATAATCAGACATTAATAAATCAGACAATTTCACAAAACAGGCAATACTTTAGCAGACTAAAGTGTTATTGCGTCTATTGCACATACACTTAATACATGTATTGTTAAAATATAAACAAAAATGCGATTACATAAAAAAGTTGTGATACCTACAATATATTCATTGTAGCAATGTGCACAATTTAAGGCAGAAAAAGTTCATAATTTGGAATGCTGTTTGTGTATTTTTTAAAAATTGTATACGATATACAATTTAAAACTTGCTTTACTTAGTTAAAGTAAGTTGTCAGATAAATAGTCATAATAGTTAAAGAAGTTTTACATTTCGTATCTTTACAAATAGCTTGCACTATGGTAATATATAGATAACAAAGAAAGGCAAACAAGACAGGAGGTAATCAATATGACAAGAAGCGATGGTTGTAAGATTGTACTAAATAAGATAATGCAGTTAACAAGAGAAATTAGAACTATGAACATGAGAGAAATGTTCATAGATAGATATGACTGGTACATCTTAGGAATGACAACGTCATTAATGTTAACAGGTACAATAACTATACATGAATATAATTTACTTAATAAATACAAGGATAAAGTATTCAAAAGATTAGCGGAATGTTATAACTTGAAATAGCTTGACTGGTGTTCCGTGGGTTCGATTCCCATGGCAAGCACTCCCAACAAGGGAATGAACAATGACAAGTAAATAAGGAGGAAAGAATATGAAAATCAAACGGATGGTTCAATGGAGCAATGAGATGTTTAGACTCAGCAACGAGAAAGGGTGTGAGCCTAGCTACAGATGTATCACATTAAGTGACGCATATCGAAGACCTAGTATCTATAAACAGCAACTTTACGAGTATTGGTTGCATTGGTTCAAATCAATGGATGAGGGAAACGGGTGGTTTGGCATTTACTCATACAATTCCAACTTCGTTCAGTTCTGTGGCAAGGTAACAATCGGCGGTACTGAATACGGTTTCATCATTTATCCGACACGCAATGTAGCGTGGGAAATTGGAAAGTAGGCGAGTGTACATGAAATCTAAAGTAGTAGCAAAAGCACTGTTGAAATGTAAAACACTACCAGAAATGATTGCATGTCAGAGTACATTGATTACAATGTACTCTAGCAATCAGTTAACGGAAGAAGAGTTTACAACTTATTACAAGCTGTTTTCAATAGCAATGGTTGAGTTAAGAAAGGAGAACTAATATGAAAATCACAAGAACAATCGAAACCACAAAAGTATCTGTACAGGCATTCAATCGCACCAACAACATTCTTGAAACCATCGAAGTTACAGTGGTAGGCAATGTCAAGGACGTTGAAAAGGCTGTTAAGAAGAAACTCTTCGGCACTGAATATGTCTTCTGTGCAATGGTTGATAGCTTCACTGAATCTAAGTTATATGCACTTGATGAGTGTGACTTTATCAAATACGCAACTTGTATTGGGGAGGGAAGAAAGTAATGAATGATACCGTATTAGCGGCTATGCTAGTCATAGCCGCAATAGTAATATCATTGATGTTCTTACTTGTACCAATCGTATTAGCATTAATACAGTTCAGATTCCTTACATGGTTCTGGACAGGCGCAAGGGAAGCGTGGTTCAAAAACAAGAAAATGAACTATTCAAGACAAGACAAGCTACACAAAGAGGGCAGAGACGAACAGTCGACAAAAGAGCCTAGCAAGCGGGATATCAATGATTTTCTCATAAAGAAATTTATGAAATGAGAGGGCGACAGCCCTCTCTTTTATACACTATCACTTTAACACGTTAAATCATTACTGCATTAACGCATCAACGTATCATCGCATTAACGTACTACCGCATTAACACATCAACGTATCATCGCATTAACGCATTAACACATCAACGTATAATTGTATTAACGCATTAACGTACTACCATATTAACCCAATTATCCCCGTCTAACCAATTATTCCCTGTCCTATTATCCCACCTCTGTCAAGTATAAAATTCTTACTATTTTCTTAACTCATCTTCATAATTTCCTAAGATTCAGTTCATATCCATGTCACAGTTTTACCATATAATGTAATTACAGTAAAGAAAGGGAAGGAGGTAAGAGATATGAGCATGAAGTTCTTTCCGCATGGTGGTGGAAACTACTCAGTACATAAAGACAATCACAAAGTCGGAGAAATCCGTTTCCGTGGCCCAAAGAAATACTCACTTGAGTTAAAAGGGCACGAACCGCTTATGTGTGTATCAATTCGTCAGGCTAAGTACAAAGCCATGTGGACACTCAATGATTGGACTATAAAGCACTATCTCTTTCATTAGTATGAAACTTGACTGGTTAGATATACACGCGAATGATAAGCTTAACTTAGATGAGTTAATGCAGTACATCAACCATACAAACCACTCAGTATCAAATGTAGTTTTTAATCCATCTACTAAGGTAGTTCGTCTCTTTCACGGAGCTTATTACATTGATGTTCCACTCACAGAGGAGACTACAAACATAGAAGCTTACCAGACCATCGTTGACGCACTGTAGAGCATAAAGCCAGAGCGAAATAGTACGATAGTCAAGCAGGAAAGGAAGTGATACCCTTGCACTATGTAATTATCCCATAATCACATATAGCAAACATATATCTTCTCTAATACTCAACCACATGTCAAAACGATAGTCGAATAACTAACACAACAAATAAGAAAGGAAACAACACTATGTCAAAGTATATCAGCAGAACTATTACAGAGCAGAAGTACCACGTTAAATACTTTGAGGCTGAATCATCCACTATTCAGGAACAGGATGTAATTCTGGTTAAGAAACCTCGTACCAAAGTTGGTCTGGAAAAGGCACTGGAAACCGCCGTAGGTGGTAAAGTCGTAGCACAGTACCTCGTAGACGAGTATGAGAAGCGGTACGGAGTAGAGGAACAGGAGTTCATGCGTATCGCAAAGGAGCTTCCGCTTCTGCCTAAGAAAGACGAAGAAGCCTAACGCCAAAACTATCAATATCAAATAAAGGAGAATAATAATTATGAGTAGAACTTACAGTGTTAAAATCGCAGGAAGTAGCATGGAGCTTACTAAGAAACAGCAGGTTATGTACAAAGATACGTCTGACTGCATCAAGTTCGATGACCAGTTAGAGGTTGGCGGCGAAGCCCTGATTATTCAGCCGGATGGGTTTGTAATCCTTGACATTCACAATGACAAGGCTACTCCTAACACTGATTATAACAACTACATGATTATCGACAAAGACGGTACTAAGTACATCACCGGCTCTGAGACATTCTTCAACAACTTCTCTGATATCTGGGATGATATGCAGGGCTGTGATGAGGAATGGGCTATCAAGGTTTACAAGAAACCGTCCAAACAGGGTAACGGCTTCATCACCTGTTCCGTAATCTAAAGCTATAACTAAAACTACATAATCCTGTAGACGCAAGCAGGATAGTCATTGTCAAATAAGTAATATATGAACGGCATGAGGGACACGGTAGACAACAGCCGTGTCCCTCATAATTTTAGGAGGACATATGGCTAACAATGATTTTGAAAACATTAAAAGGCAATACATGAATGAGCGTAAACGTATGTCAAAGTTCATTAGAGAATTGAAATCAAGAGGATATGATGCAACATTAAAATCCCTATTTGGCGAAATACCAAAGGATGTTAAGAAAGAGGATGTTGACAAACTTCGGTCAATCCGTACATTTACAGATTTTCTGTCAGCAACAAAAGACTCTGCAAAGCAATTAACAGCACCAAAAGCAAATCCTGACGCAACAGGTACAAGCGCAGATGTAACATTAATGGTGTACTTCTCACAGTTTCAAGACCTTGAGCTAGTAAGTCCAAACATGGCTGACATAGTAGGACAATTTAATGACGCAATGCTTTCAGTATTCACCAGAGAAGAATTTGCACAAGCAATAAATGAAGCAGTAAATGAAGAGGGTATCGAGTTTGGTAGAATGGAACGGTATAATCTGATACCTGCAATGAAGTATTTCTCATCTATCAAGAAGCACTTAGAACAGTTCATCAAACCTGCTGAGGGTCAGACATTCTTAGAAGCATGGGGAGAGTTCAGTCAGGCATACGCTGACCTGATGGATAGTTTCCGATACGAATGGGAAGCATACACAGGTAAGCTATATGACATAGCTGAATACTTATAATTATGAAGATTGACAAGAGAATATGGGTCGCAGACTTTGAGACAACAGTATATAAAGGTCAGACATCTACAGAAGTGTGGGCCGCCGCTCTTGTTGAATTATACACTGAGGACGTTCACCTTTTCCACTCATTACCTGAGTTCCTTAAATACATCTTCTCATTAGAGGAACATGCAGTAATCTACTTCCACAATCTAAAGTTCGATGGTTCTTTCATTCTTGATTATCTACTTTGTACGATGCAATGGAAAACAGCGTACAATGATAAAGAAAAGAAGATGCTACCTTTCAAATACATGTCCAACAGGTCAATGACCTACTCAATTAGTGATTTAGGAATGTGGTACACCCTCACGCTGAAATACAATAACTGTAAAATAGAGTTTAGAGATTCACTTAAACTATTACCATTCAGTGTAAATGCAATAGGTAAGAGCTTCGGAACGAAACATAAGAAACTTGACATGGAATATGAGGGTATTCGTTATGCAGGATGCAACATTACGCCAGAAGAAGCTGAGTATATAAAGAACGATGTCTTAGTAGTAAAAGAAGCATTGGAAATCATGTTTTCAGACGGACATGACAAGTTAACTATAGGCTCTTGTTGTTTGGAGGAATTTAAGAAGTCCTTTAGCAAAAAATCATGGAATCAGTTATTTCCTAATATATATGAGATTCCGCTTGATAAAGAACAATATGGCGTATCTAACGCAGGTGAATATATCCGTAAATCCTATAAAGGAGGTTGGTGCTATCTAGTAAAAGGAAAAGAAAACAAAGTATACAAACAGGGTACAACAGGAGACGTTAACAGCTTGTACCCATCAATGATGCACTCCGATAGTGGAAACAGATTCCCAACAGGTGAACCGACATTCTGGAAAGGAAACTTTATCCCACCAGAAGCAACTATCTTTAACAGATACTTTTTTGTACGAATACGCACAAGGTTTAAGATTAAAAAAGGATATCTACCGTGCATCCAGATAAAGGGTAGTCCGTATTACAGCTCAACCGAATGGCTGATTACATCAGATGTGCAAAAGGGAAACAATTACATAGACCACATACAAGCATCTGATGGTAGTAGAATAGAACTAAGACCAGAACTAACACTAAGCGTAACTGACTATAATCTCATAAGTGAACATTATGACTTATACGACTTTGAAATATTAGATGGCTGTTATTTCAGTACCTCATTTGCTATCTTTGATGACTACATAAACAAGTACGCTGAGATAAAAATGAAATCAAAAGGAGCATTAAGAACAGAAGCAAAACTATTCTTAAATAACTTATACGGAAAGATGGCATCATCACCAGATTCATCATTTAAGGTAGCGCACGTTAAGGATGATGGTGTCTTAGGCTTCACAGCTATTGAATCATATGATAAAATTCCTGGCTACATACCAGTAGGAGCGGCTATCACATCATATGCAAGAAACTTTACTATCAGAGCCGCACAGCAGAATTATTACGGAGTAGACAAAGCAGGTTTCATTTATGCCGATACGGATAGTATTCACTGTGACTTAAAGCCTAGTGAGTTTAGAGGTATTAAAGTTGACCCAGTTAAATTCAATCACTGGAAACTAGAGTCCTGTTGGGATGAAGCAATCTTTGTAAGGCAGAAAACATACATTGAGCACATCGTAGCTGAGGACGAAGTTCCGATTGATGAACCATACTATACAGTAAAAGCCGCAGGTATGCCAGAACTATGTAAGTATTATTTGGAACGGTCATTGAACAATGATACAGTTAAGGATGAGGAACGCAAGAAGTTATCAAACGATGAAATAGCTTTCATCAATAATAAGCGAACTATTGCAGACTTCAAACCCGGCCTAGAAATACCCGGCAACCTTAAAGCAAAACGAATTAAGGGCGGCATAATATTACAGGGTGATGTATATAAAATGAGAGAAAGAGGTGGTACTAGATGGATGTAAACAACATTAGCCTAATGGCTAGTGACGATGAAGATGATGAGGATTGGCGTCAGGTCACTTCAGCAGACGTAGTAGGCAGAGCACAATATATTTGGGATAAATGCGGATATGTTTGGGGTGGCTTTCCTGGCACACAATCTCAAGCCGCATTAGGAGCTAACGGAAAGTCTTACCTGACAGGTGCTAAAGGAACGCCATACGCAACAGATTGCTCTGGATTTGTAGCATGGTGTTGGGGATTTCACCAGAGAATGTTTAGCACTCACGACATGAGATTTGGTAGTAGGTGGAAATTCACTAAGAAAGTAGCAAGCACTGGTATTATTGAGCAGGACATGCCCAGTATTATTCCGGGAGATGCTTTAGTTCGTAACAATGGTTCGGCAGGTCACACAGCAATATACATGGGCAACAATACATACTGGGATGCTAATACATCGTGGTGGGCTAAATCACCGCCGCATGGAATGGGAAAGCACAAAGGAACAGGAGCATTTGAGGGATTCTGTCCATTCGATGGTAGAAACGTACCTGAGTATGATGCTAACAAAACAGACATCATAACAGATAACGTATCAAACGGACAGCAAGGTGAATATCCAAACCCGCCATTTCCCGGTCAGACAAACGACCAGTTACCACATAATGATATTTCAGATAATCAAGACCTTATGGCAACAATCATTAGAGGTCAGTATATCAGGCGTTACAGCTTATGCAAACATTTAAGGAGGGTATAAAATGAAACAGGAACAGTTATTCAACATTGCAAAAAACGTAGAAGATTTCAGTGCGGCTACAGGTTTCCGCTTAGAGTTCACGGTAGGCAACGAGTACAGTCTCATCACAGAGACTCAGGGAAATGTAGATTACTATATGGACGAGGTGGAAGCGGTACGCATGGAGAAGTATGAGTATTTCAGTGCATCTCTTATGTGCGTTATCAATCAGTCTCAGCTTCGCAAAGGATATATCCAGAACAAACTGAATGACAGTAATGCAAAAGCAAGTAGTTATGCTACAAAGGGCACATGTAATGTTAAGCGTGCTACAGATAAGTTATTTGAGGATTTTATGAATAAGCCAGAAATGGAGGTATGATATGTTTGTTAGCGAAGCAATTATTTGCTGTAAGTTAAACACGGATGCTTGTTATTCATGTAGAGCTAAGGAGTGTTGTCATGAAATTAGATATAGAATGTCTACTACTCCAAAATTTCTTGTAACAAGACTAAGACAACATGGTAAAACAGAAGATGAAGTCAAAGCAGTTCTTCATAGGCAGTATCCATCATATGATTTTCCATTAAAGGAGTTGATATAGATATGTGGTTTTCAATTAAGAATCATAACATAGACACAACATATCCACAGATTACTTCTGTGTTTGAATGTAGACAGGACTTTGACAAAAAGACAGGGATGGACTATACGTCCATCAACCTGTCTGACCTCAGTGACATTCCATCATTAGATGGTATCTGTAGAACGTGTAATGAGTATTACAAGCACTTAGTAATTGATGGTATGACTATAAGATTGGAGGATGGAACTAGATGAGGAATTTACAAGAAATTATTAATGTTTGTAAATCTAGAAGAAGCTGTAGCAAATGTCCAGTAGCAGATTACTGTCAAGAAGTAAAACTTATGTTTGGTACAATGAACCCTGATTCATTAATGTATGCTAGATTTAACTATTTAACTGATGAAAATCGTAAAAGCATTCTTAGATTGGAGGTACATAGAAGATGAAGATGAAAGAAATCGTTAAGACTTGCGATGCACAACATTACTATTGTGAGGACTGTCCTGCATACAGAAATTGTATAGCTGTAAAAATGATTTTTGATACAATGTCACCATTAGTGTTATATTACGAACGAATATCAAAACTTCGTGAACCAAACATTGAGCATGTAATGGAAATGGAGGTAAATAGAGAATGACAGCTTATGATATTTATAATGAGTGCACAGGCCCACAAGGATGTAATGAATGCGGTGAAGCTATTCGCAGAGCTTGTCAGCATTATGTAGATACAAATGGATTTTATCCATATTCTGAAAAGGTATTTGATGGCTTTGCAATATTTATAGATGAAAAGGAGTATTGATAATGACAGCATTAGACGTATATAAAGAGTGCGGAAAGCACACAGTATGTGTTGTATGTAAAGCAAAATGCGCGCCGTGCGAAAAGTTCTGTAAGAAATATAACGCCGAAGTTCCAGAGCTTATTAGCACAGACGAGTTTGGTAAGGTACAGATTGATAAGGAGGACTATTAATGCAGAATGAAGCAACCATAGGCGTAGTAATAATACTTATTTGCATCATAGTAAGCACTGTACTTCTTATTGGAGCTACGATGTTATTAGGCTGTGCTTTAGCAGATTTAGTAGAAAACATTAAAGATTACTGGAAATGGAGGAACAAGTAATGTCAGTATTAACAAAACAAGAACGAATTAACAGAGCAGTAGACCGTGCAACGCGCTTATTCAACGAACGATGGGGATATGTATACGGCGCAAAGTATAGTGACAATCCAGTGACTCTTTCCAAACTGGACGCATTACGCTCACAAAACTCCAAAGTATTCACTAACTCCTATTACCTCAAGAGCTTAGGCACAATCAGAACATCAAAAGGAGTTATTGACTGCTCAGGTCTTGTCTGCTTTGCACATGTAATGAAAGACATAGGCTCATGGAGTATTTCAGAATTACCTAAGACAAACTCTACCGAATGGGAATCATACAACTACAAAACAGTAACACAGGAAGCAGGTGATATCTTATGGCACGAAGGACACGTTGGATTAGCTATAGACAGTACGCACTGTATCGAAGCCAGAGGTATCGACTATGGCGTAGTAAGAACTATCAGCGCAGAAAGAGGATTCAAAAAGATTATCCGACTTAAAGATATTCCATCAGACCGTTATGCAAGGATTGGTTGGATTGCAGAGCCAGACGGACGTTATTGGTACGCATATGATTATCCAACAGGCTCTTACTATCATGACTGCATTGAAGTCATTGATGGAATTGCATGGCTGTTCGACCACGATGGATATGTGGCTGAGGGATATGTGTACATTCAGACTGGTAATAGAGGTGAAGTGTCAAGAGGTGCAACGGTCATTCCGCAGAAAACAGAAGCTATAAAGTTCTATCCAACAGGAGCAAAAATTAAATAAACAATAAAATGAGGACTGGCAATAATACCAGTCCTCTAGTTTATCCTTACCAGTAATTGTAATGTCCTGTAGTCAAACAGGCTAATGATTCTAACCTCTTTCCAGAGTGACGTTGTCAGATTCATCAACTACAATGTTACTGGGGGAATACGGGTATTTAGGTAAAGCGTAGACAGGGCTTGTTGTCAAAGGGATTTTACTAAGGGGAGGAATTTCATCGACAAGCGAAGCAGTTACATGATTCTCAAAATTCGCCCCATCTACGCTAGACCACTTAGTCATGCTTCATGCCACTAATGACGTCACTCAGTTTATTAATGGCAGAAGTGTTAGCTTCCAGAACAGCCGCCCATTTCTTAGTTTCTTCCTCATGGCGTTCGCCCTGTTTCATATTCTGATACCAGAGAGCCGCACAAGCAACAATGGGAAAGCCTAAAGTTCCAACAACCTGTACGAATGAATTGTAATCCATACTAAACCTCCTTGCTACTTAGGCTGAAACTGACTGGTAGCCCATTCCTTAACAGCATTGTCTTTGCTGTCCATGAGGTTAGTCAGTTTCGTGTCGAGTGCCGCTAACAGTGCGTCAACCTTTTCTGCACTGTACAGCTTAGTGCCATTGATGGTGTAGCCATCAGTAACCTTAGTGATTACGATAGTGTCACCGCTACCATCGGTAGCAGTAAAGGTATTTCCATTCTCAACATCGTCTCCATGTACGATATAAGTAGGTGCGTCCTTATATTCCATAATATTGTCCTCCTTTACTATTAAATAGTATAACACAAGTTGATTAAATTGTCAAGTGATTTATACTCGATAACTCATAAAATCCATGAACATGAACTTACACTCATCATTCTCAAAGCGTAACAGTGCGTTATCGTAAGCATAGCGGATGAAATCCATGATAGGATTATATCTAGCTTTGTAAAGCATAACGTAGTTAGGCTTGTGGTCAGCCGTACTCATAGAAAACACTAACTTACAGTTAGGGTCTACTTTTCGACTAATGTAAATCAAACCCTCATCAGAATATTCGTAAAGTCCATAAGCTTTTCCTGCCCATTCAAGGGTACAGTAATATTTTGATGCTCCTTTAGGCTTCTGTACAAATGTACTATCATCCAAATAGAATTGAGACTTTAAGGCGTAATCTCCATATTTTGTTTTTGCAATCATCTTGCCGAATGGAGTCTTAGCAATCTCAGATGCAATCTCAGCGTTGTTAGTAAGTTCAACTACCCATGCACGGTCAACATCACAGGTGTAACGAGTATCAAAGCGGACCTTATCACGAATGCCTAATTCACGGAAGTAAGGATTATTCAATGTTACGTTGTTAGCAACGAACACAAACTTAACTTCTTCTCTAATTACCTGTCCGTAACCTCTGGCTACGGACTGGTAGAATGAGAGAGCATTTGCAACTTCGGTTGGAAGATACTCGCCGTTCTCAGGTAAAAACTCATCAAAGAAGATTGTATCATAATCTGCCATGCCGACTGACTTGTATTTGTTAGCGGCTGACAGTGCTACGGTAATACCTGCCTGTTCCCCATTAATGTATAATGGAGAACCAGACTTACCGTTTCCTCCTACCGCAAGGATAAGGTCAGGATGCTTAAAGGCTACATTGTCAAAGAATGATGGTGCTACACGTTTGAGGTCATCATCATAGCGGCGCATGTAGATAAACTTCTTGCCGTCCTTAAGGTACTTGTTGATGCAACGCTCTGTCCAGTAGAATGATTTACCAATGGAACGGTTTCCTAATGAGAATAGAAAGGGTGTACCGTATGAAAGGATTTGTTTACCATTGTAGTATTTGTTTTTGGTGGTGTCTCTAATGTTATTCAAAATTATTCCTCCATATTATTATTTATCTTTAGTTACATAATATGTACCATAAATGCTCATAGTAGTGCCCTCTAAGGAAATGTTTGACTCACCTGTATTAAACGCAAGAATAGTTGCGTTAATTTTATTATCAGCAGTTTTCTTAACACCAACAGCAGTATAATACAAACCATACTGTGAACCAGCCGCATATAATGATACAGCAGGCCAATAACCAGATGGAACCTCTGCATCAATAATAATTTCACCTAATACACTGAAGGTATGATTCGCAATCTGAATACCTGATGCGTGTGTTAACGTACTTACAAACTGACCAGAAATAATATTATCAAGCTGTCCTTTATTAACAGCGTGCTCATTAGATGTACCCGCCGCAATACTTAATGTTCCATGTGATAGACCTTTACCATATTCACCAGAAAAAATACCAAACTCACCCTCATTGCTAAAGGTAATAGCTCCCTGTTTTGTCTTGTCAACGGTGGTAAAATAAACATCTTTAGTGTCAGAAATGCCATATGTACCCATCTTTAATTCGCCCTGCATTGTGCCACCTGCAAGAGGTAAATAATTGGCAAGAGCTTCATCTAACTGGTCTTTTCTAACTGCTGTATAGTTTCGTGTAGCCTTAGCCATGTAGATTTCAACATCATCATTACCAATCTGTAATACGCCATTTTCGTGTGAGCAAAATGACACATCGTTACCATAATCTCCTGTTAAAGAAATATAGCCTAAACCTATTGCTGATAACATTCCGGAAGCATCAGGACTAATATAGCTACTATTGCCACTGGCTGATGCAAGCTGAACAAATTTGTCTAACTTAATACTGCCAGTCATAGTCCCACCTGTCAACGGCAGATAATTACCAAACTTAGAATTCACATTCTCTTCAAACGTATTCAGCTCCTCCTGCATAGCACTAACCGTCTGCTTCACATTCTCGAAGCTCTGCTCAGTACTTGCGAAGCTTGACTGCAAGCTAGTAACAGTCTGGTTCAGCGCACTCATTGTCTCCTGCAAAACATTCAACTGACTGGTAATCTGCGCAATCTTCTGAACATTGTCAGCAATAGTAGTTTCCTCAGCAGTTACTCTAGCAGTCAGGTCGGTAAGCTTATCCTCCAATTCCGCCTTGTTACTGCTAACGGTTCTGGTAAGGCTATTGAGGTTCTCAGTTAATTCCTCAATGTCAGTCTCGATTCCTGCAATATCACTCTCAGTAGCATTCTTGAAATCTTTATACTGCTTAGTCAGGTCAGCAATCTGATTAGCAAGTACAGTATCCTGCGCTGTTCTTGCTGTTTCCTCAGCCTTAATCAAGGCTTTCAGTGCCGCATCCATATCAGCATCAGCCTGAGTACGGTCAGCTACCTCCTGAGCTACAGCCGCCTTACGGTCAGCAACCTCCTGTGCAATAGTCGCATCCGTACTACTCTTATTGTCATTAATCTGCTTCTGTAAGTCAGCATCAGCCGTCTTGCGGTCAGCAATCTCAGTATCGACCTTAGCTTCAATCTTATCGTCAGCCGCCTTGCGTGCTTCAATCTCAGCGTTAAGTCTTACCTCGACCTGAGACAGAGTATCGAGTTTCTGTACAAGGAGAGTGTAGTTGTACACTTCAAACGGAACTTCGATAGCAGTACCGTCATTCTTTTTAAGACGATAGATGTCCTTAGTACCATCCTGCACTAACTCAACGCTTGCAATATCATTAGCAATCCGATTCTGCGTCTCAGCAGTCAAGTCCTCACGGAGCTTTGCGTCAACAGCATTGAGCTTTTCAACCTCACTGTCAATACGCTCATTCAGAGTAGTAACCTCAGCTTTAATCTTTGCATAAATCTCTGCATCACTCTGTACTCTGGCTTCTGTTTCCCTATCAAGATTGCGCTGTAACTCTTCATCTCCTGCTTCACGATTCTGAATCTCAGCTTCCAGTCTGTTGTTAAGGTCAACGACCTCAGCCTTGACCTTATCAACAGCAGTATCAGCAAGTTCCGAGTTCCAGATTTCCTGCCCAACTCTCTGAGTCAGAGTAGCAACGTCCTTAACGTACTGATTCTTGTAATGTCTACGCTTAGTAATGTACCAGAAGCAATTACTATCAGGCACGGTAGGAATGCTCATAGCATTCACGGTACTAGGCATGACAGCCATCTCGCCCTTATCTACCATGTAGCTTGAATCGCCATTAGCACACTCAACAGCCACATCACAACCATATCCCTTAAAGATATTTGCAAACTGCTCAACAGTACAGCCAGTGCGGTCAGAACCCTCAACAACTACGATGAAACGCTCCTTAGTCTGATAGTTCATACCAATACCGACTCTAGCAAGCTGAGTGCTCTCAGTAGTTTCCCACATATTCTGTGATAACTCTCCACCTGCGATAAGTACGGAACGAACGCCCATAGCATTGCGAACCTTGTCAATCTGCATGGTTCTATCATCTACGCTGTTAGCGTACCACTTAATGAAGCCACCCTCAGTAATACCTACTGTATACTTCATACCCTCTACTTCGGTAGTGGGGATAGGTGCGTTCTTCCATACTGGATGTCCATACCAGTTAGTTCCTACATTAGCCGCAGGAATAAGCTTGTCGGCAAGGAATCTCTGAGAAGCATCAAAGGACTTCTCTCTTACGCCAGAATTGGTGCTGTTGTTATACGCCAGACCCAGCTCAAGATAAATCGGTTCTCCTGCTTTATCTAAGAACGGAATGTGAACAACTTTGTACTTAGCCGAAGCATCAGGAATATAACCCTCTTCAATGGTTACTTCTCTGTAATAAGCATCGTTGCACAGTGCGGACTGAACGATAGCGTTATAAGCTCCATATACATTCTCACTGTAGCAGTTTAAGGTCTTGATTAAATCATTGACCTTACAATTCAGTGCTTCGACCTGACCCGGCATTGACAGGTTCGGATTGAACGGAGGAATTGGCGGCATAAGCGGCGGCATACAGTAACCACAATCAGGTACAGGAGGACACGGCTTGTGCTGTACATCCCAATACTGACCTACAGGCGTAGTATCAGCAGAACCTGCCCATTCGGGTCTTTCTCTCTTAGCAGGTTCATCATCAAAGTGAAAGCAATCATGTTTTTTCATATCTTAGTCCTTTCTGGTTTCTTTTCAACCGTTAATATAACTCTAAGAATAATGGAGTAAGTTCACTTAGTAACCACAGGTCTGCGTTAAAGGTTAATGTCTTACGATACTCAGCTAATAACTGAGATGGAGAACGCATTGTACGTCCTTTGCGAACAGCTTTTGTACTGCTGTCAGACTTCTCCTTTCTGGCTCTACTTTCAGCAAGGTCAATCTGTTCATTTACTTTCTGATTAGTAGAAATGTCTGACGCATTAGTACCGTTCTTATCATAATTCTTAGCTGTCTGCTCATTGTAAGTCTCGCCCTCAGTGCTATCCTGCTTTGCGTGTTCATTAAGATTTCTTGCTACAGCTTCCTGCATGTCCTTACCGATATGCTCAGTTACATTGCTTGTGAAATCTGTAGTTTCATCTTCTGTAGTAGCTTCTGTAATTTTTCTAGTTTCATCAGTTGTCTTATCAGTCTTAGTTGTTTCTTTCTCTGTGAGGTTAACAGTCTTGTTTCCCTCTGTATTTTCAGTTTTTTCTGTGGTTGTATCTTCTGTAGTAGAGGTGTTGCTAGTTCCACCCTTACTATAGGTTTCAGAACCGTTCTTAGAATAAGAGTTATGTCCTGTTGTATTGTTAGCGGCAGTTGCGTAGTTGAACCACGGTGTATCACCAGAGCCAATCTTGTAACTTCCAGTATCAATAGCATTAGGTTCAGTCTCAGGATAATGCTGATATACGTCATTACCGTTAGCATCCTGCTTAACTACGCCATAATCGTGTGCACGGCCTGTGCCGTAATAGTGGTTAGGTTCGTTAAACAACATAGCCTGTGGTGTATCAGACGCAACTCCTAACTGATGTCCCTCAGTAGTACCATTCTCTTTCCATTCTCTACCAGTCTGGTTGTCAGTGCTGGTATTATCTTCCTGCTTAGTTCTGTTTACAGTTTCATTGGTAGTTTTGTCCTCAGTGTATTCTGTAGTTTCTTTCTGAGTACGGTCACGGGTTTTGGTTTCCGCTTCTGTACGTTTCATGGTATCATTTGTAGTCTTATCAATGCTTTCAGCTCTAACTGTTTTATTAGTTTCACCAGTTGTCCTGTCACTGGTTTCATTTCCAACAGTGTTGGTAGCTTCACTCTGTAATTTACCGATGATATCAGTGCTTACATTGTCTTTCTTATGGTCTGCTGTTGTTTTATCCGCATAACCCTCAGTAAATGAACCAGTGCTTGCCTTGTAAGATGAAGTATCATTGTCACGCACTGTGCTTGAATCATGTTTATCATCTCTACGAGTTTTGGTAGAAGCCGCCACATCAGAAACAATGTACTCAGTAACAAATGGGTCGATGTCAATAAGCTGAGCTTTCAACATGCGATTGTAGTTACTCTCAAACATATCAAGATAGTGATTGAGTTTAAACTTGAACAGGTCAACTGTTTCATATGCAATCTCCCTGTCAATGTAGTGGTCTACAATCATTTTCTTAATGTGTTCATAGTCGATGTAATTGTGCGGCTCAAAGAGTATGAAGTTAGGAAGCATTAGAACTTCCTGCATCGTCATTGTTATTTCGCCCATCTCTTACGCCTCCTTTACTTGCTACGGCTTCTGCATCTCGATAACGTAAGTCGCAATCAATGTCTAAACCAAATACAGCTTTCATGTCTCTACAAAATTGCTTGCGCATTTCAAGACGATAACCTAAGTTCTGCTGAATTGCATCATTGTTACTGTTCACCTCATCAGTAAGCAAGCGTTCTTTCTTGTCAGCAGTATTAAGATTGTTAATACCTACCGCTGTATAGAAAGCACTAAGCGTGTTGTTGAAGTGGTCCCAGGCCGCTGTAAGCATTGATGGGTTTACACCAATAGGAATTGACTTTGTTTCCCTTAACTGTTGTGCAATCTTCTGCCCTGCATATACAGCAATTATGTTCTCGTTGATATCCTGCATTGCTGTCTGTACTGCTACCTTTGTCTCAGGTGATGTCTCGATGATACTAGGAACTTTCAACTGTTTTGATACTACGTCAATTGTTCGTGCCGCATCAACAAGTTTATCGGTATAAATTTCGATTGTAGCAATCAGGGAGTAGCCCATTAGATTGTCTTTGCAAACAACGCCACGCTTAGGAGCTGATTCATCTGAGCCTGCTGTACGGTTCATCCATTCATACATTGTGATGTTGTGTTCATCCAATGCCATGAACGGCTCATTGTAATGAAGCGAAATAGCACGGTAGATAGGATGAGAATAGTACACGCTCATTCCTGACATCGGTACGCATGGAAGAGATAGCAACCGTTCTGGCTTATCTTCAATGACACAAGCATCACCTCTGAATAAAAGGGATGTCTCAAAGAAGTATGGGTCACAGGTAGGCGGTAATCCCTCCCACTTAAACTGATTTAACACGATTGCTGTTAAACGATTGAACATATCAATCCATTGGCGTTCATTCTCATACTGTGCGAATCGTTTAAGTGAGCGTCTGTCTTTTGCTGTAATACACGATACAGGGTAGTGGTTAAATAACCACATATATTCACCTCCTTTCCTACTAATCCTCAACTGTTACGTTTACATCATCGGTATAGTTAGCGGCATAGCCACCATCACCATCACGATTCTGTAATACAACCTGTTGGTCATCTGTGTAATCTCCGTAGTTACGAATAAACTGACAGTTCTTAATAGATGTGATTCTGCTATCATTCCATTGAGTTACAGTGCTATTGCATGTATCACTGTCTGCATCACCCATCAGAGCATATCGAACATTCCAGAATGTTACACCTGCTTGTAATCGTGCTTCAATCTGTGCTCTAAATGCGTATGGGATTCCTGCACTATCATACTCATTTGCTTGTAATGGTACGATATTGACCTCACCTAGTTTAACATAACACCATCTTTTGCGCGTGTTAATATGTGGATATCTCCATTTGTTCTGATGATAGCCGTATCTGGTAAACATCCAGTCAATATCTTTAATAAGCCTAGCCCTTAAATGACAGAAATATAAACCATATCTAGCATTGTTAGCATTTAAGGTTGAAAGCCCTGACGGTAAACCACCTAATGCTTTTGGAAGCCCAATAGCCTGCAATGCAGAAGCCATCTGTTCATTATTTAATGCCGCATTCCATGATGATACACCTGCACCAATAAGGCCACTTCCTACCTGAGTGATAGGATTGAACAGCTCTCTACCCAATGAGCCAAATGAAGTGTTAGGCGTTGAAATATCTCCTAACATACCACCTACGGACATAGCCGCTGACAATGGAAGCGTTGTACCTCCTGATGCAACAGCCGCCGCACCTGCCGCCATACCACCTAACTGACCTCCTAGTGATATTCCCTTATCTGCTGTAGAGCCAACCATACCTGCGGCATTCTGAGCCGCTACGCCAACAGTGTGCCATGCTATGCCGTATATAAACTGCTTTTTCATGGTGTGACGTGATACTGCGGCTGACAACAAGTAATTATTATAGCCAGAAGCATTAGGAGTCATTACATAAGATGGAATCTGCCATAGTGTGAACAGTGGGTCACGAATACTACCCTCTAACTTAACAGTGTTCTCAACGTATGCTATTGAAGCTACATTCGGCGCAATAGATGGTTCAATCTTTAACTTAACAGAAAAAAGGTTAAACCCTGACTGCTTACAATCAATTAAGTCCTGAGGAAGAATCTCAACAGATGAACCCATATAATCGGTTAGTGAAAGGTACATGAACGGAGCTGTATAAGTCTTTACGTTCAATGGCATAAAGCCTGATAACTCTGTACCTGATGTGCCTGTTCCCTCATCGTCTACAGTGATAGGTATATTAGTAATTTCAACTCCTAAGTTTGAATCTCCTTTGTACTGTCTGTTTATTACATTCTCAGCACTAAGAATAAATTCACAGTCACCAGATGTAGCCTGTGGATTAATCTTTGACTGATAAATTTCATTAAGTAACTTAGCAGGTACTAGATAAGAACTCAATATGTGCTCCATTGCGTTGAACGAGCCTAATGCTGTAAAAGCAGGGTTCTTTCTACTACTAATGAAATACAAACCTATTCCTAATACCGGACCTTGATTGGTTGCCCATGAGGAAATTGATGGTTCAAAAGCAGGTAAAGCTCCATTGTATATGGATGGCTTAATGTCATTCTCTGATAATGATACATCTGAGGTACAGAACAGACCCGTATATGCTCCTAATGACATATATTCTTCATACTTGAATTTGTCATATGTACCAGATGATTTATCACTGTTGCCAGATGCAATTTCTTCCATAACATAATCATCGTCTGAAATGAATGGTATTGTCTCTGGTGCTGTGTTAAAGTGGTTCGTATCAATCTGCTGATTTGGCTTGCCACTCACCCATTCGCCATATTCCATATCTTGAGCCACCATCGTTCTTCCTAAAAAGAAATATTTCTGGTAAGTCATAATAGCATCAATGGTGAAGTACACTCTAGCAACATTGTGGTTAACGTATACTACACGGTCAACAAAAGCATACTTAGCGTCAGATACATGCTGATTATCTGCATCATCGTTGTTAAATATGATATAGTCGATAGCATTGAGCGTTTCAGAGTACGGAATACGAGGGTCATCAATCTGAGCCTGTTTATCTGCTCTACCTAATGAGACTTCGCCGTCCTCACCAGGGTCATAGCTTGTATCATATAGAGTGTTGCGACCTACAGTGAAATAACCTTTATCTGGACTAACATAGGAACAGTACCAGTAGCCTTTTGCAATGCTGTGCGCTTTGAAAAAAGCAAAGCATGAGTTCCACCAGTTCTCTATAACTGACGGGTCTGCTCTTTTGGGGTAGGCGTGTCTGTGCCACCAGATAGAATTACCGTAGTCCATTCCTGTTCCGGCGCACAGATACACAGTCGTATTAGGTTTAAATCCCATGGATTTTCACCTCCTTATTCTCCCCAGTTCTTTCTCCAAATTACAGCATCCTTGAAATAGTTACAGCCGAAACTCATCTGTCTGGTGAGGAAGTAGTTGGTATAACGACCTCTAGGATTCCAGATAGAATCAATATCGTCTAACTGCTGAGTAATAAGGAGGAAGTCCTTCTCAGCCAGTACAGCCGCTACATCATCAGTTGTTTCACCTTTCGGTCCTGAACCGAAATCATCCATCGGTTCGATTTTAACATTAAGGTTAAGCTCTTCTGCATTGAATGCCGCTGAAATAGCTTCAACTCCGATGGTGTTCATAATGTCCGGTTTTATGAACAGAACTAAGTCACGGTTGTTAAGGGTCTTGTGAAGCTTCTGCGGATTGAAAGTGTTGTTAGGGAATGCCATTGCAGAAATGGTATTCTTAACCTGCAACAGGAACTTCTTAGCACTGGTTTCATCAGTTACGTCCTGATACTCAATTTTCTGAGTCGGCAGGAGCGGGAAGCCGGAGTCTTTCTTGCTGTCAGAGATGTAATATCCGAAAATGTTTTTGGTAAGAATCCATGTATCCAGATTAGCACTGGAATATAACTGGTTTACGATGAGGTTCAGTAAGCGAGTTAAGCCGCCCTCTGAAAGAAACGCCCTGCGCACACGGTCACGCTCAATAGTGGTACAGTACTGAATCGGTTCATCAATTTTATGGAACTCGGTTTTAACCTGATTGCTTACCTTTACGAACGGGTCAACCGACTGACCCTCACGACCATAATCCATAGGTCTGCCTTTTACTACATCTGCGGCAATGATTTCAATAGCATCGCCCCAGGTCATATCTCCCCAGATATACTTTGCCAGAGGGTTGTCGAGAGTGTAGTTCTCAAATAATACCTTACCGATACGATTAATGAGAGCGGTCTGCCACTGATTGTATTCCTTTTCAAACTCATTAGTGGTAAGCATAGTGCCGACCTCAGCCATGTTCTGCTTAGTCAGCTCAGGAATTCTGTCCTGAAATTCCTTAGACATGGTAGCACGGACAGCGTTAAAGATTGACGCATTAGACTGCATTACTAACTGTTTAGCCATTATCTTTCTCCTTTCCTAATAAGCCATCGAGTACGGAGTCGATGGATGGTGCTTCATTAGTACCCTCCTGTCCATCATCATTGTTATCCTCTGGCTTGTCAACCTTGCCGTCCTCTTTACCTCCTTTGCCGAAGCCACTAAGAAACATCTGATAGTTAACGTCTTTAAGGTTCTTATTTTCGTCCTCCAGTTTCTTAATGTTGTCATTGGCTGTCTTTAAAGTAGTAACATTGACGTTAGCCGCATCATAGTCCTTGATTACATCCTCACGGAAAGTAGCGGCTGTTGCTGTGTCAGTAGGGTTTGACAGAATGGCGTTAAAGCGTGTGATAAATTCGTCCTTAGTCATGTTGTTTACCTCCTTTCTGTTATATAGTATAGCACATTGTATAATGTATGTCAAGAAGTTTTAACCATGTATACATAATACATGAAAATAATACAATGCCTGAGTGTTTAGCAATGTGAGTTAGGGAGTGCTAAATGATATGCTTTGTTAAATAAATGTCAAAGTGCGAATTTTTCAGGTTTACATAATTATGTCGTGCACCAATTTAGACACAATTTAAGCCTGAGAGACACAATTTGGAATAGTAGAAAAGTTGTCTGATAATTTAGTTAAATTGTGTATGAATAAGGGCGATTTTTGATTGACTTAGTGAAATAGTAATCATTCCTAAGGTATCCAAATTGAAATTGCGTATACAAATAGGCTTCAACTATTCGTTAAAGTCTAAATTGTCCGAGTTTTGAACACAATTTGACAATTAATTGTCTGACATTTTAAGGTCGACATGCTCAGGGATGTTGAATTGTGTACTCAATTCGAATTGTTAGACACAACTTTATCTCCACTTTTCTAATCT
>ERZ808286.640-NODE-640-length-21632-cov-3.145433_pt1 | contig 21632 bp, 3 predicted proteins | sample MGYA00521276_ERZ808286 | MGnify/ENA primary metagenome ERZ808286 (study PRJEB31516, sample SAMN03275607) | gut metagenome | biome: mammalia-associated habitat; material: feces | host: Papio cynocephalus | place: Kenya | collected 2012-08-01 ... | reverse complement strand
GAAAGGAAGTAGAAGATTTTAATAGAGCTACTAATTCAAGTAATTCTCAAGGTTTCCTAACAGCTGATACAGCTAATCAAAATGCCTTAGCTAACTTAAGAGATTTTAGACTTAGAGGTATTACAAGTGCAGCTGATTTAAGAGAAAAGGCTAGATTATCAGCAGAAGCTGCTAAGTCAGCTAATCTCTCTGGCTTCCTTACTTCTCTTGGTGACATAGGAAGAGAGAATGTGGCATGGAACTGGAGAAACTTTGGATTAAATACAACATCATTTAATCCTATACAAGAAGAGGATATGAAGAATCTTGGTTATGCCTCTCCTAAAAAGAAGGAGACACAGAAGTCTACTGGAGGTTATTTAAAGAAAAGAAAAGGTTTAACTTATTAAGATATGTACTTACAACTAGATACTAAATTTAATCCTTTTACATACGACGAGATGGTTAAACCTTTGGTTTACTATAAAGAGGCGTATGATAAAGCAGAAGAGGCTTACTCTAATTTAACTCAACAAACTGAATCATTTAGAGATGTAGTTAATCAAGAAGCTAGTCCTGAAGCATTTCAGATGTATCAAAGATATTCAGGAGATTTGAATAATGTGGTAGATGACTTTAGTAAAGGTATGACTTCTAGAAATAGAAGGGCATTGATGGGACTTAAGAAGAGATATTCTCAAGATATTGTACCTATAGCTAAAGCTAGTGAAGCTATGGATAAAGCTAATGATTTTAGAGATAAAGCAGGTCCTGACGCTATATTTGAAGTAGGAAGATATAACTCTTTAGATCAGTTTTTACATGGTAAGACTGCTAATAATAAGTATGAAAGCAGAGATACTATAACTAAAACTACTGCTGCTATGACTCAAGCTATTATGGCAGAAGCTGTAAAAGAGCCAGAGTTTAAGAAAGTAATGGATGGACAATACTGGGAAACTATACAGCATTCAGGAGGGTCATACGAGCAATTAATGGAAGCATTAAAGCAGGGTATGATGAATAATCCTGTACTTCAAAATAAATTCTCAGAGATACGAAATAAGGTGGCTAAGGATTTTAATATTAATAAGTATGATAGTCAAGGCCAAAGAGCTATGATGAGTGCTATAGACACTGGATTATATGCTGGTTTAGATAAACCTGCTTTTAACTTTATGGCTAATCAAGACCATATAACTCCTCTTCAAGCTGCACAATTAGCCGCTGCTAGAGGAGGCGGTGGAGGAGGTGGTAGAAGGAGTTCTGCCAGTTCAGGAGGTTCTGAAGAAGAAGTACCTAATGCTTACGATGAATCTTTTACTGCTAATGCTGTAATACTTTCAGATATTTCTAATGGAACCAATAATGCAAAAGCTGTAATGAATGGGGCTTCTGCTAGTATTGTAAGTGCAGCTTCTCCTTATGGAGCAGTTCTTAGTAAGGGAAATCCTGATGACGCTGTAGGAAGACACGTACCTAGTATTAATGGTCTTCCTGAAAATTTACAAACAATAGCCTATGCTCATATAAAAAATAGTAATCCCGAAAGGTATGAGTATTATGTAAATAGTGTTTACGGATTACCTTCAGTACAAATAATACCTAAAAAGGCTAATGTAAAAGGGGAGAAAGTTCCTATACAAGGTAATAAAAAATATTCAGGTGTTTCTATGTAAAAAATAAATAATTATGGCTAATATATTAGATACTATAGAAAAATATGTGTCTTCTATTCCCACCAGTGGGAATAATAGAAAAATACAAGGACTTAAAGGATTAAAAACTTTTGCAAGTTTATCGCCTGCGGAATTAAATGCTTGGAAAAAAGAAAATAGGAACTACTTAAGTCAGTTTCCTACGTATGATGAGATGGAACATCTTTATAATACTGATAGATTTGTAAAGTCCTATGGTTTAGCAGCAGCACAACAATTAAATTATAAACAAAGACTTGCTTACGAACAACAAGATATAGAAAATTATAATAATCAAGTAATTAGAGATCAAGCATATCAATTCTTTAGTCCTTATAAAGAAGGCACTAAAACAGTAGATCCTAATAAGGGTGTAGGAGATGAAACTACTTTCCATAAGATTATGGGTTTAGAACCTATGTTCTTAAAGGAATTGTATGAAAATGATATGTATAGACTTCCTTCTGATTTTGCCAAAAGTCGGAAAGTTAAAAGAACTACTAAAGATAAGAATGGTAATGAAGTAGTAGTAAAAGATAAGAATGGTAAGGAAGTAATAGATACAGTAGAAGGATATTCTGACTATGTAAATAATGAGTATGCTAAAATTCAAGCTAAAGAAGAGGCTTACAGAAAAGAGCATCCTGTTACATCCGCCATTGTTAATCAAGGAATGGCTAATGGTGAGTTAGGTTTAAATATTTCAAATGAAGAAAATTATGGTCAAGCTTGGGCATATACTACTAAAGGGGATGTATATAACCATTTAAAAGATTTAAGTGATGATATTTTAGAAAGGACTTTTATAAAGGATAGAGATAAAAAAGCAGAAAATGCTAAACCTGTAGTAGAAGAAACAAAGAAGCTGTATGATCAAATGTCTGCTGAAGATATTGATAAGGAATTTCTTAGAATAATAAATCCAAGTGAAGACGACCCTGGCATACCTAGATTAGCAGCTTATTATAATAGTGACGGTTCTATTAAAAGTAGTGAGGTAGAAGATTTAACTACTAATGATAAAAAAGAATGGTTATCTAAATGGAATGTTTATAATGAAGTATATGGTCCTGATGTAGCTTATGATATATTAAATCAAGAAGCTCATAAGTATATTGCAGAGCATCAAAGTGGCTGGGAAACTACTAAAGCATTAGCTAAAGATATATTCATTACTGGTGCTGGGTATGCTATGGATAGAATTAATAGTGTAAGGTTAATGGTAGCTCAGGGTATAGATGCAACAACAGAAATGTTTGGTGGTGATGCAAGAAATGTTACAGTATATACTGATGGTAAAGGAAACTACTTTGGTGCAGAAAATGTAAAAGATGGTGTGTATACTGATCCTTATACTGGTGAAAAGACTGAAGTACATCAAACTCAAATTACTCACACTCAAGCTGAACAAGAAGGTATAGCATGGAATGGTAGAACTTATAAAAATTGGTTCAATAATAAGTATTGGAATGATGCAGAAACTACAAAAGAACTTAATAGAAAAGATCAAGCTGAAGCTAAAAGATTAAATGGTTTTTCTTCTTCTCAAGCTGTTTGGGAGTTAGGAGATGAAATGCATACTTGGTATGAATCAGCTAAAATGTCAGGTTTTGCTGGTACTGACTTAACATTAACTGCTTTAACTTCTCTGGTTACATTTGGGGCAGGGGCTGCTGCAAAAATTCCTACAATTGGAAAATATGTAGCCCAAGGCTTAAATGTAACTGCTAAAGGCTTACAATATGCCAATATAATAACTTCTGCAACAGGTATAGCTAATGCTTATCAAAGAGGTGTATATGGAGAAATGTATGCTAATAATATGGAGAATTTGGAAAATGTAATAAGAAATGTTCAAAATGCTCAAGTAGACAGAGAATTAAATGACGAAAAAAATCCTTTAAGACAACAAATATCAGCTAGAACTGAACAAATAATTCAAGAAAGATTATCAGAATTAGGAAAAAATGGAGATTTAAATAATGTTTCTCCTCAAGAATTAGAAGCATTCACAACATCTTTAAGAGACGAAGCATATAAACAAGCTGTTCAAGAAGAGGTTAATAGAAGAATAGATAATTATAAAAATAGTAGTGAGTATGAAGAAGCTGCTTATAAAGCTATGGAGTTAGCTAATAATCATGCTATGGGAGTATTCTGGACAGAGAGTGCTAAATATGCAGCAATAAATGCTTTTGGATATAGAAATGTCTTATTTAGGGATCCTTATAATGTACCTAAATATGGTACTAATGTTTTAGCGGAAGGGGTAAAAGAAGTAACTAAAGCTAATGGTAAGAAAGCATTAGTTAACAATAGTGAGTACATGGCTGCTAAAAAAACCTTTGAAAGCACCACAGCCAGTGCTGCTGAGAAAGCTGCTGCTAAAAGGACTATGCGTAGTATTAGAAATAAAACTCTAGGTAAAGCAGCTTTATCTCAAGCTTGGGGAGGAGCATGGACTAATTATACTGATGAGTGGGCTACAGGAGGTGCTAGAGCAGCAAATGATTATGCTTTTGAACAAGTTATTAGAGATGAGTATGGTGAGGATGCAGGAATTGAATTTGATATTGCTCATAGTAATATTTTAGAGGCATATTTAAATGGTGTTTTAGATACTGCGGTCAAAGACTCATCTTTTGAAGCAGGTTTAGTAGGAGGTGTAGGTTCTATTATTTCGGGCGTGCCTAATGCCCACTCTATTCTTCATAGTAAAGAAGCTAGGCAGCAGTGGAAAAATGGAGACTTCTTTCAAAAAGTAGGTACTCTTTATCAGAATGGTTTTCTTAGTAAGTATAATGAGCTTCTAAACACTGAAACTGCTAGAGAAAACATGGTAAACTATGTTAATGAACTGGTAGATAAGTTTGAAGATTTTGATGCTATAAGGACAGCTTTGCAAGTTAAAATAGCTGAAAAAGATGCTGTTAATAAAGATGATGCTGATCTTACGGCATATCTAAATGCTGTAGTTGCTATGAGACAACTTAGAGCTTTTCAAGGCTCATTAGATCCTCAAGCAGCAGGAGTAGCAGCAAAATCTTCAATATATACTGAAGCTGTAGATAGAATGAAAGCTATAGAAAAAGGTGAATTAACTCAAGAACAAGTTGATAATTTACTTACTGAATACTATGCTAAAAATCCTGGAGTATCTAAGACAGAAGAACATTCTGTTAAAGCTATGGAAACAATACAAGAAAATGTAGAACTTCTACAACAGGCAGATAAAGATAGTCAAGATATTGAAGCACAATTAGATAAAATTGAACAAAAAAGAGGTAAAGCTATACCTAGTGTAGTCAAAAATCATATTATTGCAAGAGCTGCTTTAGACAAGGCAATAGACAGAAAACTAAGTGATTTAGAGTATGAAGTGTCAGGCTTTTCTACCCCTACAGAGGACATTACTGAAGATGTAAGAACTGTAGAAGCTAAGAAACAAGATCTTAAAGATTTAGAGAATCTTCAGAATGGTATGGGCAAGCAAATTGCCAAAGCTGAAAAGAAAGCAAGAAAAGCCGAGAAAGAGTATAATGATTACTTAGAGTCTTTAAAGGAAGAAGGTGTAAATAAAAAGAACCCTCAACTTCAAAGCAAAGAGTTTGAAAAATTAAAAGAGCTTCAAGATAAAATGGAGTCTGCAAAGATGGATGTTAGACATCTAGAAAGACTAAGAGATAATTTAAAAGAAAGACACGAAAGATTACTTGAAGAACATACAGAAGAAATAAGCACAGAAGCTACTACAGAAACTGAAACTAGTAAGGGAAAAAAGAAAGGAAAAAAGGGGAAGAAAAAAGCAAAAGAACAAGCTCCTAGGAGAAGGATTAAGGATACCTCCTCTAGAGTTTTAACAGCAAAAGAAATAATAACAGCTGACCCTGAAACTAGAGCTAGAATGCTTAATCCTTTTTATAGAGGTGATTATACAGAAGCACAGCAACTTGAAATAGAACAAGCAGAAGCTCAGTTAAATGCGAAAGATCCTGATTTACTAGATAAAGTACAGACAATTTCAGATTTAAGTTCTAAGAAAAGAGCCAATCAACAAGCATTTACTGATATGCAGAATAATCCTGAAGCTGCTGAAGTAGCTTTGACTGAAAACTCTGAAGTTAATGCTACAAGAAGAAGAGAGGCTCAACAAAGAGTCTTTTCTGGAATCATAAATGCAGCAATTAAAGAAATAGAAGAAGAGGCTGCTAGAAGACTTCCTGGCAAAGAAAATGAAGTTGAAAGAGCCGAACTAATAGAGAGATCTATTCAGCATTTAATTACTGACAAGTTTAAGAATCAAAGATCTCAATTCTTTAATGACTTAGCTGAGTATGATAGAAAAAGATATGGTAAATACACTAGATTCCAAAAGTATGCTGCCACGGTAAAACATGCTGCTAAAATGCTAGATATTCATCAGGACGTTAGAGCAGCTTCTCATGAATTACAGCAGTATAAGGAAGGTAATGATGCTAGAAGACAAGGCATTGGAATATCAGTGGAGAATTTATTAGAAGGAGTTGAAACTAAAGATGACGCTATCAGAGTATTAGATGAGGCAATTGAATCCAAAAATGTAGATGATTATAACAAGCAAATGATGAGGGATTTAAAAGCCAAATTAATGGATACATGGAAACTGCAAGCAGCTACTAAAGAGAAAGAAACTACAGAAACTACAAGAGAAGATACTGACACTACAGATAATCAGAATAATACAACTACTACTGATGAAGATACTACAAATGATGTGGATGAAGATATTTCTAATGACCAAGAAGATAATAGTGTTACTGATGCAGAAATTGAAAATGCTTTAAAAGATGGAGAAGAGTTTGAGATAGATTTTGATGAGACTTTAGAGGATGATGCAGTTAATGCTTTAAGAGATAATCCTGATGCAGAAGTTACAGTAGGGGAAGTCCCTACTGTTGATGGAGAGTCTCAACAAACTCCTACAACTACTAATACTACTAATACTCCTCTTGTAGGACATGCTTTAAGTAAATATACTGTAGACCCTGTGACTAATGCAGTTACTTTAACTGAAAGAGTTCTAGCTAGAGAATTAAATGATTTCTTAGAGAAACAAGATATTGATTTACAAGGTATTGTAGATTATGAACTTCAAGCTATATCTGCTTTAGATCCTGTTATACATTTAGCATGCATAACATTTGGACATGAAAAGAATAGTGAAGCAAGTGCAGAATTATGTAGAAATACAACTCTTGCAGTAATAGAATACACCGATGAGGTTGCTAAAGTACATGATGAGAAAAGAGGGGGAGTTATAGAATCAAATGGTAAAAAGTACCTTATTGTAGGTACTATAGGGTACCAAAATAATGTTAGTAGAAAAAGTAAAGCTATTGTAAATAATCTAAGAGAATCTTTAGGTGTTGCATCAGAATCATGTCCTGATCAATTCTATGTAGAAGAAACTTCTCAAACTCACATTAAAAAAGTATATTCAGGATATAAAACTAATGTTTTACCAGGAGAAGAAAAGCCTCAAATTAGAAGTATAAAAGACTTAGTAAATGATCCAAAGAGAAATCCTAAAGGATTAAAGTTAGGACAATTAAAATGGGGTATCCAAAAGAAGTCTCAATTTGCTACAGTAGGAGTACCTAGTACTGCTGTTGTATACTCTCCTAATAAGATTAGTAGAGATGCTAATAGTGGTATGGTATTCTTATTAATGGAGGGTGCTGATGGTGCTTACATGCCTGTATACATAGAACCTACAACAGTAGGCGAACTTAAAGAAGGATCTGAAGTAAGAGTGGCTATAGATAATGCTGTAAGAAAACTCTATATGGCTACTACTTATGAAGGTAGGTTAGCTGCATTACAAGAACTTTCCAACTTAATTGTAATACATAGAAATAGAGAACCTTCAGAGAGAAATTTCTGGATTGATATAGGAGAGAAAGGTACTAATAATATTTATTTAAAATCAAAAGAGACCACTCTTATAGGCTTTGATATGACTGATGCTGGAAGAGAAAGACATACAATAGAAGATTTTATTAAAGCTATAATGGATCAAGATCCTAGAGTATCAATTACTTTAAGTGATTTAATGAGTGAAAGTGCTATTGAAAGATTAAGTGATGCTGGAGCTTTAAATACTGATATTGCCTCTCTTTCTCCCCTTGCTGTTAATTATACTGTTAATGAAATGGATTCAGGAGGCAGAGAGATTATAACTTCTGACCCTGTACCTTCTACTCCTACTGAAAGGCATACTGTAGAATCTGAAACTTCTTGGAGTAGAAGACCTGCTGGAACTAAAATTAAAGTTGCTTTTACTCCTCTTACTAAAGGAAAAGATGGTAAGTGGCACACTAGAACAAGAGGAGGTAAAGAAGTAGCATTAACTCTAGATGAAGTTAGAGATCAAATATATTTTGATGATAAAGTAACTTCAGGTGCAGCTGCTTCAATGCGTATAACTGTAGATGGCAAGGAAAGAGAAGTATATATTATACAAGAAGGAGAAAATGATCCTATAGTAGTATATAGGAGTGCTGATAAGTTTGGTCTTTACAATAAAGTTACTAATAGAGAAGCTAAAAGAATATCAAAATTTTATGATGAAAATAGAGCAGAAGGAGAAAGAAAAAGAAGAAGAGATGCTGAAATAGAAGAAGAAAGAAGAAGACAAGGTAAAGGAAATAATACTGATGAAAGTAGTACCGGAAGTACAGATAATAATGGTCCAACTGTACCTTTAAGAAGAAGAGGTAGAAATGATAGAGATCCTAGAGATCCTCTTCCTCCTAGTACTCCTCCTACTGCTCCCCCTGCTACTCCTCCTGGTGAAGGAGGTAAAGGTGAAGGAGACGGGGGAGGTACACCTCCTCCTGGACATAAAAGAGCTGAAGAAGTATTTGACCAGATAGTAGAAGATGGAAGTTCCTTACATCTGACAGAAGATGGTACTTATTATGAAGATAGTAATGGTACTAGATATTTAAGAGTTACTAATGTTGTAGGACTAGTTAAAGGTCAAGAGAAAATGGATCCTAATAGTCCTTGGATAACCCCCTCTACTACTCTGGGTACTCAAGTACATGAATTTGTAGAAGACTTTCTGCATGATAATGCAGGTAATCCTGAATCTTACTCAGAGAGATATCCTAATGGTACTAATGAAACATGGCAAGCCCTAGCCAAACAATTAGAACCGTTTAAAAGAGAATATGGTAAATTAGGTACAAAATTTAAAATGTTAGGTACTGAAGTACCTATCTCTGGACAACTTGAGGTGCGGACTAAAGATGGTACTAGAACAGTTAGTGTAGCAGGTACTATAGATATGCTTCTTTGTGATCAAGATGGTAAGTTTGTAATATTTGACTTTAAAACTAATAGATCAGCTAGGATTAGTTCAGAAAAGTTAGGAAAATGGCAACTTCAAACTTCCATATATGCTAAATTATTGGAAAATAAATATGGTGTACCTGTTAGAGGTAATGCTAAAGGAGAAGGAGGAACTACAATAGTACCTTTTGTACTAACTAATGATGCTAGAACAGAAGGTTATCCTGCTCCTAAAGGATATAAAAATGGTAAAGCTGTTTACACTACCGAAGAGAGAACTGTAGGTAAAGATGCACAAGGTAATGATATAGTCAGAACTGTATTACAATTAGATAGCAAAGATTTTACAGGGGCCAAACCTACTAAAGCAACAGATTTAATAGAATTACAAAGACTTAAAGAGATTGAAATAGACACATCAAGAATGACTCCTGAAGAATATGCAGAATTTATTTTTGACCCTAATGATACAAGAGTAGGTACTGGTGTAGCTCCCACAGAAACAGCTCCTACTACTCCTACTACTCCAATAAATGTAGATATTAATGATACTATGGGGGGTAGAAGTATGACAGAAATAAATAATGCAAGAAGAGCTGCTGAAGAGGGCAGAACCACCACAGGAGAACCTATAATAGAAAAAACAGCTAAAGAATGGGCGGTAAGAAGAGGAGAGAACCCTGTAGTAAAAGCAGCAATATCTAAATTGGAAGCATTAGGAATACCTCAAGAAGGAAAAACAAAAATACAACTATTAGAAGCTTTGGGAATAGATCCTACAGCTAATATTTCTGAAGAAACTCTTATAGATATGATTAATAATTGTAGATAAAAGATAAAAGCCAGTAGATTTCTCTACTGGCTTTTATTATTAATAAGGTGTTGTATCAAAGAACTGATAAACATGAGCATCCTCTGCAAGATCTTGTAACTGATTAATTTGTCTTACATAAGGTACAGTATACAAAAAACAGTTTTTCCAATATCTATTCCATCCTTTGTACCTACCTCTCTTTATAGGATCTGCCCATAAATCTCCTATACCATAAATAGGATAGAGATAAGCATTTATAGTACTATATGCAGGTATAGGACTTTTTATAGTAGTTTTTATAGTAGGCATAATACCTCCTATATTGCCTGCCCAAAAATCTACAGTAAGTCTTTTTAGCTGATACTGAGCAAATCTAGCCCACCAATCTCCTTTTGTGTCTTCCTCATCTCCAAATGCAAAATTAAGAGTAGTTAGAGCTGCAATAAAGACTTGTTCTATAAGGAACCTCCAGACATTTTTCTTCTGTCCCTCATCCATTTCACTCCATTTAAGAGCAGCTTTAATTTCTTTTTTTCTAATGTTCTCAACCCAAGATAAGGCGAGTTTACCAAAGGTATTGTAATAACCTTCTCTATACTGCTTTATAGAAGCATCATAATATCTTTTTCTGTATCTTCTAGAAAAAAATTCTACCATCCATTGTCTAAGATTCATTATCGCTCTTCCCAAAATGTATCTATGAATTAGTCCTTTATCAGCATCATTCATAGCACCATGACACATCTGGTTACAATAACTTATTTTATCTCGTACTTTATTAAGAAATGCTTCATCTACATCTACCCAATCACCATATTCATCTTGATAAGTTACGCCCTCTTTTAATCTAAGTTCTGCATTACCATCTATAGTTTCTGTTTTTTCAAAAGCCTTATCAAGGCTAATCATTTCTCCATTTTTATCCATTACTTTAGTTCTATGTAATATAGCATACATAGTGGTCATGTGTATCCAATATTCACCTAGGCCATACCCAGCAAACATTAAACTATCTTTATTATTAACAATGTTTCTAATAGGATTTCTATGATAATGTTGGTATGCTAAATTTCCAAAAGTTTCTCTCTTAGGATCAAAGATTTGAGTCAATAGAACTCCTTCATTATTTATACCATTAGTTATAGCACCTTTTATTCTTAAAGGTGCTCCTATAATATCATGACTTAAGAGTTTAGCTTTAGCATAACCATAATCTTTAAAATTATAAAATTCTGTACAACCAGCTTCTATAAACATTTGAAATTCTCCCATTAGCCAGTTTTGAGTAGCTCCCTTGAAATTAACGCTAAGAGATCTTTTAGAATGCTGAGATAAAAGAGTTCTCCATAGTCTATTCCATTTAGTGACTTTTGCCATGTCTTTACCATAAAGAAACTTCTCTAAGAACCCATCTATAATAGCTATATTATTAGTAGCTGTTGCTTTAGAAACCATGTGTTTAATAAAGGTTATTCCTGTATTTTCTAATCTTTCTACTATAGTATTCTTTTCATTAGGTGTTCTAGCTTTGAGCGGTTGACTTTTTATATATTCTCCCATGAACTCTAGTAAATCTCTGACTTTATTCATACTATCAAAATTAATAGCAGTAGCAGCCAGAGCTTGTATTCCTCCAGAGAAGTCTTTACTTAATTGATTAGAATCTTTAAGTCTATTAATAAAGAATATAGGAATCCTCTGTCTAGGAGTATTATCTAAAGATGCTGTCTGAGTAGTATACTCTTCACCATCTATTATGATGCCATTTCTAGTATTCATAACATCATCCTCCCTTAATATAAATGAGTCAGCAATTTTAGCACCAATAGCTTTCCTCCAACCATTAAACTTCTTACCCCAGCCTTTTTTATGCCCTTCATCATATAATGCTTGGAAAAAATCTCTTCTTAATTGAGGAGCTACATACTGCTGTTGAGCATACTCAGGAAGAAGGGACCCTAATTCACCCTTCAGCTGCATCATAGTATCATAGTATTCTTGCTGTTCGGGTGTAAAATCAGGCATTTCTTGTCTATAATTTTGATTGGGGACTCTCTCTGTTCTATCATTTACTTGATCCACTACTCTATCTTCTGTATGAGTTTCTACCCATTCTTCCATAGCACAGTATAATTCAAGTCCTTTTTTTCCCTGTTGTTTGAATCTTTCTCTGGCATTGTACTTATCTTGTTCATATTTAGTCCAATTTATATCACTAACTATATGATAGTTATCTTTATCATACATAAATCTTGTATTACTATGTTTCTTTCTTAGTTTATAATCAGCTCTTCTAATTCTTATAGTAATATCTCTTAATCTTACAGTAGCTTCACTTTGTGTATTTCTAATAATTTCTCCCATACTTGCAATTGCAGGATTGGACTGTCTAGACATACTATATAACCATCTATCTAAATATCCAGAGTCTCTATCTAACATTCCTAATATAGAAGAAGTAGCATTACCATCAGCTAAAGTAGGACCTATAATTTGTTGTAATACATCATTCATTAATCCCATTTTAGCTTCATGTAATACTCCTGTTTCTCCTTTAGAATCTCTGTATTTTCTAAGTTCTTTAGCTACTCCTCCTGCCATATCTTTTAATTGCTGCCTTTCAGCATCACTTAAATCTTCTTCTATTTCCAAAGAGTCTAGATTTTCTACAGCTTCTACTATCATTTGGTAACCTGCTAAAATTTCATCTATCTTTTGAAATGCTTCCGATCTAGAAGCAAAGTTTTCTTCAATAGATTCAGCTTTGCCTACAGCTTGTTCCATTAATTCATGTATTTTTTCTACTTGAGAAACTGCTTCACTTAGGAATCTAAGCACACTTCCAACATACTTCTTATTAGCTATTTGCAAAGTGAGTCTATTTATTTCTGCTTGCATCTCTATTCCTGCTTTTTTTCCTTGCTGTTCTACAAGTATCTTTTGCTGTCTTTGAAGAGTATGAATAGCAGCAGAAACAACATCTATAAGACTGTTAATTGTAATCTGCTTATCATTTATAATATTCATATCTATTCCATACTCTTTATATAATTCATCTAGAATCTTTACAGCTTCTGCTTCTGGGGTGATAAAATCATTATCATTAATATTTTCCACTGAGAAAGATAAAGTATGCATACCATTTTCATACTCAGTAAGAAGATCTTCTGGATTTAAAACCTTCTTAGACTCTTCCATTACTGCATCTATAAGAGCCACAGTGTCCGCAGAGACAGAAAGATTACCTTTATAATAATCATATATACTTTCTGCTAAACCTTGATAATCATAATCATTTAGACCTAATTTTTGACACAATCTATTCTTTTGATCTCTACGAGCATCATTACTATCGTAGCTAAGGTTATCACTTAAGAATAATATCCTTTCTAACTCTGTCCTTGAGAATAAATCATTTCTAGTGACCCCTAAGTTTTTCATCCAATATACAATATTCTTACCATTGGTAGCATTCATAAATGCTATATCTCCACCCCAGTCTTGATAGGCTTTTAGAGTACCATCTAGAAATGCTTTATCTATAGCAATCCAAGTCTGCTGTTGTCTTTTTACAGTGGTAGATCTATGTAAAGTTCTAGCATCTTTAGGTGATACTTGAACATTAAACTTATCACCATTTCTAGTTGCTATTGCAGCTAAACCAGCTTGTTCTTCATTAATTCTATTAGCTACCTCTAAAGCCTCTGTAGCAGTATCAAAATTATGTAATGCTCCTGTACTATCTATAATACCATAATTAGTTTTTACAGTACTAATAGAAGCAGCATTATTCAACCATTCATTTATTCCTAGGTATTGTATAACATCAGAAGCACTATGTTGCCCCTGCTTATTCCTTTTATACCCTTGATTATCCATGTTCTCTGCCACACCATCCCTCATGTACATAGCATATACAGCATTAGCAAGAGGGCGGCTTAGAGACGAGGTCTCTGTAAGCTCCTTATGAAGCTTAGAGTCCTCATCTCCAACCTGGACGTACATTGAACATACAGTCTTACCCTTTTTACTCATATATCAACACAAATTGTTTTCTTCTTTAAAGTTTTCAATATCTTCTTTGAACTTAGCTTCATCTATATTAAAGCCTTTATCTTTCAACTTTTCTTTTACAAAGTTGAGTAGTTTCTCTACCTGAGTATTACTTTCCTTTGCTTTTTCAGCCATTCTAATATAGTTATCTTTAGCTTTCTTTTCTACAGAAACTCCTTCATTTATAGCTTCCTTTTTAACTTGTCCACTATATTTAAGAGCTTCTTGTACTAATTCAGCAGTACTAACCTTTCTTCCGTCTACACTATGATTAAGCATAGTATCCATAGAGCCATCTTGTGTAGGTGTGATATCATTAGGACTTTCATCTATAACATTAGACTCTTTCTCTGATAAAGCCTCATGATTTGTTTCATTATACAATTCCATATACTCTTTACCATTGCCTAATTTAGATATTTCAGTGATGGTAACACTTTCTGGTCTACCAATGTTATCTACATTTACATCAGTACTGAACAGTCTTATATTGCCTTCTTTATCATACATCTTAAAGTAAGGTGTATGTATAAGGCTCTTGCCTTGCCCCTCTTCTAGAGTAAGAGTTACTTGTTTATTACCATTAGAGAATTTTTCAAGAACCCCATCTAATATTCTAGAGTCACTTACATCAACTTTTGTACCACTATTCTTATTAGCTTTTTCTACTTCAGCTGCTTTGTCTTTAAATACAGGAGCTAATCTATTATTATCATAGTTATTTCTAACTAACATATCAATAACAGTAGCTGGATCTAATTCAGGTAACTTTCTAAAGGTATCAATATATCCACTTTCAGAAGTTTCTCCAGGGATTCTTTCTTTAATGAAAGAGGGGAAGAGGTGAGTGAAAGTTTTAGGACTAAAATCTATACCTCCTTTAAATACATTATACTTAAATAGTTTTATTGCTAATTCTGCACCTTCTTGATCTGTCTTGTACAAGTCTATTAAGGCGTTAGACAACTTTTCTTTATGAGTAGTATCTAAACTAGTAGTACTGATAGAAAGAGCGGTTTTACTGTTATCACCCTTTACAGAAGTATACCTAATTAGCTTTATAAGTTCATTATCCTGGAATCTTTCATCATTCTTGTAATCTTTCTTCATAAATTCTTTTGGGAAATCATTTATAAAGTATCCTAACTCCTCAGACTTAAGTACCCCTGTTTTATATAACAGCATTGTCTGATAAATATTGCCTAGAGTATTAAATAAAGTTCTGCCACTGCTACTAATTAAAGCTGCTTTTAAGCTAGGAAAGTTTCCTGATACCCAGTCTAAAACATCTCTAAAGTTAGTACTATTTAAAGGAGAATTGTTGCTAAATAATCTTCTAGCTACAACTAAACCTTGAGCAAATCCATTTAATATAGGGTGATTATTTAAAATATCACCCACTTTAATGTTAATTGCCTTACCATTTTCATCTTTAGTACGAATAAGAGAATTATCATTAAGATCTTTGCCCTGCATTTCAGTGATAAGATTATCTATAACTAAAGGTCCTACAGCACTTGTAATAGAATTAAATCTAGTAGCAAAGGTAGGAAGTCTTAAAGCATCTGCAATGTTTAAAGATCTAATTAAAGTTTTAAGCACCTTATACTCTATAGCTGCTTGCTTATTCTGTTCAGCATCCGTACTATTTTTAGGACCTTTTATACCATCAATTAAATCTTCTATAGATAAATCTTCTGAGTTGATATCACCTTTAGAGAGTTTATATTGATCATTCAGTTCTTCAAATCTTTCTGCCGCAATATCAGAAAGTGAACCATACCCATCAGACAGTCTTTGCATGTTTAGTCTAGAGATAAGTCTAGAAATACTTCCTTGAGAAAGGAAGAGAGCAGCAGTTCTAAAAGGTACACCTACTCTAAGTAAAGCATTAAGGACATTAGCTGTATCAGAATTAATATTCATAAGATTCAATACAGGGTCTTTCACAGCATCTGCTGATGCTCCTACTAAACTACCTAATGTTTTACCTATAGGCATACCATTAGCATCTTTTCTCATGTCAAAGCGTACTTCATAATTAGTCTTTGTTCCTAGACTTATACCATCTATACTAACATTTTCAAAACCATCCTTCTCTTCTAATGCTCTGCCATCTATAAAGTATGTAGCAGAACCATCAATACTACCTGATTCTATAGCAGCATGGGCTGTTCTATTTACTGCAAATATACCAATTAAAGAGCCAGCAGCACTATTCTGTTTATAGAACTGGAATTGAGTATTTATATAACATAGATTCTTATCTTTACTAGATAGTTCTTTTAGTTCGTCTATACTCATATTTTCCAACTCTTCCCAAGTGTGAGTACTAGTCAATTCAGGATTATTTCTTATAGCTTCTACCAAATAACCCATCTTCTTTTGTTCTTCAAATCCACCAGGATTAAGAACATTCTCTGTAGAAGTTTCGTGAGTTAGTACGCTATTAAGAATATCAATAATTCTATTATCTCTACCTTCTTTAGTATCAAGTCCAGGATGTTCTACCTCATAGGCATTTAAATAGGTTTTAAGCATCCTATTATAAGCACCTTTAGTCATAGATATTTGATCCTTACTAGTTACAGGAGCAGTAAGAGCAGCCTCATTAAATGGATCATCTAAGAATAATTTTACTAATTCACTTAATTGAGTTTTTTGAGTATACCCAAGATTCTTTTCCTTTCCTTCTTTAGCCTGACTTCTTATAAGATCATTCCATATAAGTTGGTACATCTTAGTCTTATTAATATTACCTTCTTTATTAGCATACTCTGGCTTAACTTTAATATCGAGGACTTTTCTCATTATATACTCCTTATCAACATCATAGTCGGAGCCATTAATTAAGGTAATATCATAAGGTAGCATAATGCCTTCTCCTGCTTCTCTAGGCAAGAATCCTACTATCTTTAAAGGTGCAGCACTATACTTCTCCTCTGTAGGTATTCTATAACCTATCATCTCTAATAGTTCAGGATCTAACATCTCCAATGCTTTGACATTTACAACACCATCACTTCCAGTGAATTTACGAAGAATATCAGAAGCATAGGCAGGAGCAAGAACTTCCATGTAGGCTATACCTTTTTGATTCTCTTTAATATAATCATCATAGGTAGCATGTTCTTTTGAAGAAGAGTTTTCCCACTCTTTTCTAGTAAGAAGTAATCCTCCTTTACCATCTTTAAACTTAATACCAAGTTCAGTAGAAGTACCAAAGCTGGTAACTTGTACTACAGGGCCTCCAGCTATCTTTTGTTTATTAATTCTATTCTTAATTATAGAATTAATGAGCTGTTGTACCCTCTTACTCTGTATGGGATCTCCAAGAGGTATATTAAACTCACCATTTTCATTAATAGAACATGCTTGTAATAAGTCAATACCATATCTAGGACTAGCCAGTATTTCTCTCTGTAGTATTTTACTTAAAGCAGCATTCTTCTCTTTAAGAGAAAACTCCTCTCCTACACAGAGTTCTTCATACAGCTCATCCATAGATTCTTGTATATTCTGAGCTATAAGATTTTCATACTCCTCTTTAAGTTCTTGAGCTGTTTTACCTTCTGCATCTTTACCTACATGATACTTAACAGCTTCTCCAGAGGCATCTATACTTTCTAGTTCAGAAATGCCTATATATCTCAACTGAGATCCAAATACTTGAGCATGGTCTTTAAAGTGTTCAGGGACTTCTTGCTGTAAACAATAATCTTCAAAAGCCATTATATCTACAGTGTCAGTATTATATCTACCATCACTATTATATATGGCTGCTTCCAATCTTTCTTTAGCAAGAGCTTCACCATTGGCACTATATACTAAGTCATTAAGAGATACTTGTCCTCCTAAACCTGACTTTACACCTGACTCAAAGATAATAGTATCAATACCATCGGTTTTATAAACTCTTTTACCACTCTCTTTATCAGTAGTAAAGTGGCTTTCTTCCATAACATCAAATAGTGCTCTAAGAAGATTAGGTTTACCTGTATTTTCACCTCTTAAAATAGCATCTGCCATGATGAGGAGATACTCAGAGTTCTTGTAGTATATAGGTACTTTAAGATTATTCATAGTAGAATTTTTAGTACCTACATTTTTAACAGAATGACTAAATACAGTAGGTTTCAAAGGTTGAAAAGCTACTTTAATATCACTTAAATTAGCCTTTCCTGATGCTAAAGTTTCCCATACTTTTTCAGCATCTTTACTCCACTTACCAAACATAATAGCCTTCTTTCTATAAGAAGTAGGACAATTATATGCTTGTGCATCTGTAACATTTATATCTCTATACAGACCTTTTTCTCCTACAAGACTTTCTTTAAGGACTTCATACCCTTTTCTTTCTGCCTCTGTTTTAGCATTAGCTATTCTTCTGTCAAATACTATAGTTAAGTTCTCTATAATATTAGAAGTTACTTTGTCAAAATCTGCCAGTTTAATAGCTCTATAGTTACCATCAGAAACTTTTCTACCATTATAATCTGTAGCATCAACTCTTCCTCTAATACCAGGAGCATGAATCTCTGCAAGTCTCTTCTGAAGATCTTCTGCATTCTTATAAAATGCTATATCAGTTACAGTCAATTGAAGTATATTAATAGCAGCAAAGGTATCATTCCATACAAAGTTCTCTAACTTTTCTCTAGCAACTTCTTTACTAAATCCAGGAAGATTATCTATAGCAGCTTGGGCAATACCTGACTCATACATACCATCTACAATGCTAGTGACTTTAGCTTCCATTTCATTTCCAATGGCTTCTTTTACTAACTCAGCAAGATGGCCTGTATTATCAGAAATACCCTCTCCTGCAATTTTTTTTCTAAGTAATTGTCCAAGTTCAGTATTTTTAAGCTCCCCATCAAGATATTTATTCATATACTCTAAGAAATGGAACTTATTACCATTCTTATCAAAGTTAGCAATAAATCCTTTGTCAGACTTACTTAAATTTCTTTCAGTTACTGTCTGTATTCTCGAAAGTTCTTGACAGAAAACCTTAAAGAGTTTGTTAGTAAGATTTCTTTTATAGAAAGAGCTTCTATCACTATAGAACTGAATAAATTCTGAAGAAGGTTTATTTGACTGCATAGGTATTCTAAACCATGCAAGAGTCTTTTCACTTCCTGTAGCACCATCCCCAAAGTATTCAGTAAATACTGATAAAGCATACTCAGCATCTGACATGCCTTTCATATAGTGCTTACCATCGAAATTAAGCTGTACTTTGTGCTTAAATATCTTTCTAGCTTCAGGGTTTTTATCAAGTTGCTCTAACCAATCATTATTCCAACTATTATTAGTGGAGTCCCAGAACCAAGAATACTGACCATACTCTGATTGAATAAAGTCTTTAAAAGTAGCCTCATCAGTAGTTGCAAACTTTATCATTAATTTACTTAAGTAAGAAGGAGTAACATAACTTTGGTACATCTTACCATCATCATAAGTAGCAGCCATTGCAATATCCTCAAAATGCTGTACTATAGGGGATAAGAATGTTTTAAGGTTACCTCTAATGCTAATATCATTTTTAAATGAGAAGGCATCGTAATTAACTTTTTCTCTTGCAGAAGTATTATCAAGTTTTTCTAATGCTTCTATAATATTAGCTAAAGCAGTTTTACTTGTAACTAGAGACTCACTAGTAAGACCTGTAGCAATTATTTCAGGAGTTACAGAATAGCCTAAGCATTGAGAAATTTCAGATATTATACCAGCAATAGTCCCTTTAATGTTACTGTCTGTAACATCAGTGTAGTTATCTAAAGCCTTTACACGCTCTTTAAGTTGATTAAAGGTCTTATGATTTATCTCTGACTGAGTAATAAAAAGAGGGTGCTCTCCAATATAATATAAAGACTTAACAGAATTAAGAGACTCCTGAAGTACAGGATTTTCATTTACAGGAATACTCTTAAACTTCCCACCCTCCTTTATTACTACATGATAAGATTGGAAAGGCTTAAACATATCACCAAAGAATTGACTTTGTAAGTCATTATATTCTCCTGTAGTATCCTTTAATTTATCTAATAATTGAGTTAACCAAGGATATTCTTCAACCTTCTCTTTAAGTTTACTTATCATGTCTCCTAAAGTCAGAGATCCTTTAGTAGTGTTATAGATGAAATTTACAGCTTCTCTAATATCTACTTTCTCATTAAATCCAAACTCATCTCTTACAGGCTCCCCTTTACTATCTAGTACTAAACACTGTCTTAAAGTGTCTTTCACTAGTTTATTCATAGAATCAATAACATCTCTGGTTTTAGTTTCTACCTGCCAATGTTCTTGTTGATCTTTCTCTATTTCACTAATATCACTTTCTTTATTAGAGGCATTGAAATTATCTGCATCCTCATTTATTTCAGTATTTACTTCATACTTATTACCATCAGTACTTAAAGAAATACTAAAACCTTCATTTTCAGCAAATCTATCATGTGCTAAATAAATAAGAGCATCAAAATTATCATATAATTCATCTGCTTTACTTGCAACATCATAAGTCCATTCTTCATGCCGCTCTGAGTTTAATTTATCTTTAGCTGCTTTAAATATATTTTCAATGCCTATTGTATTAACCAACTCAGCTCTAGACATAGAAGAAACATCTATATCTTTAAAATTTTCTCCATAAACTCTAGCAATTTCTTCAGGATTCTGTAATAAAGAAGTAATATAATCAGAGATCCAGTCTACTACCTTTTCTCCTATCTTCCTTACCTCTGAAGCTTTAAGCAAACTGCTATTATTGAGATTATTTCTCATTGTTGATATTCTGGATGATTTTTCCATAAAGTTTTTATTTTCTTTTTTAGTTATTGATTTATCTTGTTTAGGTTTATTTTCTTGAGGGTTTTGTGTAGTTTCAGATGCTTCTAGAGCATTCTGACTTTCACTAGTTCTAGTAAACACATTATCTATCAACTTACCATTATTATCATAGTATCTCATATTATTATCTCCAGAATGCTTTGCATAGCAATAAGCACAACTACTGTTACAAATTTTCTCATCATTTGAAAAATTTCTGAAGAAATCCTGATGTACACCATAGCATTCACAATACTTTCTTGCACTATCTTTGACATAACTATCTGCAACATTTACACCTGTTACAGCTTGTATAATATAAGGGTCAAGACAAGCAGAAGGCTTTAAACCTCTTATACCAAAAGCACAAGATTGTATTTCTATATTAGGATCTTTATTTAGCTCTACTAGAAACTTACCTATCTCTTCAATATACTCTTGTTTAGGTTTATGATTAATATTACCACGAGCATCTTTACCATAGTATTTATCCCAATCATAACTTCTTCCCTCTTCTGCTAAAGCCTTGTTTATACCAGAAGTTACATGATGATCATTAGAAGTCTCATCCATAAAACCATAACTCTGAACTAAAGAAGTTACAAATTTCTTAATACCCATACCTTTAGCTCTTTCTACAATAGCTCTAATGTCTTCTAGTTTAGTTTCTCCTATCAATATAGGATCTATTCTAATGGTAGTTGTAGTAGGATCTATCACACCTTCATTAATAAGGGCTTCTATTTTATCAAGCATATCATTATACTTCATAACTCCCTTTTCTAATGCTGTACCACCTAATCCAGTAATGCTAAAAGAAAGCATAGGAGCTACTCTATATTTTTTACATGCTTCCATTATTCTCCTTAAAGGAAGACCATCATGTTTTGACCATATTTCCATAGCTACAGTTCTAGTAG
>ERZ808286.638-NODE-638-length-21658-cov-3.409758_pt1 | contig 21658 bp, 13 predicted proteins | sample MGYA00521276_ERZ808286 | MGnify/ENA primary metagenome ERZ808286 (study PRJEB31516, sample SAMN03275607) | gut metagenome | biome: mammalia-associated habitat; material: feces | host: Papio cynocephalus | place: Kenya | collected 2012-08-01 ... | reverse complement strand
TGAACGATCGCAGCATCAGAACAAAGCACGTGCAATGCAAGTTCTTAAAGCTAAGTTGTATGAATTGGAGATAGACAAAAAACGTAAAGAAATGGAACGGTTCTATGGGGATAAGGGAGAAATCGCATGGGGTAGTCAGATTCGGTCGTACGTCTTTCAGCCGTATACGATGGTGAAAGATCATCGAACTGGACATGAAACTGCTAATGTACAGGGTATGATGGATGGGAAGTACGTTCAGGAATTTATTGAGGCTTATTTAAAACAACGAGCACAGCAAAACGCATGATTACTTTAGGTGGAGGTTGTATATGACTTACGAACAAGCAAAGAATGTCTTAGCATCTCATGATCAGGCTCATGTCTTACAATTTTGGGGACAATTAAATGACTCACAGAAAGAGGCTCTGCTTCGGCAGATTGAAGTCTTAGATTTCAGTTCAATTACCCGCATGCAGGCGTTACTAAAAAACGCTCAAAGTAAGGTTTCGTCTTCAAGTCCGTTTGAGCCTGCACCTGTAGAAAATCCAACCGGTGCGGAATTGGAGACGTGTGTTGCTGAGGGCGAAAAATTGTTAAAGGAAGGTAAGGTCGCAGTCTTACTCGTAGCAGGAGGGCAGGGCTCCCGATTAGGTTATGATGGACCAAAGGGTGCTTATCCAATAGGCCCTATAACTCATAATTCTCTCTTTTGGTTTCATGCTCGTAAGGTTCTTGGCCTAAGTCAGACCTACGGTGTTCATATACCGTTTTATGTAATGACCTCAGAATCAAATGATGCTGCTACACGTGCACATTTTGAATCAAATGATTATTTTGGGCTTCCACGCGAGGATGTATTTTTCTTTATCCAAGGGATGTGGCCAGCGCTAACACCTGCAGGAAAAATTATCCTCGATACGCCAGGACACATTTTTATGAGTCCGGATGGGCATGGTGGAACGCTTATGGCATTGAATCGGTCAGGTGCATTCGATGACATGGAGAATCGTGGGATTCGTCATATCTTCTTTTTCCAAGTTGATAATCCGATGGTTGAAATTGCTGATCCTGCATTTATCGGCTTGCATGAGATCAGAAATGCAGATATGTCGCTTAAAGTTTGCCGAAAGCGTGATGGGCATGAGGGGATGGGTGTTGTTGTTACCCGTAATGGCCATTATGAGATGGTTGAATATTCTGAACTTACAGATGAACAAATGGAGCGAATCAATCCGGATGGGAGTTTGTGGTTAGCCTATGGTTCTCCTGCAATTCATGTGTTCAGCTATGACTTTTTAAAAACAGAAGCTGCTCGTGCAATGCCTATACATCTGGCACATAAAAAAATTGCCATGATAAGTGAATCGGGTGAATTAATTAAACCGGAAGCTCCAAACGGTTATAAGTTTGAAAAGTTTATTTTTGACATTATTCCAAATGCAAAACGGCTTGTTACGTTCGAGTTCGAGCGTAAAAATGAGTTTTCTCCAGTTAAAAACGCAACCGGAAATGATTCGCCGGCGACAACTCAGCGCGACTTGCAGATGAAATGGAGAACTTGGTTGGAACAATTGGAAATAAGAGTGCCAGATACACTTTCTATTGAAATTGATCCTGCATATGCGTTAAATGCAAAACAGCTTCGTGAACATGGACTTCGAATCGGGTGTTGAAAATCTCAAGGCTACGTGCTTTCTGATCCAAAAATAATAACTGCAAAGTGGTGAGTTACTTGAATATGTTGTTATAAAAGCAGAGATTGAATGTAGCAGTACATAAGCGGTAAGAACTCTATGTGGGTTCCACCGTTTTTGTTGGATTCATTGAGTAGTGTCTAGGGTACTAGACATTAAGTTTTTGAAACTTCAAGTTTCGTAACGCTAGCGATTGGGTTGCTGATGTTGACATATCAGTGGTATTCGGGGAAAGAATGAACACATAGTATCATTCGTGACGTAATGGTTAGGGTGATTATTTTTGTTAGAGGGATTGTTCCTTGTTATGATGAAAGCGTGTTACTACAAAATGATTAACGCTGTCACCTTTAGTAATGAAACTGAGGAAGCAGGAAGTATGGTCTTGAGGAAGTACCAATGGAATCATAGTGTTTGAGTTTAATAAATCTCTAAATAACTTCGTGACGTTTTGATGGCGCAAATAACGTATTATTACTTAAATATTATTTGTTGCAACACATTTTGCCAGGTTGATGAGTTGTTCAAGTTTTTTGGGATCACGAGCTTCTCCAGCCAATCGTAAGATAGGCTCGGTATTGGAAGCTCGTACACCGAACCAAGCATCTTCCCAATCTAAACGAATTCCATCAAAATCGATACAATGAATGGGGGAGCCGAATTGTTTAATCATGGCCGATTCAATACATTGAATGGCTTTCACCCGATCCTGTACGTTCAAGACGTTGACTTCACCAGAAGCATAATAACGCGAAGTAATAGGTGCAAGTAGTTCGCTGAAGGTTTGCCCCTTTTTCTTGGCTTCTGCGATGAGATCAAGTGCTATACAGGCTGCTAATTCACCACTGTCGCACCAATGAAAATTGCGAAAATAATAATGGCCAGCGACCTCACCTCCACAGATTCCATATTTTTCTCGAAGAGCCGTTTTAGCAAATGCAGCCCCAACTCTAACCATAAATGGTACAAATCCGTTTTCCTGTAACGTTTCAATCACTCCACGCGAGGTTCGGACGTCATGGATCACGACATCCCCCTGGTGACCAAGGTATTGGGCAAACAAGGCAATCATGGCGTCTGGGGGCACAAACCGTCCGAGTTCATCGATAAAGGCTACACGATCGGCATCACCATCAAAAATAAGTCCGAGGTCAAGATGGTGTTCTAAAACAGTTTTGACTAATTGTTCACGACTTTTGGCATCTAACGGGTTTGGTCCATGATGTGGGAAGGTTCCATCTGGCACAGAATTAAGAAGAACCGTCGCATCTGCGAATAGAGATGGTGCTAAAATGCCTGCGGAACCATCAGAACAATCGACTGCATATCTAAGTAAACCATGTTGCGCTTGGTATTGGTTGAGCCAGGTAAGATATTGAGGGCGACGATGGATTACCTGAATCGTTCCCGGCGTTTTAGCCTTTGGCGGTAGTTTATGATCCTCAATCCACTCCTCAATAATTTTCAAGCCCTGATCATATCCACATGGACGAGCATCTGCTTTGGAAACCTTTAATCCATTGTATTCTTTCGGATTATGAGAAGCAGTAATCATAACTGATGCGCCGTAGTGTTCTTCTGCCGTGAAGAAGTATACCATTGGCGTGGTGGCAAGACCAAGATCATTGACTTTTGCTCCAGCTTCGGAAAGTCCATGAGCAAGTGCATCTCGTAAAGTCAATGAGGAAACACGTGCATCACGCCCAATGAGAACAGTTTGGGCATTTAAGAGTGTTGGGAGGCATCGTCCGACTTGATAAGCTAGTTCGGGCGTAATGTCTGTACCGAAAACTCCCCGAATATCGTAGGCCTTAAAGGCTTTCACAAAAATCCTCCCGTAATTGATTGAATTATTCAACAATACAAAGAAGGCCTTTTAGATAAAGACCTTCGGGAAAAGTCAATGCCTCTATGTGATCTGGCGCCTGGCGAAGTTCGTGAAGAATACGAACTGTTCTTCCTGCGTCATGGGCGGCTTCAGCTACAACCATACGGAACATCCGAGGGTCGACAGCTCCGGAGCAAGAAAAGGTCGCCAATAGTCCACCAGATTCAACTAACTTAATTCCAAGTAAATTGATATCTTTGTATCCACGTAAGGCCTTCATCGTTTGACTTTTTGTATCAGCAAATTTAGGCGGGTCAAGCACAACTAAACCAAACGTTTGTGAACGATCACGGAACTCTCGTAATAATTGAAAAGCATTCCCTTGTAGAAATCGAGCTGCCTCATCAGCCATTCCACCGTTCAATTCGGTATTCTGTTTCGCCTGCTCCAAAGCCATTTCCGATAAATCAATATGAGTAACAGCTGAAGCCCCAGCAACTTGAGCCGCCACTCCAAATCCGCCAGTATAGCTGAACGCATTCAGAACGGTTCGTCCCTTTGCATAGGAAGCAATTAGACGGCGGTTCTCGCGTTGATCAAGATAAAATCCAGTCTTATGACCGGAAACGATATTTACACCATATCGCACGTTACTTTCTCGTATAATTATTGGCATTCGAGGAAGAACTCCAGCCAGAAGACCGTTCGAAACCTCTAAACCCTCACGCATTCGACCATCAGCATCGCTTCTTTCATAGCAGGCGACAGCATCTGTCTGTTGCATCAGTGTCTGAACGATTACTTGTTTGTACCGTTCTGCACCTGCAGTTGTGAATTGTCCAACAAGTACATCTCCATAGCGATCAACCGTAACGCCGGGCAATCCGTCTGCTTCGGCATTGATAAGTCGAAGTGCATTGGTATCAAAGCGCTCATTCATTCCTTCCCGAATTGCCAAAGCTGTAGTAACCCGATGCTGAAAAAATGTATCATCAATGGGTTCATTTACAGATGATGTCCACATGCGAATTCGTATCTGGGATGCCGGGGACCATGCGCCATATCCAAGCGGATCACCAGAAAAACTTGTGACCAAGACTGTTTCTCCACGCTCTGGTTCAGAGGAAACAGACTCTATTGCACCGGAGAAAATCCACGGATGCCCAAGGCGGGTTGGACGATCTCGTTTAATTTTGAGTTTCGCAATTTTCATAGCACCGTCTTTCAGCTTCAAATGTACTCTCTTGCTCTGCGAATAAACGTGAACATCCCTGCTTGGCTAATCCTCGAAGTACGTCAAATTGTTCATCTGTGAATGGATTATGCTCTGCAGTTCCTTGAAGTTCTACAAACCTGCCATCGGAAGTCATGACAATATTCATGTCAACATCAGCGGTAGAATCTTTGGCGTAATCTAGATCCAAGACTGGTACGCCATCGCAAATTCCGACACTGACGGCTGCCACTCGGCATTTGATAGGGTTTGAAGTTAATACGCCAGTTAATAGAAGCGTACGGATGGCCTCCTCTAGTGCCACCATTCCACCGGTGATTGAAGCACAACGGGTTCCACCATCGGCCTGAAGGACATCACAGTCAATTGTGATGGTTCGCTCACCCAATAACGTCAAATCCAAACTTGCACGTAATGCTCGCCCAATCAATCGTCCAATTTCAACACTACGCCCATCCTGTTTCAATTTTTTAATGTCTCGCTCTTTACGCGTTACCGTGGCAGACGGAAGCATGGCGTATTCTGCTGTAAGCCACCCCTTTCCACTATTTCGTAAAAACGAAGGCACTTTTTCCTCAATACTCGCAGTACACAATACCCATGTATCTCCCTGTTTAATCAAAACAGAACCAGCAGCGTATTTAGAGAAATGACGAATAATCTCAACTCTACGCATCGATTTTATTCCTTTCCTATTTTCGAACGCACAAGATATAGCATAATAGAAAAATGAAAATGTTTACAATACATGTAAACTGTGTGAAGGGGTTTTAACTCTTACCTAAGACGTTCTGCCATAAGGTTGTTCCATAGAGTTTTGTCATCCATTCGGGCTTAGCTTGGGGATGATTAAATAATCGCTCCGCGCCATAGGTTTCTTGAAGTGTGTTTAAAAGTGCGCAGGTAACTCTCCAAGGACGGTAGACGGCAGGAGTTGTTATATGCAAACGAATCGCCCCGTATGCAGAAGTTTGCGTGAAATCAAAAAAACGAACTCCGGGTACAGCTACGGCATTCAACCTGTCGGCAAGATCAATACCATTAAACCAAGGTGCTGCAAGAACGCGGAAAGCATAGGCAGAAGTCCGTGCAACGTTTAGCTGCGGTAAAGCTTCAGCAAAAACGAGCGCCGGATAACTTCGTGCAGTTTCCCAACTGCGGATTGCTGGACTTGGCGGCACAAACTCTGGAATCCCCTGCGGTCGTTCACCGAATACAGTGGTTGCGTCCCCAACCATAGGTGAGGAAAGATGGGGTAATCCCAACCAATCCGCAACTTGCGTGTGGGTTTTACCATGAACAAAGGGTAGGGCACATGGGGCAACAAATGAAAAATGTTCTGGTTCTGCAACGGGGCCATCTTCAATTCCGGGAAAAGGGATCGGTCGATCACAGACCAAACAATCCACGTTGGCCTCTGCACAAGCTTCAAGTGCTCCAATTAAGGTCGCAAGATAGGTATAGCAACGAACGCCGATGTCTTGTAGATCGACGACTAACAAATCTAATCCCGCTAACATCTCCGGGGTTGGCTTTCGAACATTCCCATACAGCGAGTAAACGGGAATTCCCCATGATGGGTGAATTGAGGTTGGTGCTTTTTCTCCGGCACCCATTTGTCCAAAAAAACCATGCTCTGGCCCGAAAAGGGCAACAAAATGGTCACCGAAAATACGTCGAAGCGCTTGTGCAGAAGTTTCACCTGTGCTGATGAGAGCGGCTTGGTGTGATAACAATCCAATACGCAGACGTCGGTTCGCATGCTGAAGCCAAACCTCAATTCCAACGCTTATGCTCATGGTTTCCGCCCGACAAGAATAAGTGTCGTAGGTATAGCCGAACATTCTTCAAACGCATCCATCCAGTCATCTGATGCATATGCAGGCGTTCGAACGGCTGGCGGTTCTTCCAGATGCTCGACAATCAATCCCGCGGTTCGAAATGCTCGGAACCATGCACTCACCGGATAGGCTCTGGAAGCAATAGGGGTTCCATGCCCTTCTGGTTGCTCACGAACATCATCGACCGGATTGAAATAATTCGTCAACAGCCGTCCACATATGGGCTCATTGGTACCTTCAGCTTCAGTTTCAACCCAATCTCCATTGTAAACAGGATGAACCGTGGACAGCACAAAAGTACCTCCCGGTTTTAACCAGTTCGCCACTCGCTGAATAAGCCTAAACGGACACTCAACAAACTCAAATGCATGGGAACTTGTAACCAAATCATAACTGGCTTCCGAGGCAGAGAATGACTCGATCGACTGATTGCGGAAGTCTACTGAGAGCTTTTCGGCTTTGGCATCGGAACGCGCGTAATCGAGTTGTCGTTCTGAAATGTCAATTGCTGTACAAAGCAAACCCTGTCGCGCCAACCAAAGGCTTTTTTGTCCCTCTCCACATCCCAACTCCAACGCCATCATCCCAGCTCGAAGTGGTGGAAGTAGGCGAAGTTCATGTTCCCCGGGCAAAAGAGGCCCATAATGAAAATCGGATGCGTCAATGCGTGTAATCGCTCGATACGTGTCAGCGATGGCATTCCAATACTGTCGTTGTGGATGGATCATGCCAGTATTTCTGTTTAAAGCGCTGCGTGTTTCAATTTACGGAGATAAAGATCCCAAAGGATAATACTCTTTCCGTCATCTAGTTCCTCAGAAAGAATGGCTTGTTCAATTTCCTCGGCTGTCAGGAGTATAGGCACAAGATTTTCATCCGTGTCCAGCTGTAATGCGCCTACACGTGGTTTTAACCGGGCATGGAAGTGGTAGTGCACTTCATCACAGTACCCCGGCGCCGGTAAGGAATGCCCTAAAGGGGTGAGTGTTTCAACCTCATAACCGCTTTCTTCACGAGTCTCTCGACGTGCAGCATCGTCTGGCGTTTCCCCTGACTCCATACAGCCTGCTATACATTCCAACAACGTCCGCTCAACAGCTTTTCGATATTGCCGAACAAAGACAAAACGTCCGTTTGGCAACTCTCCTAAAATACAAACGGCTCCCCGGTGCCTCAATACCTCACGTGTGGTCTTTCGCCCGTTTGGCATCTCGATATCCAAAATATCAACCGTGAGCGCCCGGCCAGTGAAAATACGCCGTGTTGTCAATGTTTTTTCTTCCATAGAAGTTCGCATAGGCTTTACTCCATATTTAACTTCCGCTCCACTTGCGCAGATCTTTTCCCGCCCAGTTCAATACTTCTTCGGTAAGCATGTGCGGCAATGTTCCGATCTGGATCGACTTCTGGCAATCTCAGCATGACGATGGCCATATCAAAGAACAACGAGGGATCATTCGGAAAGTTTTTTTGTGCTTTTTCCAACACTTTAAGTGCTTCCAAAGCTTGATTTTTGGCCAGATAAACCCCTGCTGCCACCAACTGTGTCTGCAATCCCAATTGGGTTTTAGCGGTTGGAATTGTTTCAAGGATCTCCAATGCATCATCTAATTGCCCCTGTATCAACCTAAGTCTTGCAAGTAACAGCATAAACTCCGGTGTATCTGGCCATTTGAGTGCCGCCTCAGTAAGGCGTGGTTCAAGCACATCGATATTCTTCTGATGCCAGAGCTCAAAGCACCATGCAATTTCACGTTTTACTGCATCCACATTCGCTTGAGCCTTTGCCTTGGCCTGGGCATCCTTTTTTATCAGAGCCTCAGCTTCTTCACGAGCTTTTTGTCGGGCAGCGGCTTCGGCTTGTTTTCGCATGAGTGCCTCAGCTTGTTGTCGTTCTCGTTCAGCTTTTGCCTTAACTTCTGCAGCACGGGTTTCGTCATCAACTGCACGCTGTAACACTTCTACTCCGCGTCGGATCGTAAGTTCTTGCGCTAGCGCGTTTTTGAGCGACGCCTCTACCTCTGTTTTCTGAGCAACTAGCGTTTCACGGGCACTTTTTGCCTGTTCCATCTTGGCCTTTGCCTCTGCTAATGTAGCATTGGCAGTTTCTACGCTCTTACGCGCTTCAAACACATTCTTTTTTATTTGTTCTGAATCGGCCTCATTGGCTTTGAGTTCTGCCTGCGAATAGGTATGTTGCGCCATAAACAGGGCAGCGTCTGCTGCCGCGTATTCTTGTGCTTGCTTGGTAAAGTCTGTTTGCGCCTGTTTTATCTGCCGCAAGATCTTAGCCTGTGCTTCTTTGGTTGTTTTAACAGCAAGCGCTGCAGCCGCTAATCGTTCTTGCTCAACCGCTAACTGTTCGCGTAACGAGGGCGGGCGGCTTGGAAGCTGCTTCTTCTTTTCCTCGGTCTGTTGCTTTACTCGAATAGCAGCCCGTTCCTGCTCCAATCGTGTTTCCAAATCGTCAGTATCTGTAACTGCCTGCCGCACATCCATGACCTCGGCTCGTTTTAATGCTAAGGCATCCAACATTGAAACGCAGTGAAATTTCTTCAATCGTAAGGTGGCAAATGCACTACCGGAAGTGTCTTCATCGGCTTCCACTGCCTCCAGCAAGTCCTGAGCTTTACGGAAGAGCCGAATAGCCTCCTCTATATCATTGGCTTCGGCCGCAGCTTGAGCTTGAGCGATTAATTGATTGGGCTCACGTAATACATCCGCAACATGACTAGCCACCTTGGCAGCCTTCTCTTCTTCACTTTCTCCAAATAACCATCCGGCGTGAAGGTATGGGGCGGCAATCAATACGGCTATCAATATTGGAATAAAACGCGACCTAGGTAGAAATCGATTCATGATAGATTCCTTTACGATAAAGTCGGATAGGTGAGGTGGCACTGTGTGTTGTAAGGTGTTTCTTCACAATACGTTTTTAACGGTTCCACGTGAATAGTAATAATGGCATCCGCACCAAATACTTCGCGCAATCGCTGTTCTACGCGTGAGGCGATGTTGTGACTTACCCTTACCGTCATTTCTGGATTGACCCGAAAGTGCATTTCAATGACTGCTACTGCCCCCACGCGCCGGGATCGTAAATGATGGGGTTCCGACAAATTCGGCAGGGAATGAAGCAAAGCTAGAATCTGCTCATTTTCCTGTACTGACATACCGTGTTCCATCAATTTGTCTAAAGAATCCTTTACAATTGCCCATGCTACTCGTAACAGAAAACAACCAACCAGACATGCTGCCACAGGATCGAGCAGCACCCACTTACCACCCAACAATGCACCTGCTCCCGCCCCAATAGAGGTGGCGAATGAAGAGAATGCATCACTTCGGTGATGCCACGCGTTGGCAAGAAGTGCATCATTGGCTGTTTCTTCCGCAACTTTTACCGTACGTTGATAAAGCCATTCCTTAACAATGACGGAAATAATACCTGCTAACATGGCAACCAACGCTGGTCGCTCAGGAAGTCGTCCTCCCAATGCACCCAAAAGAATGGCAACAGCTTGAATGACGATCATGAACCCTGCACCGCACAGCGCAATCCCAACTAAAATTGCAGCCAGGGTTTCGTATTTTCCATGCCCGTATGGGTGATCTTCATCTTCTGGTCGTTTTGCCAATCGCATTCCAAGCATCACTGCGAAGTCAGTCGCAAAGTCCGAACCTGAATGTAATGCATCTGCAACCATGGCCGCAGAATGCCCAAAAATACCTACCAGTAGTTTCCCGATGGTCAGGATACTATTGATAGTTACGGAGAGCCATGTCACACGGGTTGCCTGTTTGACCCGTTCTTCACGCGATGTGTACTCTTGCCACATGCGCGACAGTATAACAAATCTGTTTCGCCTACTTTGGCAATTCATTTATCGGATACTTCGTGGAGAAGCACGTGCTTACCGATCTAACTCGGGGCGGATTCAGGTCAGACCTGGGGCGACTTTAACATGGATCTGCCCCGGATTCCCTATCTTTTGAAATCAACTCAACATCTTCCAACCATAAAACATATTGTTTCATTCATTATCAGGGAAAAGAATATGTTCACTAATAATAAATAGAACTTTAGACTACATGTGCCTTTTTTTGTTCAGCGGGGTTTCCTTGTTGAGGTGGGTTTGATATGCTAATGGCATTCTTGCTGTTCAAGACGAAAGTTAAGGAATTTGTGCATGAAACAGAAAAAAACTTTTTGGGCGATGAGTGCCGTTTCGGCCGTATTGGCGTTGAGCATTGGGTGTGACCAGGAAAAATCTGCAGAACAACCGATTACAGCTCAGCCAAAAGCTGCTGCCAGTGTAGAAAGCGATATTGTTGCACTACCTCCACCACCGAAAGATTCTGATGTTGTTGTTTCTGTCGGAGAGGCTAAGCTCACCTGGAAGGAACTGAATGATGTGGTTGAGGAGCAGATTGCAGCTTACACCAAGATGACTGGGCAAGCCATTCCCTCTGAGCAACTGAAAGAGGCGAAGCAGGAGTTCCGCCGCCGCCAGGTTCAAACATTCATCGTGGATCAGGTAATTGCTGCTGCTGCCAAAAAATTGGGTGTGACGTTGGATGATGACTTTCGCAAACAGCAGATTGCTGAGCTTGAAAAGGCGCAGGGAAAGTCGTTGAATGAATTGTTGAAGACATTCCCGCTCGGTGAAGAAAAAGCGCGGGAAATGCTAGATAAGCAGTGGTTAGAATTGAAACTTCTGAATGAAAAAGTGTTCGCCACGGTTGCTGTAACTGATGAAGAGGTGGCAGAGGAAGTTAAGAAGACACAGGCTGAGATCAAATTGGTTGATGAGGAAATGGCCAACTACGTCAAGCAATTGGCGGATAAAACGGCCACATTTGAGGATCTGGTTCAGGCGAACTCTGCTGTCAAACAGGAAATACCTGTGCCCAAAGATCGTTTGTCCATGATGATCCCAGGTGAAAAAGCACAACAGGCTATTCTGAATGCTAAAGTCGGGGACATAACAGAGGTGTTGGACGTGCCTGGTGCTAAGGTCATTTTTAAGATTGTAAAGAATGAAGCAGCCAAACCGGCTGATGAGGCTGGTGCGCAAAAGCAGATTGAAACGATTCGGGAACGTTTGGTAAAGGGTGAAGATTTTGCCAAAGTAGCCGAGGAAGTATCTGATTGCCCAAGCGGCAAGCGGGATGGTGGCAATCTCGGTTCTTTTGGTAAAGGTGCCATGGTGCCTGAGTTCGAAAAGGCCGCGTTTGCTCAGCCTATTAATGAGATTGGCCCAGTGGTTAAGACACCGTTTGGATTCCACATTATCAAAGTGACAGCGCGTGATGAAGCGAAGGGGACGGTCACGGCGTCTCATATTCTGATCTCTACCAAGAGTGAACCTGGCACGGTTACGCTGTTGGCGTTACTTAAGCCTGTGCCGCAGGATATCCCTGCAGAACAGATTAAAAGTAATCTGTTGGAATCGCGGAAACGTGAGGCGGCTGTTAAGTTCTTTGAAAAGCAGAAGGCTGACTTGGGTGTTTCCTGCACGCTTTATCCAGAATTAGCGGCACCGCTTCCTGTTGCCAAGTAAGTGGTTGTTGTCAGGCCGCCCGTCGTTAAACCGACAGGGCGGCCTTTTTTATTTTCGCATGAAGCTTCGTAAATACTATATCGTCAAAAAAGAAAAATCTATTCGAGCCCCAGGCTTTTTGGAAGGGGTTCGACAACGCGAAATGTTTTCGCTTCCTGTTGTTGTACTGCTATTCCCAACTATAACGGTTTTTTTGTCTGCGGTAGGGTTTCTTTTTAACATTCCGGTGTCTGCTTGGCAAGGGGTGCTTGGGTTCTTTGTGGCGGCTGGATTTGCTGGGTTGAATGGTGTAAATTGGCGTGAACGCTGCAACCGAATTGTCTGCTTCGCTGGATTGATTCTGGGCATCTTTGCTCTGGATCAAAGTTTCATTTTTTTCTCATGGTGGGATGCTCAGGCGTATCATTTACCTGCCGCTAAGTTTCTTTTGGATGGATGGAATCCCGTCTTTGCTGCGACCCGAGAGACGCTTTTAACGACTACTGGAGCCGCGCCTGCTTCTTTTAATGCCTACCACGTGGCCTATTTACCGAGAGCCGGTTGGATCTGGAGTGCAGTAACGGCCTCCATTACCGGCAATTTAGAGTCGGGTGATACATTGATACTTCTGACCGCCTCAGTATTGTGCGGGCTTTCTTGGCGGGTTACTCCGTTATTATTTGGGGCAGGGCGTTGGAAACGGTTCTTTTTTGCCTCGTTAACGTTGCTTTCTCCTGGGGTGGTGGCTAGTGTTTTCTGTGGCGCCCAAGATGGTTCACAGTATGCGCTCTTATTGATATTTCTGTTGGCGGCTTGTGCGTATCGCAAAACGGGATCTAGCACATGGCTTCCTTACCTTATGCTCGCGCCTGTTTTGGGTGGTAATCTTAAGTTCACCGGAATGATTGCCTTGATTTTGTCAGTAACGATATTTACTTGTCCGCTTGTATGGCAAATGATGAAGGAACAATATGAGGGACGGAAGTTTTGGAAGTGGATTGTTGTCAATGCGATGGGGTTTCTCTTTGCTGGACTTGTTGGTTTTTCTCCTTATTTAACTAATTGGGTTAATCATGGTGGTCCATTTTATCCAGAGCATTCTTTTATCAAACAGGAACCATTGCCTGCAATGACAGCAGACTTTGATTTAATGAATGACGATGCAGCAGCCATGGGTTACACTGGTCGTGTAGTGAATGCTTACTTTTCCAAGTGGTTGGCGCATCGTTACTATGAATGGAAGATGGAGAAAAAGCCTTTTAATCCCGTATTTCATTTGGATCAAGTGAGTGGCCTAGGCACAGGATTTCGGATCGTGATGTGTCTAACACTGGTCATTCTGTGCCTAACGAGACGTTGTGGAACGCCATGGCTTTTGATTTCAATTTTAGTAACCAGTTTTTTGCAGCCGACCAAGACGGTTGGATATGTCCGTTATGTGCCACAGTTATGGATGTTTCCGATTCTTGTGGCGTTTAATGCCATGACCGTGAATAAGACTGCTTCCCCATACATTGGCCGTGGGTTAGGAATTGTTGTTACAGCGTTATTGGCTACAAGTACGTATGTCTTTGCACTGGGGAAGTTCATTTTTTCGCTTGGTATGAGTATCTATGCGCTTTCCTTGGTGGAATCCATGCAGGCGGAAGAGAATCCTCGCGTTTATGTTCTTTCATTGCACGACCGTTACCGTGAGGATGGACGCTGTCTTGCAGCTTGGGAGACATTGCCGCGTGACATTCCTGCACCGCACGTGTTTGATCTTTATTATCGTTACATGTTGTCGGGATGTGGGGTGTTACACCCTGATTGGCAGACATCTGCCCAGATGCAGGACTTAAGAGCTCTTGGAACACCTTGCTTTTACCTTGGAGAACATCTGTGGTATTGGCCACAAGATCCTACGGAAGTGAAGTTGCCGGGGATGCATTTTTATGCTGGGCATCCGCGTAAGCCCTTCACAGGTTGGAATGTGATGCGGATTGCCGGTGAGGCCATCCCGAAAACGCCCTATTACCTGTGGCGGATTACCCGTTTCCGTTGGCTTCAATGGAAAGTACATTGGCGGAAGGGAAATACGAATGCAACCGGATGAACAAAAACCGTTGAGGCAAGTGTCCGGATGGTGGTGGTTCCCGGTTATTTCAGTGGTAACAATTTGTTTTGCTGCCACAATTGTTTGGGGACCACTTAATCAAGATGAGGGGTGGTATTTATATGCCGCACGGCAAGTCGTGAAAGGACAGATCCCGCATCGCGATTTTTTCTTCACGCAGGGGCTTATAATGCCATGCGTTTATGCTGTCTTAAGTCGGATTTGGTCGCCATGGGGTGTTTTGGGCGGTCGAATCTTGACAGCCTGTTTTGGCGGACTTACTTTGTTATGTGCCTGCTGGGCGATCGGAAGACTGTTTGATTCCTCGCATTCTGGTACACAACAACGGCGAATAGCGCAGATTTCTTTGGTGTTTTTTTTAGGGGCTAATCTCTGGTGGGTTTATTTCATGTCTATTCCTAAAACATATGCGCTATGCTCAATTGGGATGGCGGGTGTGTTGACATTATTGGTCGGATTGCCACAACGAACAAAAACAGATGTGTTACGTTGGATAATGGCGGGTATTCTTTTGGCCGTATTGACCGGAATACGAATGTCTATGGGGATAATTGTAGTCGTAGCAGTTGGATGGTTTTGGATCTTTCGTTCGTATTGTAGAAATGCCTGGGTATGGCTGTCATTGGGGGTCGTTCTGGGGATTTTGTGTGTATTCGGAATAGAACTGGTTGGATGGCCAAAAGCTTTTTGGGACGCGCAACGATTCCATATGTTACGGGCATCGTTTGGGGTGTTTGGATGGGTGGGTTGCATTGCACGGATTGTACGTTTTAATCCGGTGTTGATTGGGGTGAGTATTCTGCTTTTGTTTGAGTTGACCGTGAGAAAGAGATGGGTTCATCTCCCATGGAGTTGGCGAAGTATTCAAATCGGTTTTTGGGGTGTTGTAGCAATTGCCTCATTTGGTGTACATGTGCTGGCGCCAGTTCCATACGATGACTATCAAATCCCCACATTGCTGCCGTGGGCGATGTGTTGTGCGACCGGTTTTTCAATGTGTTACAACAAACAATTGCCTAGTTACATAGGAGTCTTATTTCTATGCTCACTGTTTTTGACCATTATCGGCTCACCGATGGCTCAGGATTGGGTTGTTGCTGGTCAGGATCGGTTTTGGATCTGTCGAAAAACTGAACCGGATTTAATAAAACTAAGACGTGCAGGGAACGTTTTACGGCAGTTGGCTGTGGAACGAGGTGTGCATGAAGTTTGGACGCAAGATACATATGTGGCTGTAGAAGCCGGGTTGGATGTTCCCAAAGGGCTTGAGATGGGGCCATTTTCACCTGCCCCTGAAAATGTGTCTTTCTCGCCGCGGCTCGCAGCTTGGAGTGGTTATACGTTTGCATTACATTACCCTGATTTGAGGCCGGCTCAGAATGTGGAAAAATATCTTGAAAAACTGAACCGTGTGTATGCTCGACCGTTGGCAATATATCCACAGTTTGGCCAAGGATACACCACACTAACAATTGCCGAAAGGAATGAACCATGAAATCTTATGCGTGGCTTCCGCTTGTGGCAGTATTACTTTCTGCCGTATTAATGGCGTTGATTTGGGCGCCAGTTGAGCAGGCTTCCTGTGTTTGGGTGGCATTAGTTCCTCTTTTATTAGTTACGCGTCGTGTAATGCCGAGACAAGCTTGGTGGTATGGATGGGTAATGGGGTTTACTACGTGGTTAATCCAATTATCGTGGATGCTGAGCTTGTCAAATAATGGTGGGCCATGGATATTAATTGTTCCGGCGTGGCTTGCATTATGTGCCGTTTTAGCACTTTTTATTGGCCTATTTTCCGTATGGAGTGCAGTCCTCTGGCAACGATTTGGCTCTTCACCAATCGGCCGACTTGCGTTGGTGGTTTTATTGGATCCAGTCGGTTGGGCGGCCATGGAGTGTTTGCGATCTAATGTTTTTTCCGGATTTTCGTGGAATCCGCTTGGCCTCGCTTGTTCTACATATCTTCCCATTCTGCAGGTGGCTGCACTAGGTGGAATAACGAGCGTAAGTGCCTTGTTGGTTGCCGTGAACGGCGCAGTGGCAACATTTGCCGAACGGTTTTGGATGGCATTGACCCATACGGAGCCCACGACATTCAGTAGACGGGTATTACAAGCTTTGGAAAGTGCTTTTCCATTAGGGATACTTTTGATTGCATTTATTTGGGGATGGGAACGGATTCGCGCGTATGATGCCGCCCCCAAAGCATCTGTTTTCTCGGTTATTGTGGAACGAACGGAGGTGCCGTGTATTTTTACTGGGGAATCAACGTTTCCACTTTGGAAGATGGGAGAGGAGAAGGTGGACTTGTTGCCCTTACTAAGTCCTGACCTGTGGTTATGGCCGGAAAGTTCGGTACAGGGGATGTTTCCATACGTTGGTGCCGCTCAAGTTCGTTTACGGGCACTTGCTGAACGAGCCCAAACGCCCTTGTTGGTCGGAGGCCTTTATATGCAGGCCGGTGTGGGATGCCTAAATGCGGCTATGCTGGTTACGGAACAGGGATTGGATTTCTCGCAAGTTTATGGGAAACGGCACCTTGTGCCGTTTGGAGAATATTTCCCTGGGGATCATTTATTCCCCGTTCTTCAACGGCTTGTACCAACCGGACAAAGCAATGTTCCGGGAAAAGACAGAACACTTATCAGGTTGCCTTCCGGACTTAATGTTGGCCCACTTATTTGCTTTGAGGATACAGTTTCCTCTGTGGCACGTGAGTCGGTTTTGGATGGAGCGAAAGTATTTGTCAATATGAGTAATGACGCTTGGTATAATCCGTCTTCTCTTGGAAAACAGCACGCACGGCAGGCTATAGCTCGTTGTGTTGAAATGGGCGTGCCAATGGTTCGTTCAACCAATGGAGGGCAAAATTTAGTAATCGATGCCGTTGGGCGAACATCTGATACCGAAGCGTTCCCAACGCGGCTCTCGCTCACTGACCGCCCCTTTGCATCTGCTTACCTGAAGTGGGGAGAAGGGGTATTCGGCGGGCCGTGTGTATGCGCTGTGTTGTGTTTTTTTGTCTGGTTGTGGTTTCGACAGTGTATGCGTGTAATAGGGGTATTTCTCCTAACAGGAATATTGTGGGCTCAAGTGGTACATGCAAACAACGATTTGTTGCCTGTTGCTGGGATGGCAATAGACGATGGCAATGTAACACTTGCTGAGCGTGCGGCGCATGCTATATTGTCTAAACTTGGCATTTCTGCTGAAGAGCGTATTCGGGCGGAAGAAGTCTTAATTCGTTCTGATCTAACTCGAAAGAATTGGGATTCTGCACAAGCTCGGGTGGAAGCTTGCGATGAACTTCCTGCGGAGCATCGCTTAGCTTTTCTGTTAGCAGTTTCAAATGGTCGTAAGGATTTTGCCCAGACGCGATTACTTTATGCTCAGTCGCATATCTCTCCAACATCGGCATGGGGTGTCGCGTCGCTTCGTCTGGCGCTTCAGGCAGACTTGGAGTTAGGTAAGCATGTAGAGGCAGCTGAACGGTTTGCAGAAGTCAATGCTGCTACGGGAACTGATGCTCGCGTGCAAGCTGAAAATGCGTTGTTATGGGCGAGGCATTTTCCAAACAAAAAGTCTCGTGAGGCACTGCTTCAAGCCGCAACGCAGGCAGATCAAGGCGGGGTCTTTCTGGAATGTGCCCTGGCTCTTCCCGATTTATTTTCTGGGACAGATGATGCGTCTGCGGCTATAACCTGTCTAGAGCGCCTCCTAGAGTCAAAGACGGTATCTACTGCTATTGAGGCACGGCTGGCTTTGGCTGCAATTGCTTTGGATTCTACATCGCAGACAAAAATTATGCATGCACGACAAGCCTTGGCCGCAGCCCGTGAAGAGTCAGTTCGAAGGCAAGCCTTGACCGTGTTGGGGGAATTGCTTTGTCAGCAACCCGAAACAACGAACGAAGGGTTACAGGTGCTCCGCGATGCGGTTCGCCTTAATCCTTCTGCTACAGAAGCTCCTGCACTTCAACTGAAAATTGCTGAAACCTTGGAACAGTTGGCGCGGCATGACGAGGCGTTGCAAGCATACGATCAATATCTTGAGAGTTATGATGAGCCCGCATTTCGCGTTCGTATTCGTCAAGGGCGTGCACGAGCCCTGCTAGCCACTAAACGGGGTAATGAGGCATTGGCTTCTCTGTTAGAGGCTATTGAGCTGGAGGAAGAAACAAAGAAACGAGAAACGCTTCTGATGGAGGCTGCGGACGTTGCGATCACGGCGGGTCAGCCTGCTAGAGCTGTTGCACTTTATCGCCGACTGCTAAAAACACATCGTTCATCAAATGTACTGCTCCATTTAGCGCGAGCACTGGAGGCCGAAAACAAAATAGACGAGGCTATGCATATCTATGAATCCGTATGGAATGAACCTTCTCCTCGGGCGGAAGATTGTTTTGTAGCTGCAATGCGCTTTGGGGCGCTTCTGACTGGATGTAAGCGCTATGCCGAGGCAATCGCCACTTATACCAGAGCGCTAGCTTCTACGTCTGATGAAAAGCAGCAGGCCTCTCTTCGATTAGCGCGCGGCCGAGCGTATTATGCTTCCGGGAGCTTAAATAAAGCAAAAGAAGATTTTAGCGCTGTGCGAGAATCAAACGATGCGCAAGTCGCTTCTGAGGCGCGATTCTTTCTTGTTTTGTCGCTTTATGGATTGGGTGAAGATGAACAGGCGCGTGATTTGGCTCATGCCTATGTTTTGGCTTATCCGCATTCATCGCGTATTCCGGATGTGATGTTATGGTTAGCCAAAAGCGATTTTAATCGAGGTGCATATGAGGATGCATGCTCGGGCTTTAAGGATTTCGCAGTTCGTTGGCCAAACGATCCTCGTGTGCCAATGGCAATCTATCTAGCGGCCAGAGCGGCCTATCAGGCTCAGGATTACACGCAAGCGATCGAACTCATTGGGCGTGTAGCGAGGATGTCAACGTCACAACCCTCATTTTTGTCAGATGCCCGTTTCCTTCAGGCGGAAGCATTAATGGAATTGGCGCGATATGGAGAAGCGAGAGACTTACTTGATACATTGATTCGGCGTTATCCTGATGCCCCATGGATTGGAGATGCATATGGGCGAAAAGGAGATTGTCTTTTAATGACCGCAACCGATGATCCCGGACGATATGCGCTAGCGTCAGAAGCCTACCGTGAAGCTTTGACACGTCTGGATGATCCGGATATAGAAATTGGTTATTCCTTCAAATTAGGGCGCATTTTTGAAAAACAACAGCGACGAAATGACGCGGCAGAACAATATACCAGATTAATTTATCGTGTACTCGCTCAACCCGAAAACTATTCCGAAAAAGGGTTGGAGTGGGTAAGGAAAGCAATAGCACGTCTTCGAACAATCGAATTGGCCAGGGGTAATCGTTCCGGATTTGAGACACTGATTCGCCGTATTCGGCAGGCTGAACTTCCTGGAATTATTCTGACGGAATTATAGCCTGTATCCTTGCCCCCTGCTAATCGAACGAAAACAACCTGCTGTTGTGTTGTCATATTTTCACAGATTGAAACAAAAGAGATGGGGTTGGTTTATACCGCACTCTCTTCAAAAGCCTGGGGTGGTTTTGACGGGATGGTGATGCAAGGTAACAGTGTATGAGCTCACAGCGATTTTATTTTGTGGTGTAATCTTTCCATTAGTAGAACTCACCGTTATACAACAGATTTTTTGACACGTTTTACGTTATCACATGTGTTGTATTCACGCTTGAGCGAAGACGAGTTGTTATTTGTAAGTGAATAACGAACGAGACGTCGCGACATGCGAACGGGTGTAGAGCCGCCATTCAAGAGATTTAACGAAGGTTATAAAGAGGGACGGAAACGTTTGGAGATATGCTATACTATACCTTTCGGAAGGAGTTTTTGATGGATTGCGAAGGGCTGATCAAACAATGGTTGGGTATGTCATTCGAGGCTGTGATGCCCGGATGTGGAGGCGGTAAAGTGCTACCTTCAAAAGATAGCCGCTTCGGTGATTGGCAGTGTAACGATGCGATGGGGATTGCTAAGCGTGCCGGGAAAAATCCACGGGATGTAGCGCAGGCTGTCATTCAGGCGTTGCCAGTACCGGAATTACTCGAAAAAGTGGAGATTGCAGGCCCTGGTTTTATTAATTTGACGCTTTCCAAGCGTGCCATTGCTGCAGGTGTAGAGGCAATGACCACAGATGAACACCTTGGTATTGCGCAGAAAGGGCAGGGGGAGTGTGTTGTCATTGATTACTCTTCTCCAAATGTAGCCAAACCTATGCACATCGGACATATTCGTTCCACGGTGATCGGGAATGCTATAGATCGTATTTTACGGGCGCTTGGCTACGATGTAATAGCTGACAACCATCTAGGAGATTGGGGAACCCAATTTGGTATTTTAATCATGGGGTATCGTACGTTTCTCACAGACGAGGAACGCGAAAATCTCACCGTTGACATGTTGGAAAAGGTCTACGTAAAAAGCTATAACGCGACAAAAGAAAATCCAAAATGGTTAGAACGTTGCCGTGAAGAATTAGTGCATTTACAACGGGGTGACAAGGATAATTTGGCGATTTGGAAACGTTTTATTGAGATTTCCCTGCACGAGTTTGGCCGTATATATGATCGATTGGGCGTGCGATTCGATTTATACCGTGGAGAGAGCTATTACCAGCCGTCCCTAGAAGAAACCGTTCATTTACTTAAGGCAAAAGGTCTGGCTACGCAAAGTGATGGCGCGTGGATTGTGGATCTGAAAGATAAAGGACTTGAAATTGCGATTGTGCAAAAGAGAGATGGCGGTTTTAATTATACAACCACAGACATCGCAACGGTACGCAGCCGTGTCGCCGAATTTTCGCCGGCGCGCATTATTTATGTAACGGATGAGCGGCAACAACTTCACTTCAAACAGTTTTTTGACATCTGTAAGACATTAGGGGCGTGTGATAAGACACAGCTTCAGCATATCTGGTTCGGTTTAATGCGGCTTCCAGATGCAACGTTCTCTACCCGTCAGGGAAATGTTATCAAACTGGAAACGTTATTAGATGAAGCTGCCACGCGAGCTCGTAAGATCGTAGATGCAAGCCATCCGGATTGGCCGGAAACAGAACGTGCTGCATTGGCTGAGGCTATTGGTATTGGGGCAATCAAGTATGCTGATTTATCGCATGATCCGGCGACTATGATTGTTTTCACATGGGACAAAGCTTTAGCACTGGATGGAAATAGTGGCCCCTATTTGCAATATGCCAACGCGCGGTTAAACTCACTCCTTGAAAAGTATCGACAACAGGTTGGACAAGATCCTTCTACGCGGCCTTTGCAACTTCAAACAGATATTGAAAAGACGTTGGCACTTCATTTACTTCAGTATCCTAACACTGTTCAACGTGCAGGGGATACCTGCAAACCAAGTATCTT
>ERZ808286.637-NODE-637-length-21681-cov-4.809119_pt1 | contig 21681 bp, 15 predicted proteins | sample MGYA00521276_ERZ808286 | MGnify/ENA primary metagenome ERZ808286 (study PRJEB31516, sample SAMN03275607) | gut metagenome | biome: mammalia-associated habitat; material: feces | host: Papio cynocephalus | place: Kenya | collected 2012-08-01 ... | reverse complement strand
ACACATCCATTTCCGAAAATCAGATTATACAAATCAGAAATCTCTGCCAATTTTTATATAAATGTCTGTTTTGGATGAAACAGACGGTCAAACGGAGTGTTTTAATCAGAGCGAACCAACCAAAAGAAAACGTTGAGGAATATTGTTCTTATTTAAGCCGAAAATTGGCGGAACTGTTCGGCGCCGATCCCGTCGGTATCCGAGAAAACGAGTATCTGCCGTTTCTGGAAGGGTTCGGTAATCTAATCTATGAAAATGAAGCAATGCTTTGGCGAACCGTTTACAAGCGCGACAAGTTTTGACACATCATTATTTTATAATAACTGTATTGAATTTGAGAAGGAGAAAAATCATGATTGATATGAATACCGTTACCGATGAACAGGCGGATTACATGAATACGCCGATGGAAGCCGTCGAGGAAATCGACATGCTTTGGGACAAGTTGTCGGCGTTCTTTCCCGAATTGGACGGCTATATTGAAACGGATTTCTGTGAACGGACGGCGCGCCGTATGGTGTGGGACATTGAAAAGGGCTTTGCGGCTCTGCCCGACAAATTTCGAGCGGTCGCTTTTCATCATGCCGTTCTGACCGATGATTCCGATATTGTCGAAGCCTTTATCAAAGCGGCGAAAAACGCAAAAGCGGACATCGATACCGATTTTTCAGATTCCGAATATGGAACGCCGCCATTGATGCAGGCGTGCTACAACAAATGCGGAAACGCTTTTGTTTCTTTGGTCGCAGGCGGGGCGTCCCTGTCCGTCAAAGACGCCATGGGACGCGGTTTGGCGCACGCGTGCGTGTTTTCGCACAATCTGGCTTTTATGAAGTGGGCGCAAAAGAACGATGTTGTTTTTGATTTAAACAATCCCGTCGACGCGGTGCTTCCTCTGGCAGGTGCGGAATGTTCGGTTGCCGTTTTGCGTTGGCTGATTGAGGACTTGCGCGGCGACGTGAATACTGTTGACGCGGAAGGACATACGGCGATGTATTACGCCTGCCTGTTCGAGGTGCGGAAAAACATTTTGTTTCTGATCGACAAAGGCGCGTATCCGGTCGAAGGTTCGGAAAACGCTTTTGTGCCGATTGTCAATCGTATCAAAGAACTGATGGCTCAAAGACCGTCCGATGTCATCGACTTTGCAATCGACCGCGAAATCCGAAAGCTGAAAGATTTCGCAAGAAAAATATAACCGCGTGAAGGATTCCGGAAAATGACCGAATTTTTGAGAGAATTTGAAAGGGAAGAGGAAAGAGTTAACAGCGAGCTTAGATGGCTGTTCTTTGATGAAGTGGCAGACTCTTATGTGAAAAGTGATTTTTTCGCAAAACTTTGCCGCCGAGAAGTGCGGGAGCTTGAAAGCGGATTTATCGCTTTGCCGCAGAAATTGCGCGCAATCGCCGTTCATCACGCCGTGTTGATAAATCGCATCGGTATTTGCAAAGCCGTCCTTTGCGCTTTAAACAGTCTGAAAATGGACATCAATACCGACTTTGAAACGGATTTTTACGGGATCCCTCCTTTGATGACGGTATGTGACAATCATTGCGAACGTTCTTTTTTGACGTTGGTCAATGACGGCGGAGCGGATTTGTCCGTTTCCGACGAAAACGGGCACACTTTGGCGCGGGCGTGCGTTGAATCGCTGGATTTATCCTTTATGCAAATGGCGCAAAAGTACGGAGTTTCTTTTGACGTGAACGATCCGATTGACGCTTTGATTCCTTTCGCCGCGGAAAATAATTGTTATCCGGCTTTATATTGGCTGATTGAAAATCTGAACGGCGATGCGAACATGACAGATGAAGATGGACATTCCGCTTTGGATTACGCCTGTCTTAACGAAAACCCGCAAATTTTTTTGTATCTGCTTGATAAAGGGGCGAAGATGACAGACAAGCGCAAAGCTTTGTTCGACCTTGTTATCGACCAGATCAAAGAATTGCAAAAACAACCGCCGTCAAATATAATTAACGCCCGCATACATCATCACATCAACACGCTGCATTTTCTGATGATCAAAGCATGATTGCGGTCTGCAAAGGTATCGGGTATGATATATTTGTTCATACCGTCGCGAAGATAGGAACCTGCAATGACAAAAGAAATTAAAGAAAAAAAGGAAGAAGGAACATACGTCCGCTTTACCAGAGTGCTGGACTTGGCGGTCAAAATGTTCGGCAGAGCTTTGACCAAAGACGAAATCTGCGAAATCATGCGGTGTTCCAAACGAACGGCGGACAGAATCGTAAATTGCTTTGACGACGTGTATAAAGGCGGATTGGAAAAAAACACCGTCAACGGAAAGACGACTTGGACAATCCGCGGAAATCAAACATTGCCCAAACAGTTGAAAATCGATGAAGAAGATATTTATTTGTTGAATGCTCTTGCCGATTTGATGGTTAAACAAGGGTGGATTGAAGACGGCGACCGCTTAACGAAGCTTCGGGCTCTGCTTGTTCAGGCTCTTTCCAAAAAAGACCGCAAATGGGAGGAATTGGATTTTTCCGAAGGGAATGTTTTTCGACCGGGGATCAAAGCGAAAATCGATCCCGAAATCGTCAAAACAATCCGTCGGGCAATTCAGGAAAAAAAACTGCTTAATATTGAATATTTCAATAAAAAAAGCGGAAAAATCAGCGAAGGCGCGGTTGAACCTTACGGCATTTTATACAACGATCGGACGCAATATCTTCTGGCGCGTTATGCGGACAACTATTTTGGCGACGAAATCCATCATTTTATCCTGTCCAATGTCAAATACGCGATGATGACGAATGCGTCGTTCAAAGGGATTGATTTCGATATGAACGAATATACGAAAGATTCTTTCGGCGTGTACCGCGAAGAAGCGTACGACGTCGAATGGAAATTCAGCACGAAAGCCGCGCCCGAGGCGGAAAACTTCGTTTTCCATCCTGATCAGGAAACGATTAAAAACAAAGACGGTTCGCTGATCGTAAAATTTCGCGCGGGCGGCACGCTGGAAATGGCGTGGCATTTGTGCACTTGGGGAAAAGAAGTCAAAGTCGTCAAACCTCGCGACTTTTGGAAACGCGTCGAACTGGCGGAACAGAACCGCTGGAGCTAAACTTTCGCTTGCCATAACATCGTAAAACAGCCATACTGGTTTTGTTCGGAAACGGATGGGGACTTCACAATCCTCTCACAAACCGGTGCGGTTCAGAGATGCCGCATCGACATCAATAAACAAAATCTCCCGATCCTTCAAGACCGGGAGATGATGTTATGTTCAAGCATTTTGCAAAAAGCATCATGCCGTGTTTGTGCGGTTTGTGAACTCCCGGTCGCCAAGAGTATTTCTCGGCGACCGTTTGCTTTTGAGATAACGCATGGAAACGACAAAACGTGTCGTTCGGAGGGAAAAATGCTTGATAAATTTTTTACGGATTCCCGTGTTTTGAGCTTAATGAAATCCAACACGGTTTTTGAAATTTTATCCTTGAAAGAAGAAAACAGCAGCAAGCTTTTGGCATGGTTGCTCAACCCGAAAGAAAGCCACGGAACAGGCAACAAATTCGCTCTGCATTTGCTGAACGCCTGCGCCGACAAGGGAAAGGTCCGCTTTTACACGTCAAACGGCGGCGGTGAATTGAATGTCGGAAAAACAGATTGCTTTAAAAACGCTTTCGTCTGGTCGGAATACCCCGTTACTGACTGCCAAAACGGACGCAACGGAAAAACTTGCGGCAGAATCGACATCTTGCTGATTGATGCCGAAAACAAATTGAGCATGGTCATTGAAAACAAATACGGTTCCAAAGAACACGATTCGCAATGCAAAACTTATAAAAAAGCTTTGATGCAACTGTGCAGAAAAAATCCCGATATGAAGTTCGTTTTCATCTATCTGGACGTTCAAGGCGGCGCTTGTTCGCAGAAAGAATTTTACAATCTGTCGTATGACGCCGTTTTGGATTTCAAAGCGGAATTGCAATCGGATTCGATTGCTTGGCGGCTGGTTGACAGTTTGGAAAAAGACGTAAACGGCATCGAAGCCGACGAAAAACTTGTCAAAGAACTGAACGACGCCTATGGCGACAAGTTGGAAAAATACAAAGAAACTTTTGAACGCTCCAATAAAAAAGAGATTTTGGACACTTGGTTCAAAAACGGAGACATTGATGTTTTGACGTATGCGGAATACGAAGGCGTCGTCAACGATATTTTGGAATTTCGCAAACACAAAAGCAAAGTTTTCGCCGTTCGCCACAGTGCGGAGTTTAAGGATTTCATCGCGCGGAACGGTTTGGATTTTTCACCCTCCGACTATGAAGCAAAAGGACGTTTGACATTTTCGCGCGGCTGTTTTTGCAATGAAAGCGATAACGGCAAATGGGCGGTGTACGGCAAAATCGAGCAAAGGAAAAACGGTTATGCCCTGAAGCTGATTTACTGGACAAACAAAGACGATGCGGCAATGCAAAAAAAGCTGAAATCCGTGCTGAACGGAAACAACTCACGCAGCAAAACTTACATCACGACAACCGATTTGACAGAACTGTTCAAAGCCACCGATTTGCTGGTCAAAGATTTGGACGCCGCCGAAAAGCTGATGTAAACGACACGTTTTGTCGCTGGGGCAGGATAAAGTCTTTTTGTTTGTTTTTCAGCAAAAGGAAACGTTATGAAAGAATCGCAAAAAATCACGATAGCCGTTATCGCGCTGATTGTCTTAATCGGCGGGCTGATTGGCGGCATTGTCGCCCGCGCGCCGCCGGTCGTCAGGCGTCAAAAAAGGGGGATTGAAAAAGCCCCCTTTTCCGTGTCCGTTTTCTTACAATTTGGAACAGCCGTAACCGATCAGTTTGCCGCTGGAATCGACTTTGCAGACATAGCCGCTGGTCACGGTCGTGCAGCTGACGTTGTAGCAACAGCCGCCCGAAGCGACCCACGCGTTGTAGGCGGCGTCCGACCCCAGAAAGCACACCCGTCCCGACGTGTAGTTGCCGGCGGGGGACGGACCGCATTTGTCGCAGGACGACGACGATCCCGAATCCGAAGACGGCGTGTAGCAGGCGGACATGGACGTCGATCCCGTCGACGCCGTGGTTTGTCCGGACGGACAGCTGACGCAGGTCGCCGCGTCCGTTCCCGTGCCGTAAGTGCCTTTGGGACACGGCGTGCAGGAACCGTCCGACGTGTTCACGTACGTTCCCGCCTTACACGGCTGGCGTTCGGCTTCGCAACGGCATTCGTTCGCGTACGCCACGGGTTTGTAGCCCGTATCGCATGTTTTCGCGGCGCAGACGCCGACGCATTCGCCGCGGTCTTTGACATAGTACGAATCGCAGCTGAAAACGTCCGATCCGTCGCACGACGCGTGTTCGGGACAGATCGTGCAAATGCCGTTGTCCAACAGCCAGCCGTTGTCGCATTTGCGGCATTTTCCCGTCGTTTTGTCGCAGTCGGCGCAATGATCGCCGCACGAGATTTCCTGTTGAAACTCCGTTTGCGAACCGAACGATTGACCGCTTTGGATTTTATAGGCTTTGCCGCGCCCCAGCTTGACGGCTTTGGCGACGACGAAAGTCCCCGCCGCGTCGAACGCGGATTCCGCCGCGCGGGCGGTCGTGAACGAAAGCGCGCATAACAGCGCGGTCAGCAATAATTTTTTCATAGTACCCTCCTCTCGCGGATTAAATTCCGCTTAGTTCAACGGATCTTGTCCGCCGTTATTTTAATAATAGCATGTTTTTTGTTTGAAAGCAGCAGTTTGTTCGACAACGAAAAAGCCGCGCGAAAGAATCCTTTCGCGCGGCGGCGTGTGTTTCGCGTCCGTTTTGTTTAAACCGTCGCGGCGCGCAGTTTTTCGATTCCCTTTTCAACGCGTTTCAGGCTTTCGTCGCGCCCGAACAGATAGACGGCTTCGACCGCGCCGACGGGGGTGCATTGCTTGCCCGTCAAAGCGGTGCGCACGGGCCACAGGAACTGACCGTTTTTCATGCCCAGTCTTTCGGGAACGGACAGCAAAACCGCGTGAACCGCGTCCATTGTCGCAAAGTCCGCGTCCGTCATGGCGGCGATGACGGTTTTGGCTTCCTCCAACGCTTTCAGCGCGATTTCGGGCGTCGTTTTCATTTTTTTGTGGACGTACATGTCGATGTCGTATTCGGGCAGTTCGTCAATGAAATCGACCGCTTCGGGAATTTCGTTCAGCACGTTGACGCGCGGCTGGACGCATTTCGACAGCGTTTCCAGATCGACATCGCGCTTGACCGCGTCTTTGTAATACGGCAGGGCGAGTTCGTGGAATTTTTCGGGCGGCAGGGCGCGGACGTACACGCCGTTCATCCATTTCAGCTTTTCGCCGTCGAAAATCGCGGGGGATTTGTTGATGCCGTCGATGTTGAACATCTTTTCCAATTCAGCCATGGAAAAGATTTCTTCGTCGTTTTTCGCGCTCCACCCCAGCAAGATGATGTAGTTCACGATCGCTTCGGGCAGGTAGCCTTTGGCGACCAAATCCTGAAACGACGCGTCGCCGTTGCGTTTGGACAGTTTGTTGTGTTCGTCCTTCATAATCGGGGGCAGGTGGACGTAGGTCGGAATTTCCCAGCCGAACGCCTGATACATCAGATTGTATTTCGGCGTGGACGACAGGTATTCGTTGCCGCGCAGAACGTGCGTGATTTTCATCAGGTGGTCGTCGACGACGTTCGCGAAGTTGTACGTCGGCAGACCGTCGGATTTCAGCAAAATGCCTTCGTCCAAAGTCTTTGTTTCGACCGTGACGCGACCGTACACGCAATCGTCGAACGACACCGTGCCGCGCGGATCGATCGTCTGGCGGACGGTGTATTTTTCGCCCGCGGCGATGCGTTCGCGCGCTTCCGCGACCGACAGTTTTTTGCACGGGTCGCGGAATTTGAACGGAATGCCCGCCTCTTCGCACGCCTTGCGCTGTTTTTCGATATCGTCTTCGGAACAGAAACAGTAATGCGCGCCGCCCAGATCGACCAGCTTGTCGGCGTATTTCTTGTAAATCGCGCGGCGTTCGGACTGGACGTAAGGACCGTAAGGTCCGCCGACGTCGGGACCTTCGTCGTGTTTCAAGCCGACCATTTCCATCGTTTTGTAGATGATGTCGACCGCGCCGGGGACGAACCGTTCCTGATCGGTGTCTTCGATGCGCAAGACGAACTTGCCGCCCGCGCTTTTGGCAACCAGATATTCGTACAAAGCGGTTCTGAGGTTTCCGATGTGCATGTAGCCCGTCGGGGACGGGGCGAATCTGCTTCTGACTTCCATAGGGACAATCCTTTTCATAAAAACGTTTAGCTTAATTTCTACCCGTTGCCGGACGAAAGTCAAGGGAAAGGTCGATGCGCGGCGAACATTCTTGCATTAAACCGATTGATTAACGAATATACCCCCGAAGCAGCCACTTCAGAGGTATAGTTTTTTGAGTTTCATTTCAACAACATCACTTTTATGAGGCTGTTTTCTACATAAGACTGCAAGCAAAAAAAATGCCGAAGAAGAGGGTGTTTACAACATAGCGGTGATCAGCCAATATTTTTATATTGAATCTAAAAGCTTTTTCTTTTGTTCTTCAAATTCTTGTTGCGTGATTATCTCTTTCTCTTTTAATTCGTTCAATTTGAGGAGATTGTCAATATCAGTTGTTGCCATTGTTTGTCCTTTTCCCGAAGAAGCCGTTTCACCGACCCAGTTTTGCGGTTTATAAACCAAGGATAAAGCCAAAGCCACAAACCAAGTCACACCAATGAGCAAACTACACCAGCTTAAAATGGTAATCGTTGTTAATTCCGATCCCTTAATTCCTCTTTTTTTTGCTATTGTGATCGGTATTGAAATTAAAAAATATAAAATAAAACAGATTATAGAGAGACAAAATAATCCAAAAATACAACCTAAAATATCTGTGCTCTCCATTTTGGTTCCTTTTCATCAGATAAAAGGGAAGTTTGAATATTCAAACTTCCCTAAATATAATTCATTTTTGTGATTTTAACGTCGCATGCCCGCCCTTTATTTGCAAAAATTGATATATTATGATTAAGAAACAAAACGCTCCAAACCATAGCATACCAAGAACAATCGCCCAAATAGGTGCGCATTTTTCATATTGAGATGTTTTTAATTTTTTTGCGATAAAAGCAAGTATAATACCGCAGACAAGATTTGCAAGCTTGTTTATACAATTCAAACCGCTATCTGTTGTATCTTCAAAAACGTAAACAATGATTGTTCCAAAAGAAACCATGACAACAAAATACAGAAACGCGCATAAAAAGGCTATTCCAAAATTCCTCCAATTTATTCCTTTTTTAATGCTTGCTGTTTGTATTTCTTTATTTTCGTTAAACAATTCTGCCTTCTTTTGATCAAACTCCTCTGCAGAAAGAATTCCCTTTTCTTTCAGTTCGTGTAATTTTTCCAACTTCTCCAAATCCATAACAAACTTCCCTTTCGTTTTGACAAAAAAACTAAATGCCACCTTGATGAAAGGTGGCAGGAAGTTGAAAGCTATTAAGAGTAATAGTGTAGCGTATTTGATGCAGAATACATCTTATTAGCTACCTTCCTGCCTTGGCAAAAAGGTAGCTTTTACATCTGCTGACGCAGACAACTCTTAAGAGGCTTTCAAACCTCACACCGGCAATCAACCAATGCGTTGTCAGACTATTTCAAACACAGCGGAAAGTCAAATTTTTTATATAAAAAACAAGGAATTTATTTCAAATCAAACAGAAGCGAGGCCTTGTTTGCGTCCGCCAATTGACGTAATTTCTCATCAAATTTGTTCCCGAATAATATAATCTGGATTAGTCTAATTACGATTAGAATGTCAGGCGTTCTTGCGTTAAATCGATGAATTTGATGCTCAAAAAAAGAATAATTCCTTAAAAGCCCGCTTTTTTAAGCGGGCTTTTTCATTTTAGCCCACGGAAACTTTTACGCCGCCGAAGTCTGCTTGTTTGAAAAACATCACCATATACCACGGCAGATAAAGCGTTTTTTCGTCATCTTCCACGTTTCCCGAACAAAACACTATTCCTTTTTCAGGCCCCATTCTTCAACCGCCAAAGCTTTATCCAAAGCGGCGTGTTTTTTGTAATCTTTGCCCGCTTTTTCGATCGGGGTTTCGGGGGAAAATGCGGCTTTGCGCGTGATATCAGAACGCGGTTAAAAAGCTGAAAACCGCAATAAAAAAACAACCGTCCGATTTTGTGGGCGGTTGTTTTTCATGAAAATAATTTGACGGTCAGTCCGTCAGTTTCGACAGGTCGTCTTCGGCGGTTAGGGCGACGATCCTGTCCGGAATCGCGGGCAGGTCGCATTTCGATTCGCGCGCGCCCGTGAACAAAATTCCGCACCGTTCGCCCTGCTGAACCAGCTTGCTTTTGATCAGGCGGCGCAATCCCGCCAGCCCCGCGCTGCCCGTCAGGGACGCGTCGATGTTCGCGTGTTCGCGCGCCAGTTCATTGGCTTTCGCCAATTCGTCGGCGTCGACGATCAGGGGCAGTCCGCCCGACAGAATCATGCCGCGCACGACTTCCAATCCGTCGTAAGGCGTCGCGGCGCAAGTGTCCGGCGCGTCCGCGCGCGGTTTGAAATAATCGTCGCGGTTTTCGCCGACCTTGACGAACACGGCGTCCAGATCGTCCTGAATCTTGGGCGCCATTTCGGCGATCAGACCGGCGGTCATTTTGATCTGCCCCAGATTGTTTTCCAGCAGGGTTTTGGCGTCGAAGTCGCCCTCCAGCAGCATGGCGAGTTCGGGGGGCAGGGTCACGACCCCGTCGCGCCCCAGTTCCCGCAACACCAGAAAATAGCTTTGCGCCAGCGGATAGCATTCCGCCGTCTGGCAGGTGTACAGCCGCGGCAGTTTGCGAATGACGTCCAGCCGTTTGAACAAAGCGTTCGCCGTCGACACCGCGTTCGCCAGTCCGCCGCCGGCGACCTGAACGACCTGAACGTCCAGCGGCGCGTCGATCATGTATTGATGGAACAGAAATTCGTATTCCAGCGTTTCCGCGCCCTCTACCGCCGACCAGACGTCGCGTCCGTAGGACGAAAACGGCACCCAGCCGAATTTTTTCAGGGCGTCTTCGTACCGCGCGCGGCAGGCGGCGGCTTCGCCCGCGACCATGACGACGGTCGCGCCGAAGTTGGTCAGGGCGGAAACGACGCTTTTCCGCGCGTTTTCGGGGACGAACGCGTACAGGCGGTATCCCGCGGCGGCGGCGACCGCGGCTGCCGCCGTCATCGCGTCGTCGCCCGCGCAAACCGCCAGCGTTTTCTTTTCGTCGGGATCGTCGGACAGTTCGCGCAGGGTTTCCAGATGCATGATCGTTCCCGCCAGATGGCGCGATTTGTGCGATCCCGTCAGCTGCAATGTTTCGTTTTTCACGAACAGCGACGCTTTGGGCAGGTCGATCGCCTGAGCCAGATCGTCCGCGGCGATTTCGGGCGTGCGGACGAACCCGCGTCCTGTCAGGCGTTCGCAGGCGTTCGACAGCGCCAGCACGCGTTCCACCCACCACGTCGCCTTGCCGTGCGCGTTTGCCAGCTGATAGCTTGCCATAAATTCGCGAAAAACGCTGAACGACAGTTTGTTGTCATTCCAGCGTTTCGTCAAAGTCGTCGGGAACACGCGCGCCAATTCCGAAGTATTGTCCCGTTTCACCAGCGGGTGAGCACCGTTTTTGCCGCTTTCGGGACAAAACAGCGCGTCCGTTTCCAAGGGGTATTCTTTGTCGCAAATCGGGCAATACAGTTCCATTTCCCAAATTCCTTACGTCTGTCAACCTTTTTCAGGTTTCACACTATACCGATTTCGGGCGGAATAGAAAGCTTTTTTTTCATTCTTTTCCGTTTGAAAAAGGGGCGGAAACGACTTTCCGTCCCTTTTGAACGACGCAAAGGCGGTCATTCCCCGCGCGCCGAAGCCAGCATGCCGGCTTCGCGTTCGATGATCGGCATCATGTGTTTCAGCGCGGCGTAGTAATCTCCGCTCAGAATGTCCCTGTTCAGTTCGTCGAACGCGGGGGCGAAGCTGGGAGCCGCCTGCATGATTTCCCCGATGCGGGCGAAGTATTCGGGGTGCAGGACGGTCGGATCCTTTGCCAGATACATTTTCTGCAAAACGTAATAAACCTTTTTGCACGGCGTGTCGGCTTCCTTTTCCGTCAGGACGTATTTTTCGCGCAGAATGGGGACGTTGCCTTCGATGAACAGTTTGGCGCGTTCCTTGTCGTTCGTGATCAGGGCGTTGCCGACGATCAGGCGTTCCCCCGGTTTCAATTCGATTTTCAACGGCATGCGTTTTTTTTCCTTTTTTAAAAGAGTGACAAGACACTTGATTCGGCTTCAAGTGTAATACTGATGACCTGATTGACCAATTCGTTTTGCGTCTGAATCGCCAGAATTTGGGCGGACACTTCGTTCAAATCCGCGCCGGTCAGCGTTTCCGCCCCCGTCTGGCAGGTGTCCGACAGCGCGTCCAGATAGGATTCGCGCGACTGCACCATCGCCAAAGCGCGGTCGAAACGCGCCGCCGTCTTGTTTAATTTATAGACCGCCTGTTGAACAGCGTCGAACGCGTTTTGAATGTCCTCCCGGCTGTTCCAGTCGCCGGTCGCGGTCGGCAGCCCCAGCGATTCGGAGTCCAGTTTTTCGCCCTTGACGGTGCGCATCATCGATCCTTTTTCGTCGAAAATCGCGCTGATGCTGTCGCCTTCCAGCAAATTCAGCCCGTTGTAGGCGCCGTCTTTGACCAGAGAATCGATTTGGCGCAGCAGTTCGTTGTACTGGTCGGCGTAGCTTTTCAGCGTGTGGCTGCCGCCGTCGTCGACGCCGGCGAAACCGAACGATTTCGCGGTCTTGCCCGCCGCGTCGGCGATCGCCAGATCTTCGCCGTAAAGCATCGACACCTTCAGCCGTCCCGTCGTGTCCAGAGCGGCGGACAGCCCGTCGTCAAGGTCGGACAGAACGCGCGAAAAATATTGAACCGTCCAATCGCCGTCGATTTCGATCTTGTGCGTCGTCGACAGGTCGAAACCGAATTTGTCCGACCACGCGTCCCCGTCCAAAATCACGGCGCTGCGGTCGGTCGTGCCGATGGTCAGCTTGCCGTCCAGAATTTCGTAAGTGAACGTGTCGACGCCGAACTGTTCCTTGATCTGTCCGAAAAAATCGGTCACGGTCATGTCTTCGTCGACGGCTTTCAGCACCGCCCAGTCGTTGTCGCCGACCTTGATCCTGTATTCCTCGCCCTTCGCGACGCCCAGATCCTTCAACGTCGTTTCCTTCGTCATCAGGATTTCGGATTCCATTTTGTCGGCGTCGCCCGTGCGAACGATGATCTCGTCGCCCGTTTTCACGTCGGGCAGATCGGACAGTTTGGTCGAATCCTTGACGACCAGATTCTTGCCCGTCAGGCTGGACATATAGTTGCGCCCGTCCAGCGCGGAATTGGCGGCGGCTTTGGCTTGCGCCAGAAAATCGTTGATCGCGTCGATCGAATCCGACGTCGATTTCAGCGTCGAAATGATGTTCGACAGGCCGTCCATCACGTCCGTCAGCCCCTGCGCGCGTTCGCTCAGCCGCATGTCCTTGAAGTACAAAATCGAATTGTCGTAGGATTCGTTGACTTTTTTGCCCGTCGACAGCGCGACGGTGTTTTTTTCGCGCGCCGCGGACAGGGATTTCGATTGCGTCAAAGACGTCGAAATCGCTTTGGACATCGGAACCGACAGGTTGTAGGGCATCGTTTTCATGACGGATCTCCGTTACGGGCGGCTGTTTGATTTCATTCAATATAACACGGAAAAGCGACCGCGGAAACAGGCAATATTTGCCTACTTCGCCGCGTCGGGATTCATCAGGCGCACGGCGACGTCGACCGATATGGTGTGCAGTCCGCCGCCCGTCATGACGCCTTTGACGGGGGACATGTCGTCGAAATCGCGTCCCCAGCCGACGGTCAGATGCTCGTGATGCAGATAAATGTTGTTCGTCGGATCCAGATCCACCCAGCCGAACGACGGCACAAACACCGAAAACCACGCGTGCGACGCGTCGCCCCCGATCATTTCGATTTCGCCCGTCCGTTCCGCCTGCGCCGAACGGCGGGTGCGGATATAGCCGCTGACGTACCGCGCCGCGACGCCGAAAGAACGCAGGCACGCGATGGCGACGTGCGCGAAATCCTGACAGACGCCGCGCTTCATTTTCAGCGTTTCTCGAATCGGCGTGGCGATGCTGGTCGCCGACGGATCGTAGGTGAAATCCGCGTAAATGCGGCGCATGATTTCCTCCGCCGCCGCCAGAACGGGGCGGTTCGGGGTGAAACTGCGCGCCGCGTATTCTTTGGCTTCGGGCGACGGAGGAACGAACAGGGACGGGGCGGTCATCTGCGCCGCGCGCGCCAGTTCGATGGTCGTCGGCGACGCCAGCAGGGCGCGCGTTTCCTCCCACGCCGGAGTGGATTCGGGGGCGGGATAGACCGGCGGCGCGATTTCGGCGGTGAAGTCCGAAGTGATCGTCATTTCGCGGTGCGGCGTTTCGTCGATCAGAAAAGTCGCCGTGTTGCCGAACGCGTCCGCAACGTCCCGTTGAAACGACGGTTCGGGCGTCATGACGACGTCGGAGCGCACGACGCGCTGATAGGGCGTTTCTCGGGGTTTCAGCCGCGCCAGATGATGCGACAGCGTGACGGGGACGCTGTATCCGTACACGGTTTTGTGACGCACGCGGTAAAGATAAGTCATTTCTGTTTTTCCTTGTTATAGGTGGGACCCTGACGCGTCGACACCGCGTGGACGAAGCACGACAGCGTCAGCGTGTCGGAAAATTCCTGCAATTTGGCGCGCAAGCCGTCGGTTATCGCCGCGAAAGCGGGATTCAGCACGACCGCGTCGTCGGGCGTGCGCCCCTGTTCCGCCAGTTTGGAAACGTCAAGGGACCTGATGTGTTCAATGACGTTTTCCAGCAGGGCGGATTCTTTGAAAAACAGGTCTGGCAAACGGCTTTCGCGTTTCAAAACGGCGATGTTTTCAGCCAGTTTCAGCACCTGGTAGACCAGCGCGCGGGGGTTGGAATCGTCGCAAACCAGCAAATCGAACACCAGCGGCACGGTTGGCACGGACATGTAGCGCGCGCGGTAGGTCATGCGGCTGTCCATCGTTTCCAGCATCGTTTCCAGCGACGCGTTGAATCCGTTGTTCGCGCAAAAGCCGATGCCCGACATCAGCGTCAATATCTGCATCGCGCGTTCCAGCCGTTTGCCGATTTCCAGAAAACGCCAGCCGTGGTCGCGGGTCATGTCTTCGCAAATCAAGCCCGCCAGAGCGTTCTGGCACAAAATGATTTCGTTCAGCCGGTTTTGCAGGATTTGCGGGTTCGCGTCCGCGGGCGGCAGCAGGGACGGCAGACGGCGGAACAGTTCCCAAGTGTCCATGGACAGCCGGTCGTGCAGCAGATCCGCCATGTCCCGCAGGCGCGAAAACAAAAAACGCAGTCCGAACCCGTAATCGGGCGACGCGATGACGTCGCGCAGTCCTTTCATCGCTTTTTTCCGGACGGCGGGATCGCGGTAGTCGTCAAAGGGCAGATGTCCCGCCAAAGCCAGAACGGACAGCAGCGTCGCGGCGTCGTTCGGTTCGGGGATTTCGGGACCTTCGGTCATGCGTTCGACGGCGACGCGCGACAGGCGCGCCAGTTGTTCGCCGCGTTCCAGATTGCGTCCCAGCCAAAACATGTTGTCCGCGATGCCCGACGTCAGTTCGAACGTCGTGCGCGCGGGTTTCGCCGCGGGAGACGCGACGGGCGGAACGACCGCCGTTTCAGCCGTTTTCTGCGTTTCGACCCAAATGTCGCGCACGGCGGGGGCGGCGGCTTGGGTGAACGCCAGTCCGCCCTTTATCACGCGGTAGTCGCCGTTTTCGTAAATCAGATGGAAACGCAGACGCGCGCGGGCGGGAACGGGAACGCCGTTTTGCAAAGCGGGCGCCAACGACGCGTTGACGCGTTCCTGCGCGACGTACCGCGCGGGGGCGGATTCGATGTCGTCGCGCGTCGGGCGGACTTTTTTGCCCGCGACGTCGTAGATTTTCAATTCGGACAAATGGTCGAGGACGTAATTCTTTTCCCGTTCCTGACCGCACCACCACGCGGCGACGGACGGCAACAGCAGGTCTTCGCCGTTGAAAAAGCGCGATATGCCGTGGATAAAGGCGCGCAAGACGGGAATTTCCGCCAGCCCCGACCCCAGCGGATTCACGATGGAAACCGTTTTCGCCCGCGCGGCGTTCACCAGTCCGGCGACGCCCGAAACGGATGCGCCGTTCAGTTCCAGCGGATCGCACAATCCGTCGTCGACGCGGCGCAAAATCACGTCGACGGGTTTCAGTCCGTCGATGTTTTTTAAATACACGCGGTCGCCGCGCACGGTCAGGTCGGTCGCGTCGACGGCGGCGACGCCCAGTCCGCGCGCGAAAAAGGATTCCTCGAACGACAGCTTTTTCCCGACCCCGCCGCACAGCATGACGATGGACGGGACTTTCGAACCGTCCGCCGTTTCCGGCACGCAGGAAAACAAATGGCTGCGCAGGGATTCGAAATAGCCGGACAGGCGCGCGGGGGCGGCTTTTTCGTAAATGTCGGGCATGACGCGCGACAGGACGCGGCGGTTTTTCATGGTCAGCCCGATGCCTTCGGGGGCTTGGGTTTTGTCGGCGACGACCCAGAAACGCCCGTCGGGGGCGCGTTCGACGTCGACGGCGTATTCCTGCAAAAACACGCCGCGGGCGGGGCGGACGTTCCCGAGCGCGGGAAAATACGCGGGATTCGCGTACACGGCGTCGGGCGGCAGGACGCCGCGCGTGATCAGGCTCTGTTCGCCGTAAAGGTCGCTTAGAACGCGGTTCATCAGCCGCGCGCGCTGAACCAGTCCCGCCGACAGGGCTTGAAAGTCGCCGTCGGACAGAATGAACGGAATGACGCCGTGAACGACGGGACGCGCCGCGGCGGCGGGAACGTCGGCGTTCATCAGCCGCGCGACCTGTTCGGAACAGGCGGCGAGCTTTTCGCGGCCGTTTTCGCCCAGCGCGTCGAAAAAAGCGCGCCAATGCGGACGGATTTCGCCGCTTTCGTCCAGCAATTCGTTGTATCCCCCCGTTTTGCACGCGATCGGGTAGGAAAAAGGCAATGACATGAGTCCGACCCCCACGGTTTTGTTTTTTTTGTTTCTTTTTTTAAGACAAAAAAAATAAAAGTCGGTTAAAATCGTTTCCGGATTTTTAACGGTGCATGGTGAAAAAATGACGATTCGACAGTTTCGCGCTTTGGCGGCGGCGTTCGTCCCGTCCGGACTGACCGCCGCTTTTTACGCCGGTTTCGGGGAGGGGGAAAAAAACGCTTTCGCCGTTTTGCTTGCCGCCGCCGCTTTGTCGGTCGCCGCTTTGCTTTCGAAAAAGACGAGGCGGTTCGCCGAACGGCTGGCTTGGCGGCTGCAGCCCGCGGCGGCGGTCGTTTTCGCCGCGATATGCATGCTGACGTTTCTGCCGTGTTCCGTCACGGCGCCCGCGCTGTTTTCTGTCGCCGTTCTGAACCTCGCGGCGATCGCCGACTTCGTCGAAAACAGGGGGGCGGGCGTTCGTTTTTACGCGGCGTCGGTCGTCTGCGCGGCGGCGGGCGCGGCGGCTGGATTGCTTGCCCCCGCCGGCGTCGGCTTGACCGCTTTCGCGCTGTCCGCGCTGTTGTTCCGTCCGCGCGCGGGCGAACCGACGGCGCAGGAACTGTGGTACGACGTCGCTTTCCCGCTGTTCGTGCTGTTGTGTTCGTTCGTTTCGTTCATGATCGCGGGACACGCGCGGGATTTCCACCCCGTCGTCGCTCAGGTCGCCGCGCTGGTCATGGCGGGGGCTTTGCCCGTCTGCGCCAAATCGTCGGGGGTGCGTCTGGCGTTGATGACGGCGGTCGTCATCGTGTTCGGCACTTACGTCTTTTCCGCCGAAGACACCGGTTACAGCGTCCGCGCCCCCGTTATCGAGGAAGTGAACTGACGCCTTTTCTGTAATCGGACGGCAGATCGAAACGGCACGCCCAAACGCCGCGTTTCGCTTTCATCGCGGCGGCTTCGGCGTCGAAAAACGCGTCGGGCGCCCCCGCCGGAACGACCGCGAGTCCCGATTCGACCAAGGCTTTGTTCAAACTGGTTTCCGCGCCGTTTTCCGAAACGAAGCATTCCCCGACGAACCGTCCGTACCAGTCGCGTTCCGAAACGCGGCAGACCGCCGTTTTGTTTCCGATCATCTTTATCAGTTCGTCTTTGGCGGTTTGTCCGCACGGCGTTTCCTTGCCCGAACACAGGCACGTCTGCTTTAATTCCGGCGCGTCGACGCCGTTCAGCCGCACGGTGTCGCGCCCGATTTTCAGCGTGTCGCCGTCGACGACGAAAGCGCGCGTTCCCGCCGAGCGTTCCGCCGCGAAAGCCAAGCCGAAAACCGCGGCGTATTTTATTGATTTCAAAACGAAGTTCCGTCTGTTCATTTTTTGAAAACGCGCGTATCATAAACGTTCTGACGAATTAAAAACACGGGGGACACCGGAATGTCAAAGGGATTTTTGCCGTATTTGATCGCGTTGTGCTTTTCTTTCGACGCCGCCGCGCGGGGATTGGATATTCGCCGCGTCGTGCCGAACGGAACGGACGTCGGGACGGACGTTGATAAAATCGTGTTCGAATTCGACCGCCCCGTTGTCGATTTCGGCGCGGCGGAACGGACGGCGGACGAAATCCCCGTGACGATTGGCGCTGGCTGAACCGCGAAACGCTGGCGTGTCTGACGGGCAAGGACGCTTTGAAGCCCGCGACGGCTTATAAAATCGCTGTCGGCGCCGGATTTAAAACGGCGGCGGGGGAGACTTTGGGCGAAACGCGCCGCTTTTCGTTCGAAACAAAACGTCCGGAACTGAATCCGTCCGCCGCGCGCTTCGTCGATTTCGCCGCGCCCGAACGCCCGCGCTGGCAGGTCGCTTTCGCCGTTCCCGTCAAGGACGGATCCGTCCGGTCGAACCTGTATTTCAGGGCGAACGGCAAAAAGGTCAAGGCGGACGTCGCCCCCGTCGAATGCTTTGACTGGGAAAGCGACTGCGAACTGCGCCGTCTGGTCGTCCCCGTCAAGGATCTGGGCGTCGACACGCCCTACGAACTGGCGTTTGACGACGGATTCAAAGCCTCGAACGGCGGCGGTCTGAAATCCGAAAAATCGGGCGTCGCGGGGGCGGGGCGGACTTTGCCCGTGTTTCAGGCGCTGGCGTTGCGGTGCTACGACGAAAAATACGACATTCAATCCGTTTCGGCGGAACAGTCGCGGCTGAAAACGCCCGAATGCCGTTTCGACGCGCCCGTCGGCGTCGTTCTGTCCGACAAAACGGTTCTGGAAAACGCGTCGAAATTCGTCAAAGCGACGCCTGCCGCGACCGTCGCCGACCGCGAATACGTTTCCGACACCGTTTCCCTGTTTCCGCAAAAGGCGGGGCAAACCTACGCCGTTTCCGTTTCGGGGGAAACGACGGACGTTTGGGGCAACAAAATCGCCGCGCCCGCGACGTTTTACTTTAAAACGGGCGACCGTCAGCCGGGCTTGAACCTGCCGTATTCCTCGGTCGTTCTGGAAAAAGACGAAACAACCGCCGCCTACGGCTACGCCACCAATCTGAACCGCGCCGCCGTCGATTACGCCGGATTCGACGCGGACGGACCCGTCGCGGGGCGTTACGGCGTTCCGGAAATCGATCCGCTGATCAGAAACGCCGCCTATCCGTTCGATTACGGCGCGCGCGCGATGTTGCGGGGCAAATCGGGATTCGTCGCCGGAAAATTCGAAACCGCTCCCGCGGGCGGCGGGACGCGTTCTTTCGCCGCTTCGGTGTCGCCGTGGCAGACGGTCGCCAAAATCGGGTGGAAAAAATCGCTGGTCTGGGCGGTCGATTTCAAAACGGGCGAACCCGTTTCGGGCGCGAAAGTCGAACTGTTCGCCGCACCGCAGACCGATCCAGCGCGCAAAACCGTTCTGGCGGGCGCGAAAACCGACCGGACGGGACGCGCCGAACTGGCGGGATACGATTCTTTCGATCCGAAAGCCGAACTGCTGAACCGGTGGGACGACGCCAAGCCGTCGCTGTTCGTTTCCGTCGCCAAAGGGGACGACGTCGCCGTCCTGCCTTTGCAAAGTCAATTTTCCCTGTCCGCCGGCGCGCTGAGCGACTGGAACGTGTCGAGCGTTTATTTCCCCGAAGCGCGGCTTTATCTGCGCGCGTTCGGTTTCACGCCGCAGGGCGTCTACCGTCCGGGGGACGAGGTCGCCTATAAAATCTACGTCCGCAAGGTCGACGGGCAAAATCTGGGAAAAGCCCCCGCGTCGGGGTACGAGCTGAGCGTTTCGGATTCAACGGGGACGGTCGTTTTCAAACGCGGAAATTTGTCCCTGTCGGCGTTCGGCGCGCTGGACGGGACGTTCGCGCTGCCCGCGAACGCCGTTTCCGGAGCGTACGAAGTGATGCTGAAACGGGGGGACGCCGCGCTTTACCCGATGCGTTTTCTGGTGTCGGACTTCACGCCCGCCGCGTTTAAATCCGCGACCGAAGTGAACGGCGGCGTTTTCAAGGCGAAATCAAAGGTCGCGATGCGTTCCCGCGCGACGCTGTTTTCGGGCGGTCCGTTTTCAAAGGCGAATATGCGCCAAACCGCCGTTCTGAACTACGTTCCGTTCGTTTTCGGCAAGGGGGAGGACGCCTATTCGTTCGAACCCGACATGGCGGAAAAGGACTACGCCCCCGAAACGCTGTTCGACGCGCGCGGCGTCGCCGACGGTCGGGGCGAACTGTCGGAAACGCGCGTTTTGCCGCAGTCGGAAAAGCCCTACGGAAAGATTCGTTTCGAAACAAAGGTCTATGACGATTCCGGACGGTCTTATTCGTCTTTCGCGACGGCGGAATATTTTTCGACCGACAGGCTGGTCGGCGTGCGGACGGGCAAGGGCGAAGCGAAAGCGGGCGAACCCGTTTCCGTCGAATACGTCGTCGTCAACCCGAACCGTCAAGAGGTCGCCGGCGTTCCCGTCAAAATCGTTTTCACCCGCCGTCAAAACAAGCTGATCCGTGAAAAATCGGCGGGCAGCGCGTATCTGTCCAAATACATTTCCGTCGACGAACAGGTCGGCGAATGCATGGGCATGAGCGCGACCGTCCCGCAAAAATGCGTTTTCACTCCCGATAAAAGCGGGCTGTACAAAGTGGCGGCGTCGGTCAACGGCGGCGTCGCGTCGCGGTTGTCCTTTTACGTTCAGGGGGCTGATTTCGTCCCGTGGGCGGGGGCTGAAAACCGGCTGAAAATCGTTCCCGACAAAAACGAATACGCCGCGGGCGACGCGATTTCGCTGACGGTCGAAAACCCCGTTCCGGGGGCGCGGGCTTTGGTGACGGTCGAACGCTACGGCGTGCTGGAATCCTTTGTTCGAACATTGGAAAAGTCGGTCGAAAAAATCGAAATTCCCGTAAAGCCGGATTTCTTCCCCGGCGTGTACGTGTCCGTCGCGGCGTTTTCCCCGCGCGTCGCCGCTCCGACCAAAGGCGACGTCGATTTGGGCAAACCCGCGCAATGGACGGGGTATCTGAAAATCCCCGTCGCCGATCCCGACCGGAAAATCGAAATCGACGTCCGACCCGAAAAGGCGGAGTACCGCCCGTCCGACGTGCTGAAAGTCGCTTTGTCGGCGCGGGTTCCGGATAAAAAACAGCCGGTGGAGGTCGCCGTCGTCGTTTTGGACGAAGCGGTGCTGTCCCTGCTGCCCGACGGCGAAAAAGCTTTCGATCCCTACGCCGGATTGAACAAACTGGGGGATCTGGACGTCCGAACGTACAGCCTGATCGAACAGCTGATCGGACGTCAGAAAGTCGAAAAGAAAGGCGCGAATCAGGGCGGCGACGGCGGATCGGATTTTCCCGTGCGCGACGTGTTCAAATATGTAGCCTATTTCAATCCGTCGCTGAAACTGGACAAAAACGGCGCGGGCGCGTTCGAAATGAAGCTGCCCGACAACCTGACGGGGTGGCGCGTGATCGCCGCCGCCGTGACGCCCGATCGGTTCGCGGGCATGTCGCAGGCGCGCGTCGCCGTTTCCCTGCCGCTGGAAATCAGGGCTTTGACGCCGAACGTCGCGCGGTCGGGCGATGATTTTTCGGCGGGCGCGTCCGTTTTGAACAGAACGCCGGAAACGGTCGACGCCGTCGTTTCGATGCGGGCGGAGGGCGCGGTTGAAAAATCCGTCGTTTCGACGCGGCGCGTCGCGCTGGCGCCGTTTGAACGCAAAGCCGTGTTCTTTGATTCCGCGACGGCGAAGCTGAACCCGCGGGAGGAAAAGGGCGAAGTCGTCCTGACCCTGACGGCGAACGGCGCGAAAGCCGTCGACGGCGTCAGGCAAACCGTTCCCGTTCTGGCGATGACGGAAATGCAAACGGCGGCGGAATACGGCGTTTCCGACGGCGGCGACGTCAAAATCCCCGTTTCCGTTCCCGACGCCGTCAAAAATTACGGCGGCAGATTGTCCGTGTCCGTTTCGGCGGGCGCGCTGAACGGAATCGCGCCCGCGGGTCCGGGGGAGGGGGGCCATTCCA
>ERZ808286.636-NODE-636-length-21707-cov-5.172132_pt1 | contig 21707 bp, 46 predicted proteins | sample MGYA00521276_ERZ808286 | MGnify/ENA primary metagenome ERZ808286 (study PRJEB31516, sample SAMN03275607) | gut metagenome | biome: mammalia-associated habitat; material: feces | host: Papio cynocephalus | place: Kenya | collected 2012-08-01 ... | reverse complement strand
ACTTTTACCCAAGCACTTGTCCCGCGATTTGACATTTTATTTTTTTTATTTTATCATTATTATAAGAAAAAGGAAAGGAGTATTTTATGAAAACTGTTTTTATTGTAATATTGAGTTGTGCATTAGTAGCATCACTCCTTTTTTTATGGTTATATAGAAAAGCCTTTTGGGTATTATATAAAAAGATTGAAGATCAGCAGAAAGATTTAAATAAATGGCCAATAGCGCAATATGAATGTATGTTATTGCTAAATATATTTTATAATTATGATTTTGAAGGAAGAGCAGTAGATTTTTCGCGTTATGAAACGCAGGGGCTAATTGTTTATAATTGTTTTCATGATGTAAAAAATAGTCCAAAAGGAATTGCAGGGGATGGAGTAGTTTCATCTTTTTATAAACAAGCATTTGTATATGAATTAGATGATGGAACATTTGAATGGGAGGATATTGGAAATGAAGCGGAACCAGCCTTTTGAAATGAAAGGAATAGATGCAGTAGTTTTTAGATTGGAACAAGAATATTTTAATGCAACAAAAGATAAAGATCCTTTTCTAAGAGATTGGAAAAAATTTAAAACAATACGAGTTGAAAGAAAAACTGATGGATCAAGAACAATTACTTATAAACCTTTAACAGATGCGGAAAAAGCTCAATTAAGTACAAAAGAAGAGCAAAAAGAATATCAATTAAATAAATATAAATACGTGTTAGAGCATTTAATGGAAAAGTATGATATAGATACTATTAATAGATATATTGATAGTTGTAAATATAAAGATAAATTAATCGAATATATGGAGGAAAAGTTAAATGCGGAAACCACTAAATCCACTGAAAGCAACAGCTAAAAGATATCAGCAGAAGGCTACTTATTCTGCTACTGCTGGATTATATACTCTTATGTGGGGAGAGAAGCCTAAAAGAGGTAGGAAGAAGAAAAATAGTTAATTTGTAAATAAAATAATATTTTATTCCGTATTTTGAAATTGAAAATTGATTTAGATTGTATTTTGTCCAGACAAAAGAAAAAACGATGAATAAAAATTTATTTTTCCCGAAATACACCCCCCCTATGCGGATTTTATTCATTCTCTGTTGGATAATAATGCAAAGGTATACCACGAGCGATCCGCGCTCGTCGAGCTGCACAAAAACAGACCCCCGCCGACAAAAACTTTTGTGCAATCCGCCACTTGTATTCCGTGGCTGAATCTGCTACCATGTAACCATGCTGAACGACGCAAGCGTCGGACAGCAAATACATGATAAAGAGGAATTGAACCATGAAGAAAGTCGATATTAAAAATGAACAGCGCGCCGTGCTCATCAATTATCTTGACGCAAAAGAAGCACTGGACATTGCAAGCAAGGCTGAAAAAGCCGCAAAAGCCGCCGCGAAAGATTTATTTGCGGATTTGGGCAAAGAATATAAAGCAAGTGAAAAATCCGATTTCTTGACGCTCTCTTTACAGAAACAGGGCGAGGTCAAGCACGTTGTCTATACTGAAACCGCGGCAAAAGGTGCTATCGACTGGCAGGCTTACGCGCTCGCGTTAGGCGGCACTCCGGCAGGCGCAGAGGAATACCGCAAGGCAGGCAATACCCGTACAAGCATCGCATGGGCAAGCGCCAAGCAGGAAGCGGAAATTGCGGAGAGAGGTTAACCTCTCTCCCATTCAAAAGAATAATAACGTGTTAGCGCGATAGCGCGGAAAGGGTCATACTATGAAAATCATCAATCTCACTTCTTATACTTGCGCAGATATCAACAACATAGCGGAAAAGGCGCGCGATATAGTACGCGAGGGCCAGCGCAAAGTGACTGACTATATGGCCAGATATCAGACTATGGCGGGCACGTGGATGAAAGCCAGTGCTAAACATGAAAAAATCAACATAGCGACCGCGCTTGAGTGCTTGCGCTATGAGCAGGAACTCGCCAGTGACCTCGCCATTATTGCGAGTGTATGGAATACCACGCGCTTTACCGTGGTGGAGTACAGCATCGTGGATAATGAGTTTGGCGATATCTATGACTATGTCGCTTATTTCCACGGCGAGGGCGAACGCGTCAAGTTTGAACGCGAGAACGCCAAGGTGGGCAACCGTCTGACCGTATTGACTACGTATGAATGCGGAATTGACCAGCTCCCCGACGATGAGCGGGAAGACGTCATCCGCGACCTGTTTAGCGAGTGGGTTTAACCCACTCGCACCAGAGAAGGGGGTCTGTATTATGTCTACTATTGCTATTATCTGTCTCGCTTCTATCTGCGCTTACAATTTTGTGTATAGCGTGGATAGTAAAAAGCCCGCTCGCGCTATTGCCAGCACTGTCGCCCTTATGTCGCTTATCGCCATTCTGTGAAAGAGAGGAAAGAATTATGAAAAACATCATCAACTATATGCTTGCTATTGCACTTCTTATCAGTGCTACTATGTTTGTATCTCACAACCAGACTACCGAAGCGTGTGAAGAAGCGCCGCAGTCATATGACCTTTCAGTCATTGATAATTGGTGCGGCGCTGGCACTGAAAAGGGAAGCATTCGTTTCGTGGGTGCAGAAGTCGAATCCCGAAACGGGGACGTTATCACACTGCTGGACGAACAGGGCAACCTGTGGAAAGTCGAGCATATGAACATTGATGACAATGACTTCTTGTTGCTGTGGATAAATGACAATGATACATATGATGATTTTTCAGATGATGTTATCATTAAGGTATGGAGAGAAGCTTATTAAGCTTCTCTCTTCATTTTTCATTTTGATTCATAAATATTCATACATATTCATTGCATATTCATACATATTCATTTGAGCGGCGCGACGTGGGCCGCGGCGCGCCGAGTTTTGCAATAGGCAAGTTGCACAAAAATTTTTAGATGAATTTGTGCATTATGCCAGTCACCTTTATACACCCGAAAAATGAATATTTATACATGAATATTCATACAGCCCTGATGAATAAATATTTTTTTCAAAAACCTATTGACATTCAGCTCAAAAGTGGTATAATAGTAGTATCAAAAGAAAAGGAGATACACCATAATGACTAACACCGAATTCCTCAAGACCCTCTCGCTCGAAAAAACGCGCCTCGAACACGAACTCATCACTGCCACAGAAAAGGCCGATAACCTCGATACGGTGGAAGCGCTTGCATGGACTGCGGTTATTACCATGGAGCACGCGCCAGAAGAAGAATACACCCGTGAACAATGCGAAGCGCTGTATGATGCCTATGAACTGGCAATACGCGCAAGCGAAGAGCAAGCCGACTACGTAGAAGAAATTGAAAATGCAATTGAAAAAATCAAATCGTTAATAGAAATGTACGAGGACTAAACCTCGTACATTTTTTTTATAAATGGTATTGACAAATGCCCTGTTATCTGCTACAATATAAGTACAGTAAAGAAAAGGAGATAACAACAATGTATGAATTCGAATTTATCAACAAAATCACTAACGAGCATGACATTCGGCAATCGTTATACTGTAAAGCCCCGGACCTCGGTCCGGATTGGGAGCTTGTCTTTACAGAGTATGTGGAGGAGTATTAAAATGAGTGTACATGACGGTTTAGTTTTACTTTTCATTTACCTTGCTACAATCGGCGCGGGCGCGCTGATTGAATGGGCAGAAAACAAGTTGAAAAAGAGAAGTTAAAAAACTTCTCTTTTTTTACAAAAAATACTTGACATTTTCCGCGGTTTGTGGTATTATAATTTCAGAAAGAGGAAGGATACCTCACAAACCAGAAAGGCTAATTCAATGACTACTATCAAGACTCTTCTCGACGGCGTTCTCCCTGTCAAGCCCCTGTCCTATGTCCTCGGTGATGACTGGACGTATCTTTACTCCGACACCTACAAGGGTGTGGAATTTGACGTCCACGCCTGCATGAACGGCGAGGTCGTCGCGGTGTTAAATTAAGGGTTGAAAAGCCCTTAATTTTTTTTACAAAAACTCTTGACAAATCCAGAAGTAAGTGCTATGCTATAGATACAATAAGAAAGGGGATAGAAACCATGAAGACTTACAACATTCTCACTATCGAACCGCCTTGCTCCGACCAGAAGCTCGCCGGTAAATTCAATGTCGCTGATAATGAAAACTTCCTCGACCGATTAGAGGAAACGCTTTACATTCTCTTTGAATTAGAGCCGATGTTCCGCTATTGGAGACAAGACTTTCTCAAAAACCTGTCCACTTGCTTTACTTACCACTTATGCGAAAATTTCCGCGTAGAAAAGCACAGCAACGAAATTGTTATTTATGAAATTTAAGGGCGAAAACGCCCTTATTTTTTTGAAAAAATCTGAAAAAAACTATTGACAAACCCCAAATCTATGGTATAATAAGAGTATAAAAGGAAAGGGGATAGACCAAATGACTATCGAAGAACTGAGTACAAAGCTGACTGAATGGATTGACCATTATGGAATCACTGAGGAATCCATGAACGATTTCGCAAACACATATGCGACCTCATATGAGGAATATAACGCCATCTGGGAAGAAATCTTGAATCCACTTTTGGAAAACAATTAAAAATTTGAAATGAAAATTCAGCGGATTACATAAAAATCCGCTGAATTTTTATGCACCTTATCCCGCATATTCATTTGGCCGGCCGTGCGCGACTGGCGCGGCCGGAATTTGCTGTCAATAAGCCATTTGCACAATTTTTATGGCGAAAGTTTGTGCATTATACCAATAGACAAAATCCCGTATGTGTGCTATACTGTAATCACAGTAAGGGAAGGAAAACCCATCAAACCGGAAAGGGAAAACGCATGATTAACATTCGTTCTATTCGCAAGCTCGCTGACAATGATGGCCTGACGCTTAAATATGGCAAGGTCGTTCGTTACAAGTCCGGCTGGCAAGTCGCCACCGAGGGCGTGGAGTGTGCGACCGCACGTGAAGCTATTAACGCGGTCAAAGAATATGGTGGCAACTGCGGCGTCTGGTTCGCAAATGGTATCTATTATATCGACCGTTCCAAGAGGGTCCAGACTAAAAAGGTCGCACTTGCCATTGGTCAGGCGCATAACCAAATCAGCGTATATGGCTGGGCTCGTGGCAATCTGGCTTATTGCTAAAAGAATTGCATATAGGGCTTGACAAATCGAGCCCTATATGCTACAATATGAATATCAAATGAAAGTGAAAGGGGACTCCAAAATGGAAATTAAATATGCTCATGAGATGGCTGACAAAGCCAAAACTGCCCGCAAAAATAAGCGCGCAAAGGACAACGCGGTCGCCCGCGTATATATCGAAGAACATCTGATGAAAGATATCGAAGCGGCCGCGGACAAAGGCGAAAATACACTCTACCGTTGCCTCGTTGCCATCGAGGATGAGGCAGTTAAAGAAGCTGTCAAGGGTGTTATGCGCAACTACGGCTATGATGCCACATATACGAACGGGATTCTTTCTCTGTCGTGGTAAATAAAGAGGGGAAAATTTTCCCCTCTTTTTTCAAAAATACCTCTTGACAAATATATGCAAGCATGATATAATACAAGTATAATAAAGGAAAGGGGAAACTACAATGAATAGAGATATTTATAACATCCTAAAGAAAACTATGGCGTCCGGTATTCTTTCACCTATGGATTTGAATACTGCGGAACGCGCTTGCGAAAAGTATGAAAGAAATTTAGAGGACGCCCGCAAAGAACGCGAGTATCAGTCACAGCGAATGGTTAAGCTCGTCTATGAACTGCTCAATGACGCGGGTAAGCCCATCACACCGACTGAAATGCAGTTTATGGCGTTTAAGAAGTATGGCTATGAGTACGCCAATGGCAAATTCACTTGGTACTGTATGCAGTTATTCTTCGACCGTGAACTCAAACGCGAACCCCGAGGGAATAAAGTTTATTATTCTATTCGAGAAAAAGAATAAAAAAATAAGAAAAGGGGCTTGACAAAAGCCCCTTTCTTTGCTATACTTAATGTATCAAAGGAGAGGGGAATAAAAAAATGGAATGTCCTTATTGCGATGAAAAGTGCGGAACTCATGCTCAATGTATAAAGTGCGGAAAGGGAAATTGAAATGAATACAGAATTTCTAATTGTAGGTGGAATCTTTAGCGCAGTTATCAGTTTATTTGTGATGCTTATTTGTTGGTGCAACATGGATAAGCACCGTCCAGTAGTAAGAATCCTAACTGGTATTCTTATTTCATGTGCTATTGGTTATGCGCTTGTTGGGTCTGTTTTTTTGGAGCGCAGTGCCGATGAAAAAGCATGGAATAATGGTTATTGCTCTATCTGTGGAAATGAGATGAAATTTGTGAATGCTTCTCATGGCAGACATGGGACAGTTTATTATTATTGGTATTGTGATAAATGCGGGCACACATTAGAATTAACGTCTAATTTCAGAAAGGAAAATTAACATGAACGAAAAGAGTATTCCTCAGACCTTGAAAGAACAAGCAGAGGCCATCGAAAAGCTGGCACAGAGAATTTCAAAAGAAAGTCAGGCACTGCCAGACATGGAAGACCGCATTAGTGGAATGGAAATAGCGGATGCCCTGTTTTCATTTCAGTCAAAAATGCGATATGAATTCAAATGGATTGCGGAATCCATGTGGGATGAATAATTATTCGGGTGAGATAACCAAATCTCACCCGAATTTTTTGTTTCATTTGACTATTGACAAAACCATCTGGAAGGTGTATAATTCAGCCGGCCGCCAACGTACGCTGCGGCCGGAAATTCCAGTATATCACAGCTCCAGCAATTTGTCAAGCAAAAAATTGAAAAAAGTTACACAAATTATTTTTCCCAAATTTGTGCATTTTACCAGTAGACAAAACGCTATGAGCGTGTTATACTATAATTGTTCCAAGGGGAACGGAAAGGTAAGGTAAATGAAAATGACCAACTACGATATCCATGCTTTCGTCAAGACCCAGCTTCTTTATGCCGAGCAGATGCCCAGTGATGCCGAGCTCTTCAAACACAACGCATATGGCGCTGTCCAGTGGGAACTGTACCGCACCAACGACAAGGCACTTGAAAACAAGTGGAATGACGTATATGCGCCCAAGTTTGATAAAATTATCAAAAATTATTGGGCATAAGGGGTTGACAAAACCCCTTTCCCCATGGTATAATATCATCAATCCAAGAGAGAAAGAAAGAGGTAAATCAAATGCTTATCAAAATGTCCAAACACGCCACGCAAGACCGCATCGACCGCTTGTTCTTCATCTATGATAATATCGGCATTGGTGAAGAGTATATCAACAGCGTAGAGGATGACGTGCTTTATACTATTACAACGACTGGCGTTCTGCTTGTGCGCAGTCCAAAAGATGGAACACTGATTACCGCCTATATCGCGGACATTGACAAAATCACCGCGATTTGGAGAAACAAGCACGGTGAGCGTCCTATGCCTGACAATCTTTACAAGCGCGTCCTCGCAAATGCGTTCTTTGACAGAATGTGGAACAAAATTGAAAAGGATGGTAAGAAAAATGTTGTTCGGTAAAAAAGAAAAGAAATTCAATCCCTACGAGAACCACGCGGACGAACTTCTTTATGAGCTTTGGGACGTGGAACGCCACCTTGAAGAGTGTGTTGAAAAGTCAATTGCGCGGATAGGCGTTGTGTCTTTATATCCAGATGGGCCTGACCGCAGAAAAGCACTATCTGATGCCGATGAAGCTAAACATTCCTTGCTTGTTGCTATTGGAGCATTTGATACATCCCGCATGGTTTACAATGATTATGTAAACAAGCATCAAGAAAACTTTGATAATCCGCGGAAGCCGTGGAAACACACAAGTCATGAAACCATTGAGCGGGTTTATAAGAATTTTTATAAGAGAGGTTAAGTAAAATGAAAATTACTGTTAAGAATAATAATAAACTTGTTCCGTTTGAAGATATCCCTATCGGTATGGTTTTCAAAGACCCTGTAAGTCGTGATATGTATTATATTAAGGCCGAATCGGTTCTTGATGAAAACACCGATGAAGAAGAACTAAACTCTTTCTGTGTTAGCAATAACACTTTTAACTGTTTCGGTCCTCAGTATATGGTTCAGCCCACCTACGGCGCAGAATTGATTATTCCCTGATAAAACCGAACATTTGTTCGCGTTTATTTCTCCCCCTTTCCAATGGCTTTGGCAGTTGAGCCTATCAACTGCCACCCTTTCCAAAAATTATTTTTAAGGAGAATAGAAAAATGGAAAATAAGGAAATGCTTAGCGAAGTGGTTGAAAAGGTCTGTGCGATGGCTCGTTATGGTATTCAGAAGCGTTTCGCTCCCGATGAAGCAGGGGCAAAGGAAATGATTGAGCGTGTTTCGCTCATTGAGGATAAGCTCGTTCCTATTCTCATCGACCTTGAAGCTGTAGAAAGTTGAATGAAAAATCACCCAATTTGGGTGATTTTTTTTGTTTAATTTCACTATTGACAAAGTTCCTTAAATGTGATAAAATCGCCGGCGCGCGAACGGCTGTGGCGCGCCGAGTTTTTGTCAAGATGTAAGTTCAACAAATTTTTGTACGATTTTTTGGTTATTCTGCCAATAGACAAAATTCCCAAAATCTGGTAATATAGTATCATAAAAGGAAAGGGAGAAATCAAAATGAAAAAGTACAGTGTTTATAAGTATAATAACCGCACATTCCGCGTTTATGTGTCAGAGTGTGGATATGGCTTGGTTGATGTGGTCGTGCGCGAGGTCGTACACCCTGAGCGCAAGTTTTTCAAAACGAGATATTTCTATCAGAATATCTACTGCACCGAAGATTTTGAAGAAATCAGCGATATTGAGCGGTCTGCCATAGCATGTGGTTTTGCTTTGGAAGAACAGCATCAGGCTTATGAAGCTAAAATGGAAAAGGTGGTGTCAAGAATGATGTATGAAGAAGTTAATACCTATATACTCGAAGATTGGCTGAGCGCATGGGTAGAAACGTTCAATGATTGCGCGTGTTGTCCCTTGTCCGACCAGTGCGACCGCGAGGGCGGGATTGATAGTATAGTATGTGCAGATAGATTATTAGAGAAATTAAAAGAGTAAATTAAAAATTTCTTATTGACAATAATATTATAATATGATATTATTACAATAGAAAAAGGAAAGGGTGATATCTATGAATACAATTCTTTTATTCGCGGGATGCACCGCAGTTAATGTGATTCTATCAACCATTAAAAGCATCGTAACTGTCAAGGGCGGAAAGTTTATTGCATCTCTGATGAACGCTTTGACTTATGGATTTTATTCCTATGTCATTATTTTAACTTCCGCAGATGGTATGAGCGTTTGGGCAAAAATGGGCATTACTGCCGTCTGTAATTTCGTGGGCGTTTACCTTGTCAAGTGGATTGAGGAAAAAGCCCGCAAGGATAGGCTGTGGGAGATTCGAGCGACCATTCCCGCAAACAATACACAGGAAGTTCATTCTGCATTGAAGGACGTTCCACACAATTATATTCTTAATGTGGGCAAGTATACTGTATTTAATATTTACTGTGCCACACAAAAAGAAAGTGCTATGGTCAAGCCGGTCTTAAATCAATATGGGGCAAAGTATTTTGTTTCCGAAAGTAAAAATCTTGATTAAGGGGAGAAATTAAAATGAAAGCTACTGGTATTATTCGCAGAATTGATGACCTTGGACGTGTAGTTATTCCGAAAGAAATTCGACGCACTCTTAAAATTCGCGAGGGAGACCCACTTGAAATTTTCTTGGGAGAGCAGAATACAATCTGTTTCAAGAAGTATTGTGTCCTCGGTAAGATGGATGATGAAGTCCTGCGAGTAGCGGTTGAGATGGCAAGAAAGTCAAATCTTGCACCTATTGCAATTTATGACCGCGGAGAAAAGTTGAAAGGAATGGAGAACTTCCCATCTTACGTCCCCGACGAATGGAGAAATTATTCTGAACCTTTTCTTTATAATGCCACTTATGGTGTTTACCCCATCATTACGAACGGTGATTTTGAGGGCTATGTTGTTTGTGACCACAGTAGTATTAGCGTTGAAATGGGAATGATTGCTCGCTATCTGAGTGTTGCAATTGAGGAATAACTATGAGAGTTGAAAAGAAATATCAGGTTGACTATAACGGGACGAACCCTTGGGGTCAAAGTTATGATAATCGAATGCTTTTTGATTCCGAGGAAGAAGCAGATGTTTTTATCGAAAAGCTGAAACAGGATGAAAATATCTATCAGGCATTCAAAACTGTTACAACCTGTTTCTATCACTTACATTAAAAATATTTTGAGACGAGATAACCAAATCTCGTCTCAAAATTTTATCTATTTTACCTATTGACAAATAGGCTCAGGTATGATAAAATGGCCGGCCGTTTGCGTCTGCCACGGCCGGAATTTCAATTATACCACCATCCCAACAATTTGTCAATAGACAATTTGAATAAAAATCTCGCACTTAAATTTCCCGATTTTGTGCATTTTGCCAATAGACAAATCAATACTGACCTGTTATACTATAGATACAGTAAAGGAAAGGGGAACAACAAAATGAAAATTATTTACATCAAGTCTCACGTGCGGATTCGCCGGTCTATCAATTTGGATATGGACGGCACTATTGCTGACCTTTACGGCGTTAAGGACTGGCTTCCGCTTCTCCGTTCGGAAAATCCTAGGCCTTACCGAATGGCAATCCCTATGTGCGACATGACCGCGTTGAATGAAGTGTGCGAACTTCTCCGTGCGGACGGCTGGGAAATCAATATCATTACTTGGCTTTCTAAGGATTCGAGCGAGGAATACAAAGATGCCGTTCGTAAAGCAAAGCGCGCTTGGTTGAAAGAGCAGGGTTTCCACTACGACCATTTTCACGGCATTCAGTATGGCGCGACCAAAGCCGACAGTGTGCGCGACCGTTATGATTTTTCTATCCTTGTTGATGATAACAAAAAAGTCCGTGATGGTTGGCACATTGGTTCAACTATTGACCCAACCGCTGAAAATTTGGTTGAAGCGCTGAAAGAAATTTTGGAGAAAGGGGCTTGACAAGCCCCGCTCCATGTGTTATAATCAATGTATCAAATGAAAGGGTGATAAAATGATGCCTTACTTTTGGCTTACTCTTGGTGTTCTCGCAAAAGTGACTGGACAGACTGAGGGCGGTAACTATTACTATGAAACCGTTGTCTCCAAAGAAATTGGACTCGTAACCGCAGAATGGGTTCATAGCCATTTGATGTGAGGTAAAAAAATGTTGTACTTAATGATGGATGATTTAGCCAACAGTCATTTGGTAAAAGTTGGTTATTCCGATGGCACTAAAAATCTCGCAAAGCGTCGCAAAAGCTATTATAGCCATAATCCAAAAGCAATAATGCGTAGTACCTGTGCGGGCAGTCGAGACATGGAAAATACTTGTCATCAGACTTTAAGTGAGTTAGGTATCCGCATTAGTGGTACAGAATGGTTTGAAGTGCCAGCGGATTTGTTTGATTCTCTTTACTATAAAGGAATGGCATTTTTTAGACCAAATCATAAGCCGATTCATTTCTTAGAAGAATTTTGAAAAGGGGAAAAATTATGAAAGTAAATTTTGGCGACAAAGGCAAGCTCCAAATTATGAATATTTTGTGCGGTGGCACGTTCACCACGCAAAGGAGCGAGGGCGGAACGGGAATGTATCTCAAAGTTGATGGCAACAACAAAGCTCCGTTTATTAAATCAAGGGGTTGGCAATTTTGTTATGCAGTCAATCTTGAAACGGGTCAGATTCGAGAATTTTCTCGTGAACAGTTGGTTACCCCTGTTAAAACCGAAGTCAATGTAATTGACTAATTTCAAAATGAAAATCTCCCCAAAAATGGGGAGATTTTTTTGTTTATTTTGACTATTGACACCGACCGGGGAATGTGATAAAATTGGCCGGTCGCCCACGCACGTTGCGACCGGAATTTACCATTATACACCCTGCCAGCATTTTTGTCAAGAGAAATTTTGCACAAATTTGATTATTTTCAGATCCCGAAACTTGTGCAATTTGTCAATAGACAAATCAATACTGACCTGCTATAATACATAATGTCAGGAGGAAAGAGTAAGACCTGCGGAAAGGCGGTTCACCTGACCATTGTACCAGAAGTCGGTGCGAAAGTCTCAAGCGTGGCGTGCCGAACAAACTTTCAAAAAAGTTTGAAAAACCCCTTGACAAATCGCTCATCCTATGGTACAATGAATACATCAAATGAGAGAGGTATAAACAAGATGACTATTGAAGCTCGTCCACCGCCTAAAAAAATTCGCAAAAACCTATTGACAAACCCGCAAATCTATGATACAATAACTACATCAAAGACAAGGACAGTCTAAAATACCAGAAAGGAATTGATACTATGTCTACTTCTACTGTTAAGAAGCTCACCAAGCGCGACCGTTTCGAGGCTCTTCTCAAGATGACCGAGGTTCAGGCAAACCCTGATATGGTTGAGTTCATCAACCATGAGATTGAGCTTCTCGCCAAGAAGAACGCGGGCGATAAGAAGCCCACAGCCAAGCAGATGGAGAATGACGCGGTGAAGCAGGTCATTCTGGACGCCATGACCGAGAACGCGGGTAAGCTGTTCACTGTGACTGACCTGATTAAGAGCGTCCCCGAACTGGGGGATTACTCCAATCAGCGTGTTTCCGCTCTTCTGCGCCAGATGATTGAAGCGGGTGCTGTCGTTAAGACGGTCGATAAGCGCAAGTCTTATTTCTCCCTTGCGTAAAGGGCAAGGGACAGGGGATAAAAAAATCCCCTGTCCCGCATAAAAAAGTCTTGACAAATCCAAAAGTAAGCGTTATAATACTTATAGAGGTTGAGAGAACGATGGTAAACCTCAATCGAATTTTATGAATGGAGACATACAACATGAGCATTGATAAGCGCAGAAACTACGGTATCATGTTAGATACTGAAACCGCGAACACTATCCAGCAGGGCGATAAACTGGATATGTCGAACGTCTTGCCGTATGATTTTGGATGGGCGGTCATTGATTCCAAGGGCAACGTCTATGAAACTTATTCCTTTGTGAATCGCGACATTTTCTGCTATGAGCGCGACCTGATGCAGTCCGCCTATTACGCCGACAAGATTCCCCGCTATATCGAGGACATTGCGAACGGCACCCGAATCATGGCAGACCTATTTGGAATTCGACAGGCTTTCTGCGACTGCGTGGAACGCTATAATTGTTCTTTTGTGTGTGCTCACAACATGAGATTTGACCTTAATGCTTGCAACAATGCTCAGCGTTGGGACACGAAAAGCAAGTATCGCTATTTCTTCCCTTACGGGCTTGAAGTGTGGGACACTCTGAAAATGGCGCGACAGATTATCGGCAAGATGCCTACTTACCGCGATTATTGCGAACAAAACGGCTACAAGACTAAAAATGGACAGCTCCGCTTTACCGCAGAAATCCTTTACCGCTTTATTAGTGGTGAAGAAGAATTTGATGAATCGCATACGGGACTTGAAGATGTTCTGATTGAAGTTGAGATTTTGAAGTATTGTGTTCGTCAGCACAAGGCAATGGAAAAGTCTCTTTTCAAGAAACCAGAAACGGAACGCCCGCGCCCTACGGACTTCCAGCGGGAACTCATGCGAAACATTAAGGAAAATCCAATGGTAAACATGAGATAAAAAAAATAGGGAACAGGGCTTGACAAGTCCTGTTCCCTGTGATATAATAAGTACATCCAAAAGAAAGAGGTGTTTCCTATGAACGCAAAACAAGTCCTTTTTGTAGACCCTAATGAGAATGACCCGCACATGGGTATTCTGATTGACCATGATTACATCATCTGCGCGGAATGCGGTGGCGTTTTTGAAGCTGATGAAGTGCTCATCATTAAGACTTATGACTTTTGGGTCAACTTTGAAAATGAAATCGCGGACGAGCTTGACCTACTGACTGCTCAAACCATTGCAAAAGAATTGAATATCGCGGGCAAGTCAGGGCGCGATATTTGGGCAGAAAAAATTAAAGAAGAATTCTGACAAAAGGGAGAGAAATCTCCCTTTTTTTTGTTTATTTTGCCTATTGACAAATGCGGATTTCTATGTTAAAATGGGCGGCCCGCGAACGCCCAACGCGGGCCGAATTCACCATTATACCACGCCCCGCCAATTTTGTCAAGAGAAAAGTTACATAAAAATGAAAAAAGTTTTTTCCCGTAATTTGGTTATTTTGTCAATTGCAATTCGTGGGCAATCTGTTATAATAGATAATGTCAAGAGGGAATGACACTGAGGTAAACCACGGCAAGCCTATGTGGGACGGGTTCAAATCCCTTTAAGGACGCTTAAAAAAAGTGAAATTCCCTCTTGACAAAACCCCGCAAGCGTGCTACAATAGATAATGTCAAGAGGAAGTAGCCCAAGAAATCCGAGGGCGCGCGACTTCGAGAAAGTATAGGAAGTAAACGTAATACACCACGTAGTAAAGCCAAACGTTGAACGCGAAAGTGAGTTTGACTTGTCAGTTTGCGGATATGTCCGCAACGTTAAATAAGCAAACAAGACCTTATCCGTCAGGTCGGGGTTGTAAATCGTGTAAAAAGTTTGCAAAACCTCTTGACAAACTTCTCAAAGTGTGGTACACTTAATACATCAAAAGGGTAGCGACCTACCGCCAAAGAAAGGAATTGATACTATGTCTACTTCTACTGTTAAGAAGCTCACCAAGCGCGACCGTTTCGAGATGCTCCTGACCATGGATGAGGTCAAAGCTGACGCCGGCATGGTTGAGTTCATCAACCATGAGATTGACCTGCTCGCTCGCAAGAACGCGTCTGATAAAAAGCCGACCGCGAATCAGGTGGCGAATGACGGCTACAAGGATATTATCTTTGCTGAGCTGTCCGCGAATCCCGACCGCCTGTACACTGTGACCGAGCTTATCAAGGGCGTTGATGGTCTGGGCGACCTGTCCAATCAGCGCGTTTCCGCTCTGCTCCGTCAGATGGTGGAAGCCAACGGCGTTGAAAAGGTCGTTGAAAAGCGCAAGTCTTATTTCCGTCTTGCCCACTAAGAACGTGGGAGTGCCCGAAAAAAATCGGGCACTCCCGCAAATTTCCCCTTGACAACTGCCTTGTGTAGTGCTATAATCATACTTGAAAGGGGGCTATGAAATGCCTAAAATGAGCGAGAAAGACTTTCAGGCAAAGATTGACAATCTAATGAAAAAGTTAGATTGCACTGCCGAGGAAGCAAAAGAAATTCTGATGGACGATGATGATATTGACCACGGAATCGCCAAGGACTTTGATTTGTCTGCTGACAAGCTGAAAGAAGCTAACAAGTATTCCAAGACTGGAACGCGCAAAGCGCCGACCGCTTACAAGTTTGAAAAGCGACAGCGTAAAGAGAACCCCACAAAACGCTCTATTATCGCTGAACTTGCAACTTTTTTGCGGGAAAACAGTGAAAATGCGTGCGAAAACGTAGAAATTACGAACGTAGAACGTATGATTGCGTTCAATGTGGGCGAAAATGCCTATGAATTGACGTTAATCCAGAAGCGAAAGCCCAAAAATTGATGAAAAATGGTGGAAAACCGCTGAAAAAATGCGGTTTTCCACCAGAAAAAGGCCAAAAATGTTAAAAAATGGTTGAAGAAACGATGGTACACTTCAATCAATAGAAAGGAAAATGTTCATGGAAGAAATTGTGATTAAGATGCGTCACTTTAAGAACGGCAGACCGCCTGTTGCTATGGAGTTTATGCCCGACTGTGGAGAGAACCTAAAGGGCGTTCAAGCCGTCTACTTTTTCAAGTTTTACAATGATGATGAACTTGAATTTAACAAAGTAGGCACTTCTGGGAAAGATGTTGTAGGCCGTTTGCGTGATGAAATCGGCGAGTATGCGAAAAAGTATTCTATTACTCGCGTTGAGATTCACCGCATCCGCTCTTGCGGGGACTACCCCGCCGAGGGTGCGGAATCCGCTCTTCGTGCGGAACTGATTAGGCGCTATCCCAAGGCGTTCCGAAAGAATGACCGCTTTTTCAACGTGGACATTGACCCCTCTGTTTTCGATGAAATTGTAAACAATTTCTTTGAATAAATATTCAAATCAGCAGGTTGAACAAAACCTGCTGATTTTTTTTGTGCGTTCTAACGAAAGTGAAAATTTGTGCATTTTACCTATTGACTTTTCCGATCGGATGTGCTATAATGGCCGGCCCGGGGTGGGACGTCCCGGGCCGAGTTTCCGATCGGTATACCCATATGCAAATTTTTTTGAACTTCTAGCACCCCTCCATATGGCCCAGGAAAATCCCGAAAGTTGATTTTTATAAAAAAATATGTTATAATATTAAAAAAGACTTTTTTAAACCCGCGTAGGATCATATGCCTTTATGATTAATTGAAAATTGCTTCGCCCTTACATCTTTTCACACCTTTATTTTCATCTAAAAAAATCTTGACAAATTTAAAAAAATATTATATAATATATTTACAAAATAAGAAAAGAGGTATTCATATGGATATGAATGATATTGTTGCTCGTTTGAAGAATGGTGAGGACGCTCAGGTTATTGCGGACGAGATGGCTAAGGCACTTAATGATGCTGTTGATCAGGTAAAGGCTGAGTCTAAGACTGCCGATCGTAAGGCTGTGCTTGCACAGGAAATCGCCGATCGGATTAACGAGTATGCCGGTCTTAATGGCTACAAGAATTCTTCTCTCAAAGCGGAAGACATTGAGAATATTTTCGAGGAAGTCTATGGTTTCATGGATGGAGTCGCCGATCTTTTTGACGTGTTGTTCCCTGCGGATAAGCCTAAGAAGAAGGTTGAAGTAAAGCGTTGTAAAAAGTCTGATGAGGATGCAATTGCCGATTTTTTGAATGCTTTTGTTAATAAGTGAAACCTTCTTCGGGTGGTAAATGAAACATCCTAAGAATTGACAATTTCACCAAGAATTGCCTAATACGAAAAAAGAGAGACTATTTTTAGTCTCTCTTTTTTTATGGGCTACGGAGATCGGATGACGAGGAATAAGGTCTGGTAGTTAGTTGAACCGATCGGCAGGGCACAACCGCAATTTCTACCAAATCATTTAAAATTATATAATTTTATCCCACGTCATCCGATTCTTCACCCATCAACTTAATCACTATCCAGAAGCGAATCAACCAATATAGATCTATTAACGGTCTCTTCCAGCATTCTATATACAATATCCAACAGCCATACCAAGTAAGAAACAAACAATATAAATCATAATCCCTCCTCAATGAGAACACGTAGTGTTCGAATTTACAAGCAACTCCTCCAACTTTATCTTAAATGCACCATCAAGAATATCATCGGCAAGCGTCCTTTGCCCCAAATCAACCTCTCCAAGAGACACAGTAATATTGGGTCTATTATCCGCGGACTTGTCTTCAAAGACCGGTTTTACATATCTATACTCACTCTCAATATATTCCACTTTTCCCTGCTCTGTAATTCTACCAAGAACCTTACCATTAAATACCAACTTATTACAATCATCCCAAATAAGATAAGCACCTTGCGTATTTTCTCTATTAAAGAATTCTCTCTTAGTAGTTGCAATTACATTCCAATTGCGGAAAACGCCTACCTTTTCTCCATTATTCTTTTTCAAAGTTTCAGTATCAAATTTCATTTCAAATTCCAAATCCTTACTTTCATTTCATAATTTAAAATACTCCCCGGAATATATTCCCCGTATAAACTTAAAAAGAATATACCCCGGCTTATTATTTTTCATTTCGTTTTTAACGAGGGCATTTATGCCCGAAGTCTTTTTTCTTTTATTATTTATATTTTAATATATTATTTAATAAAAATCAAATAATACCCTTATCAACGAGGGCATTTATGCTCGAAGCCAATATATTATTTATTATAAATCAAATGAACTCCTAAAGAAATGGATTTTCTTCTATTGATCCAGGTTTATCATCCCCATCAACGAGGGCACTTGTGCCCGAAGTCTCAAATACTACCTTTATTGGTTTAGTATCTGGTGTAGGAATAACTAAATAAATAGTATTATCTTTCATATATATATCAGGCTTAATAAAACCTGTTGTATCCATTTTATCAAACTATTCTTGCGTTCCTCTAGCAAATCTAACAATAGATTGATTGCCTTTTCCTCCCATTACATCTGTATAACTATATGACATTTTAACTACTCCTTTTACTCTCATCTATAAGTCTTGCAAAAACTGTAGATTTTTTGCAAACTTGTTTGCAAAAATTCCTTAAATTGCAAATTTGCAAACTTGTTTGCAAAAATTTTGCATTTTTGTATATTATATATTGCTTTGTACAAAATGCAAAAATCATTGTAAATTGTACAATTGCAATTGCAAATTGTTGCAAAACTTGCAATATTGCAACAAAGTTTTTGCAAAATGCAATTAAAATACAAATTCTACATCTTTTTCTTTACGTTTTCTCCATCCTTCACTATGGTCTACAGAACTTTTACTAATACCTAATTCCTCAGATATCTAAGTAGAATTCATACCACTTTTAGCCAAATTATAAATTTCACTATTAATAACTACTCTTTTGCGACCATAGTTATTTCCATTATTTACTTTATTTATATAATCTTGTTTACTCCTTTCAATAGCCCCTTTAACAAAATTTAAACCCATCATAACCATAGGGTCATCTTGAAACTAAGGTTCATTGCCCGTTCCATATTGAACCATATCATAAACAATTTTCATCTACTCTTCAATGGGTAAACCTTTTATATTCTCTAACCATTCGCCATAAAATACAAATCTATGTAAATCCTTTGTATTATCCACGCGGTTTCCCCTCCCCCTATATCTCTTCGAAGTCAGCTAAGAAGCTCTCATCGACAGAGAATATCCAACAATTATATTGCGGGAACTTTGGGTTTGGCATCATCTACAAAGGGAAATGACCTCTCTCTACTAGTTTTTCCATTACTCTAAAAGAATATACAATCATATTCTTCTTGGTGTTTTGATTTTCCATTTGTTAATATACCTGCCTTTATTTGCTATGATTTGTTATATATTCTTTAAGCGCTTGTCTTACAATGTAAGACAAACTCAAATCTAATTCTTTACCCATCTCAGTAAGAATATCTTTATCACCCTATGAAATTCTAATTGTCATAGTAGTCATATCACTATTCAATTTATTCACATCCTTTCATTATTACATAAAAATACTTATTATTACTTTTTCTTATTTTGTCCTACAAAATCATTCTTTATTGATTTTTATTAAATTTTAATATATAATATAACTATAAAATAAAGGAAAATTATTGAAAGGTGATAAAAATGCTTAGTAAGTTTGTAGACACGCAGGGTCAAACTCATATTGTCAATACTACTCATATCCATTCAATTGATGTAAAAAACTCTGGCTCTGATAAACTTATGATTATTATATGGGATAATGAGACAAAAACCACCTATTATCTCAGGCCATATAAGTATACCGATTTCATCAATACCATTATTAAGGAGAGTATTTAAATGTCTGTTAATTTTGGTTCTAAACTCATATGCGGTTATAAAGTTCCTAAGGGTATTCTCAAGAATTATTCAAATGCTAATGAAGCAATCGCACAATTAGAAGATGAAGGTTATTGGCATCGCATCAACAGCTATGACTCCAACGAAAATCCCATCTTCGGTTTTCTTCTCGGCAAGTCTTCCGCAGGTGAAGCAACTCGTGTCGATAATATCTTCATCGCACCGCAGGAATATTATCGCCTTAATGATACAATGAAGGAAGCATACTCAAAGTTTCTCAAGATTCCCATTGAAGCACTTGACGACCCTGAGATCTTCTTACTCTCTACAATCGACTAAGAAAGGAAAATAATATGAAGCAGTTCCCTGTATATTACGAAGCTCGCTATTGGGACGACGATGATAAAATGGATAAACTCACGTGCGGTTTTATCTTCGCAGAAACCCTCGCAGAAGCTGGTCAGTGGGCAGAAGATTACTTTGATGATCTTATCACCATTACATTCACTCCCCTCGAGGAAGGCCCTATCCGCGTCAACCACGAACTTGCCGATAAGATTCTAAAATTTGACGGCGATGATGCTCCATATTCCGCAAAAGTGTTATGATGACTTTTTATTGCAATAACTGCGGCTATTACCGATCGGCAACCAAACTATGCCAGATTACAGGCAATACAATTGGTCCCAATCACGCAATTTGCGATAATTTCCTTTGCGGTGAATACTATACTTGTAAAGTATGTCATACACCAATCTTTCATAAACAAATGATTATTGATGATAAAGGAAATACTTATTGCGATAAATGTTGGGCAAAACTAAAGACTTGCCAAAATTGTGAACAATTTGTAAACTGCGCGTTTAATGATTCTCCTGACACGCCGAAGATAATCCAAAAGCAAGAAGTCGTTGGAAATATGCGAACCGTCACGAACGTTCGTAATCCCGACATTATCGCAAAAACGTGCGAAAAAGATTGTTCTTGTTTCAGTAAAGAAAATGGTTGTATGAGAGATTTTAATTACTGTGATAATATTAAATATGTTCTTTAAAGGAGGAACCGCAAATGTTAATCTTCTTCTTGAAAACGCTGGTGGGCAGTTTTCTTCTACCAATCTTAATCGTTTTTCTGATTTTAGCTATCAATTCTATCTACGGTACCATCAGTTACTATAAATGTTGCTCCAACCCCAAGGTTCCCCGTTTTCGCGATTGGACTTATAGTGATAAAATCGACATTCCGCACCAGCTCATTCCTGCCTTTTGGATTGGCGTTTGTTGGTATCTCGTTATTGGAATGTTTGGTGGGATTCTCGTTTCTGGAACTAATGAAGACTATTCAAATTATGATTATCAGATTATCGAAGCCCAAGAACTGACAAGTATGGATGACGATGGCTGTATCTATACTTATCGTGCGTTTGATGTAGGTACTGTCTACTATACTTATCTCGCGGTCAGTGATGATGGCATCACTACTACGAAAACTTATCCAGCAAACGACACAGTTCTTGTCTACTCTGAACAGGTCCCGCACGTTGAAAAACGACTCCCGCGCTATGGTGATTGGAAAGAGTGGTTCTTTATTTGCTCAAAAGCAACTCGCACATATCTGTATATCCCAGAAGGAACAGATGTTGCAAAAGATTATATTGTGGAGAAGTAAAATATGAATAAAGGTGAATTGATTTATTTAAAAATGTCTAACGGCGACCGCGTCTTCATCAATGTAAATGAGATTGTAGCAGTTCTCGCTAATCGAATTGACAGAGAGAATGATGACGATAATAATAGTATCGCTACTGAGGTTCCTGGTGTAGAACTTGTGTTCTATATGACTGATAAAACTCATTTCGAGTATACCTTCACCGATGGCGATCCTGATGGTATTGCGGTCGTGAGACAACTCAAAAATTTTATTACTGATGAGGCATTTGTATGAACGTAATTATTCATAACTGTCGTGGTTATAAGTATCTTATCAACACAAATAACATTAATAGTGTCGAACTCGTACCTGCGGATCCTAATAGATTCGCAGAAGACATTGCAAAGAATGGTGGTCCACTCATTCGTATGTTCATTGACTGGTATGGCGGTTTTTTTTCTAACAATTTTGGTTTTTTTGGAAGGGGGGAGGGGGTTTTTGATATTTTTA
>ERZ808286.635-NODE-635-length-21796-cov-3.944069_pt1 | contig 21796 bp, 15 predicted proteins | sample MGYA00521276_ERZ808286 | MGnify/ENA primary metagenome ERZ808286 (study PRJEB31516, sample SAMN03275607) | gut metagenome | biome: mammalia-associated habitat; material: feces | host: Papio cynocephalus | place: Kenya | collected 2012-08-01 ... | reverse complement strand
TTGGGCACATCGCGATAGTATAGTTCCAAATTGCCGGCCACCATCAAGGTGATGCCTTGTCCCACAATGTTGGCTATGCGGTAGAAAGTGCTGCGGATGCCTACAAACAGGCTTTGGTTGTAGGAGTCGAGGGCCAGCATGTAAAAGCCGTCGGCGGCAATGTCGTGCGTAGCACTGCTGAAGGCCACGAGCCAGAAGAACGCCAGGGTCCACTGTACGCTGTTGGGGGCGTCAATCGTGAATGCCACACCGGCAAGGCCCGCACCGGCAAAGAATTGCATGACAACTATCCACCAGCGCTTTGTGCGAAACAGGTCTACCAACGGGCTCCATATTGGCTTGATCACCCAAGGCAGGTAAAGCCAGCTTGTATACAAGGCGGCATCGGCATTCGACAGGCCAAGACGCTTGTACATGATTTCGGCAATGATCATTACCATTATATAGGGGATTCCTTCGGCAAAGTAGAGCGTTGGAATCCATGCCCACGGGTTTCTGTCTTTTACGTGATTCATTTTGTATATAGTTGTGTTACTGTTGTGTGCTTATAGTAATGCTGCAATATGTCGTTGCAGGCATAGCCCTGCGATGCCATGACGGCCGCACCTATCTGGCAAAGGCCTACGCCGTGGCCCCATCCGGCACCTAAGAGACGGAAACGCCCTGGGATGCCGCTGACAACGTCTTCTTTCTTCACCACAAAAGCCGAGCTGTAAAGATGGGAAGGAGAAAGCACGGAACGTATCTCCAACTCTTTTCCTACAATCAGGCTTCTCTTGGATCCAACGATGCGCAGTTCCACAATGCGTCCGCTCTTTCCGCGCTTGACAGGCTGAAGATCCAGGATGTCACCGAAATCGCGACCGGTCTTCAAGGCTATCAAGTCGGCCAACTCCTTTTGCGAATATTCTACTTGCCATCTATAAAAGTCGGCGGTTTCCAGATCGTAGTCGTTGAGCACCTGCTGCAATATGTCACGGTCGGTTGTGTTGCAAAAGGCAGGGGCATCACTGCATATCCAGGCCTCGGCCTCGTCTTCGCGGGTCAGGTCGGGCAGTTTTGCATCATCGCGCAGGTCACGCACCGGTTGCAGGTATGTCACTTCGCGTTGTTCCCAGCACGCGGCATACTCTTCCGACACTCCGCCACAGCACTTTGAAAAGCGCGTATCGCATATATCGCCATCGGCCATCAGTACTTGTCCGCAGGTGGCTTCAACGGCTTCGCGAGCCGTGGGGTTGCTCACACGTAGCAGTCCCTGGTAACGTTGGCAGTGGTCGTCTGCACAAACGTCATAGTATTTATGGGCTGCCCTATCGGTCCAACGCAGCAGACAATGTTCATCATTTTGCTTGCCTTCGGATGCTTCGGTCTTGGATTCGCTTTCGCGACGACGTATCTGCGACAGTAGCCAGCTGCGACTGATGATGGCGGCAGCCTTAAGGAACTCCAGACCGGCCGTTGCTTTCATCTCACTGCTTATGACGCTTACCAGGTATTCTTCTACGGGAAGGATGTTCACTGCCGTCAGTTTGCCTTTTTCGATAATTATCTCCAGACTTCCTTTAAACTCTTGATCTTCATTTCGTTCCCAATGGTAATCTTTTCCGATGGTTACACCATGGAGCGTGAATGTGGAGGCATTGCCGGCAGGATGGAAGTGCAGTGTGGAATAAGGTTGGCCGTTCCAATAGGCTATGTCACCGTTACAATCGACTTCTTGAAGGCCGTTTACGGTAACCCCTCCGGCTGTAAAGTCTCCGTTCAGTGTAAAATGCAGACTGTCGGCATTCATGATTCCCACACTCACGTTCCGGTTGTTGCGGATGCGGTTCACACAGGCCTCGACTTCGGATTTGTCTAAAGTCACTTCCTGAAGTATAGAGGCTATCTTTTCTCCTGTCAAGCGGTCAAAGTCTTCACGCCTTGGTGTTATCACCAATCCGCCCATGTCAATGCTCCCGGGGCTTATCAGGTATTGCTCTTCTCCCTCTTTGAAATAGCATTCGGGACGCAGCTTTTTGCGTGGAATGAGCAGCAACAGCATTGAATCCTTATCGGCATCCGATGTGTTCTGCCGCCAACCCAGGAGATTGAAGCGCGGCTCGTCCTCGCCTTCCACCAAAGGCAGTGCCTTCAACAGCCTTTCAAAGAGCAGGAACTGTTCTTCATCGCCCGACAACTTGAGCACGAACAAGGGATAGACAAACTTGCGCAGCAGATAGATACCACGGTCATTGCCTACTGTATAGACCGGTTCCAATTGGTTTTCATAGGCTTCCCAATCGCGTTGAAGAGGTATTTTGCCCTTTGCACCGAGCTGCAAATGGGCGTGATCGGGCGCAGAAGCACCACATTGGGCACCGTTATAAAAGACTACGAAGTCAGGCATGTTCATGGCCAGACGGCACAGGGCACCCACCATGGGGCGTGCCATCTGCTTCACATGTCGGCGGGCCGGGAATGTGAAATGATACGGAAGTATCGGAAAGGGATTTATACAAAGCTGGTAGTTGCCATAAGCATACAGGTGCATCTGCTCTGCGGGCTGGTTGTGCTCACAGAGGAAGCACGGACGATGTTTAATGGCTTCTTTGTCTACTTTGGCACCGGTCGAAACGATGCGTGCGGGATTGAACTGTGCAGAAAGCTTTATGTGGTGCCACGTGAAGTTCTTTACTTCAACGTTTTCCAAGTCGTGAAAGCGTCGCTCCGCATCAGGCCATGAGCGGAGCTGTTGCTCAAAAAAATCGTGGGCCTCCTCTTCTTTTACCTCATGGTTCCAACATTTGTTCATCTGCTTGCGTGCCATCACTTCAAGCGTTCTGATGCGGTCTTTGTAGAGGTTGTTCTTGTTGGTCTTCTCGATGGAGAGGGCTGCATCCGAATTTCCTTCCCACCGGCGGCACAGGTAGAGCACATCATAGATGCGTCCTATGCGATAGTGGCGCGACACTGCCAGTCCCACGGCATAGTCTTCTCCGTAACTGGTGTTGGGGAAGCCAATTTCCCGCAATAGCGGTGTATAGAAGGCGCGGGGTGCACCCAGGCCGTTTATGCGCAGAGCATTGTTGCGTCCGTTGGCTTCGGTCCACTCTTTATGATCTATCTTTCCGGGAGGCAGTGTGTTCAACTTAAAGTCAACGAGCGTATAGGTGCCTACAACCATGGCGGCACGCTGTTCGTAAAAGGCATCTACGATGCGTTGCAAGGTATCCGGAGCACTATACAGGTCGTCGGAATCGAGCTGTACGGCAAACTTGCCGCAATAGGGGCTGCAAACGGCATAGTCCCAGCATCCGCCGATACCAAGGTCGGTGCGTTCGGGCACCAGATGCACCACCTTTCCGTTGTCCTTAAAGCGTTCGATGGCTGCATAGGTTCCGTCTGTCGAATGATTGTCGACAACTATCACGTTGAACTCAAACGATGCTTGCTGTGCCAAGGCACTCCCTATGGCATCGGCCACGGTTTTTTCGCGGTTGCGCACAGGTATGATTACCGATGCTTCATAACGGAACGCGATGTCATCCAACCTGACATCGTCGAACTCGCTTGGGGCAAGATAGGCTCCGATGGCTTTCAGATGCTCCGTGCATACCTGTTCCATCTCTATCTGAACTGCGCGCTTTGAAGGATCGACATAGTCGAACTGCTTTTCACCGCTCAGGCGAAGGTCGCTTTCCTCTTCGGTATAGAGCATTTCGTTCAGGTGGAACAGCAGTCCGCGTCGCTGGCAGAAGAGGCGCAGATCATAAAAGCCACTGTACTTGTGCCGGCAGGGTTCTGAGGCTGCATAAGCCTTTATGGCGGCTGTGTCGAGCAGCAGAAGCGATCCGAAATCGAAGTCATCGCGCAGGCTGCCTTCCTGACAGTCTATGGAGGGATGGGGCTTTGTCTGGCCACTCTCTACCGACCAATGGTCGGAATAGACCATAACGGCCTTGCTGTCGTCCATCACTTCGCACAGACGGTGCAGTGCACGTGCCCCCACCTGCAGGGGAGAGCTTTTTATATATAATAAGGTATAGGGCGAAGTTGCGTTGTCTGCAATCTTCACATAGGTGGAAGTCGCACCTATGCCATCTACAGTCAGGATGTGACAATTCTCGGGCAATTCGTCATATCTTGCGGCTTCGGCGTTAACAGCCAATAGATAAATATCATTGACTTCAGGCTGATTGTTCAGGCTATCAACCGTTTTCAATGTGTCTGCCCAGCATTCATGGAGCAGAAAACAGTCTACAGTTCTCTTTCGCATATCAAGATGTTTTAATTGCCGGCAAATTTAGTTGAAAATAAGGGAAAAGCAAAGCGAAGACTACCGTTTTTTACATAAAAGGCCGCTGAAAGCGACAAAGCGGTGTGCTGCAAGTCAGGCGAGCAAGGCTGCAAAGCTGCATGTGTGGCTTTGCTTTCTTGCCTCAAGAGTGCGGCCTGCCCTGATTCATTTATAGACTTTCATGCCGTCTGCATTGACATGCTTGGCCATGCCCTTCCTGCCGTCGTAGACAAAGGTGGTGGCATCCAGCTTGTCTATCACGACGGTATCGGGATTGGCCTCGGGATGCAGTATGAGCCGTCCGTTGCTTATCTTGTAATTCCGGGTGTGACGCTCCAGCTGCGTCAGGTTGATGGCATGGGCCAGCACCTCACCTCCGTCTCTGACCGTCATGCAAAAACGGTCGCCGGGCTGTGCGTCTCCGTCGATGATGCCGTCGGTTCCGTCTTCCGACGAGCGCGTCACCAGGACTGTGTCGCCCTCATCGGTAATCAAACAGAAGGTACTCATGCCGAAATCGCCTGCCACACCATACAGGGTGGAGTCTTTCTCCTCAGTCACCGCAACGGTAGCACTCAAGGTGTCGTTGCTGGCCGTAACGGCTTTCTTCACAGGAGTATTCTTGCACGAAAACATGAAAAGCACTACAAAAGCAAAGCCCATGCAACCTCTGAAAACCTGATATCTCATACTACTGACAACTAAAGTTCGGATGCGAAATTACACAAAAACCCTCAAAGCGGCATCATTTATCAAAGAAAAACGCACCCGAATGCCGTTTGTTTCAACTAAATGTAGTAATTTTGCGGGCGATTATATCAATCAACATTTTGTATAACCCTTTTAACGTAACATTTTTAACCATTAATCAATGAGCGATTTAAAACAAGTAAAGCCATTAGACGACTTCGACTGGGATGCCTACGAAGACAACGGTGCGAGTGCTGGCACAAGCAAAGAAGAACAGGAAAAAGCCTATGGTGACACCCTGAACCAGATTTCCGAACACGAAGTGGTTGAGGGAACCGTAATAGCCATCAACAAGCGCGAAGTGCTGGTTGACATAGGCTATAAGAGCGACGGCGTCATCTCGGCCAACGAGTTCCGTTACAACCCCGACCTGAAAGTAGGCGACAAGGTTGAAGTCTATATCGAGAAAGAGGAAGACAAGAAAGGCCAGTTGCTGCTGTCTCACAAGAACGCCCGTGCAAAGCAGGGATGGGACAAGATCAACAAGGCTCTCGAATCCAAGGAAATCGTCAAGGGCTTCATCAAATATCGTACAAAGGGCGGCATGATTGTCGATGTATTCGGCATCGAAGCATTCCTGCCCGGCTCGCAAATCGACGTCAAGCCCATCCGCGACTACGACATCTTTGTGGGCAAGACAATGGAATTCCAGGTAATCAAAATCAATCAGGAATACAAGAATGTGGTGGTAAGCCACAAAGCCCTCATCGAGGCCGAGCTCGAAGCCCAGAAGAAAGAGATCATCGGCAAGCTCGAGAAGGGACAGGTGCTCGAAGGCACCGTCAAGAACATCACCTCATACGGTGTATTCATCGACCTGGGCGGCGTAGACGGCCTGATACACATCACAGACCTCAGCTGGGGACGTGTCAACGATCCGCATGAGATAGTACAGCTCGACCAAAAGCTCAACGTTGTTATACTTGACTTTGACGACGAGAAGAAACGTATAGCACTCGGCCTGAAGCAGCTTACACCCCATCCGTGGGATGCCCTCGACCCCAACCTCAAGGTAGGCGACAAGGTAAAGGGCAAGGTAGTTGTGATGACCGACTACGGAGCCTTTGTAGAGATTGCACCGGGCGTAGAAGGACTCATCCACGTGTCGGAAATGAGCTGGAGCAGCCACTTGCGCAGCGCACAGGACTTCATGAAAGTGGGCGACGAAGTAGAAGCCGTAGTGCTCACACTCGACCGCACAGAACGCAAGATGTCGCTCGGCATCAAGCAGCTGAAGGAAGACCCCTGGCAGAACATCGAGCAGAACTACCCCGTAGGCAGCAAGCATACCGCCAAGGTGCGCAACTTCACCAACTTCGGTGTGTTTGTAGAGCTTGAAGAAGGCGTTGACGGACTGATTCACATCAGCGACCTGAGCTGGACCAAGAAGGTGAAACACCCCTCGGAAGTTACCAAGATCGGTGACGAGATTGAAGTGGTCGTATTGGAAATAGACAAGGAAAACCGTCGTCTGAGCCTGGGACACAAGCAGTGCGAAGAGAATCCCTGGGATGTGTTCGAGACAGTATTCACCGTAGGCTCCATCCATGAAGGAACCATTGTCGAGGAGCGTGAAAACGGCGATGTCATACAGCTTGAATACGGCATTGACGGATTTGCCACACCGAAGCACCTCATCAAAGAAGACAAGACCAAGGCCCAGCTGAACGAAAAGCTGCCGTTCAAGGTGCTTGAATTCAATAAGGTGACACGCCGCATCATCCTTTCGCACAGCCGTGTATACGAGGATGAGCAGCGCGCCGAGCAGCAGAAAGCCAAGGAAACCGCAGCAGCAGCCAAGAAACCTGCCAACGAGATTCCGGCCATCCAGAACCAGGCAGCCACAACTTCGCTGGGCGACCTTGACGCACTGGCCAAGCTGAAGGCACAGATGGAAGGCAATGCTGATGGCAATAAAGAATAAAGCCTTTTAATATAATAATTCATAAATATTGAGGCGGGCCGGATTCGTGACGAATCTGCCCGCTTATTTATATAGCCGGCCCGCTCATCTTCGGCCGGCCCAAAACACACAGCAAGACAAAAGCATGGAAAAATTCGAAGTCAACATCCTGGGGTGTGGCTGCGCCATTCCCACAAGCCGACACCGCCCGTCCTCACAAATTGTCAACATCCGCGAGAAACTCTCCATGATTGATTGCGGAGAAGGGACACAAATGCAGATGCGCAACCAAAGGCTCCACTTTATGAACCTGCGCAACATCTTCATTTCCCACCTTCACGGTGACCACTGCTTTGGCCTGATGGGTCTGATTTCAACCCTCGGCATGCTGGGACGCACGGCCAAACTGCATGTCTATGCACCGGCCTGCTATGAAGGGCTGTTCGGGCAGCAACTGGCGTTTTTCTGTCAGGGAATGGACTACGAAGTGGTGTTTCACCCTGTCGACACCACACGCTATCAGACCATCTATGACGACCGCTCGATGAGCGTAAGCACGCTTCCGCTGGACCATCGCGTGCCTTGCTGCGGCTTTCTGTTTCGCGAAAAGCCCACTTTGCCTCATATCAGGCGGGATATGATTGATTTCTACAACATTCCGTTCTGCGAAATCGGCAACATCAAGAACGGCGCCGACTGGACCCTGCCCGACGGCACCGTGATTCCCAACAGCCGGCTGACGCGGCCTGCCGAGCCCGCCCGCAGTTATGCCTACTGCTCGGATACGGCCTATAAGCCCGACCTGCAGCCTTATTTGGAGGGTGTCACCCTGCTCTATCACGAAGCCACCTTTGGAGAGGACCGTGCAAAGAGAGCCGAAGAGACACGCCACTCAACGGCACGACAGGCGGCACTCATGGCCAAGGCATGCCATGCCGGCCAATTGCTCATTGGCCACTACTCGGCTCATTACCAAGATGAAAGCATTCTTTTGAACGAGGCACGGCAGGTGTTTCCCAACACGCTGGCAGCCATGGAGGGCATGACTCTCAAGCTCTGACCCGGCAACCGTGCCACGTCAGCCATACAAGCCGCAGAAAAGTTCCTGCGGCTTGTCATTTTTTTGGCCTGTAAGTCTTTAAAGTTTGGCCGTAGTCCCTGATATCGTCTGTCAGGGGATAGTTCTTGAAGTATTCACTGTCCATATATACGGCAAACGATGTGACATTGCGGATGCCCAACTTTGCATAGGTCTCAACATCAGCCTTAAACACCTCGGGATGCCAAGGCAGCTTGACGGCAGGCTTTTTCCACAAACTGGCCATGGAAACATCCAGCCAATAGTCGAGCACCACAGCCGTCTCGACGGGAAAGACCTCCAGATTGTCGCGCAAACACCTGAGGTTGTGTGCGTTGACCTTTCCCTCTTTCACTACCGTCGTGTCGGTCAGCGCACGGTTCATCACCCTTATAAAAGGTGCAAACTCCAAGAAGATGCCTTCGGCAGGCTTTACTTTCCGGGGAGCTTCCAAGGAAGACACATAGGCCAGATGTGCCAGCATGGCCTTTCTGTCCCAGGTGCGCAAAGCCTTGATAATGTGGTTTTCAATGATTAAAGCCTGCTCAGAAGGTGTATACTGTGAGCAGGATGCACACCGGCAAACCGGCGCACCGTCGTCCAGCCAATAGTAATAGCGGTGGTTGTCTGACGGCAGCTTGCGCGCATAACAGAGTGCCTTTGCGGCTATCGTATCAAGGGCTCTCGACGAACTGGGACAACAGTTGAAGTCGGCCACCCTGCGGCCCTTCTCGTCCATTCTGAACATGGTGGAATCCAGCATGTAAAGGCTGCGGGGCAACAGGCTCTTCATGGCGTGGAGCTCGTGCTCCACCTTGATGCCATACTTCTTGCAGCCGTTGCGAAACTGCTTGCCCTTATCGGTGTCCCAAAAAGCCAGCACCTGCTCGGGCGTGATATGCGTTCCGATTGTATTGATGCCGTTTTCATGGGCCAGCCTCGGCCAGTCGACCGTTTCAAGGTCTTCGGTGGCCAGCACCACGCCGCGCATCTTGAAAAACGGAGCTTCGGCGGCACAGCCCCACAACAGGCAGGACGCTGCAGCGAGCATCCAAGCATAGATCTTCTTTCTCATAATATGTCAAGTAGTTATGTGTATCGTTTCAACGTCAAAGTTAGCATTTTGCAGGCACATGTCAAAGGCTTCCGCATATTTTAAGTGCAGCTTCTGCAAACAGGAACGGCGGCCTTTGTTGCCGCAATGTGCCTGAAAGCTCACGTGCTTCGGCCGAGGTGCATGCGTGCTTCGGCCGAGATACATGCGTGCTTCGGCCGAGGTACATGTGTGCTTCGGCCGAAGCACGACACAAGACATGGCCACATGGAAGAAGCTCCAAGCCGGATCACAACCACCGTGCCGGCACTCTGCAAAGAGCAGGCAGCCAACTTTTCAGAGCTTTTTCTTTGGTCTGTCACGAAAAAACGGTAACTTCGTCATCCATAACCCTTCACATCATTCATGACAATGAACATCATGTTACCCCTCATAGTGCTCATGACGGCACTTTCACTGCCGCTCAGCTCGCAGACCGCCAAGCCGAAGTTTGCCATTGAACACCGCAAGGCCGAGCCGGCCAAAGGCTGCATCATCAGCGATGGAGTATGGAAGAAAGTGGCTGTGAAACAGACATTCCACGCTCCGTGGAGCAAGCTCGATGATGACACCCGCTTTCAATGCTACCTTTCGGATAACTACTTTTACTTCAAGTTCCGCGTGAACGACTCCACGCTTACCCTTAAACGGCCCTTCGGAAAGAAGCTCGATGTGGCCCGCGAAGACCGGGTCGAGATATTCCTCTCGGCCACAGCCGGCATGTCGGTCTACTATTGCTTGGAAACCGACCCAGACGGCCACACCCTTGACTACAAGGCCGAATACTGCCGCAAGTTTGACTACGGCTGGAGCTTCTCCACCCTCGAAACGGAGACCTCCAAGGCCCCTGACCTGAAAAGCTATATCGTGGCGGGGCGGCTCTCGACGGCCGAAATGAAAAGGCTGGGCATAGACACGGATAAATTCTATATGGGCATATTCCGCGCCGACTTTGACACGCCCCGAAGAGTTGTATGGTATTCACTGCTGCCTGTCTATAGGAAGAAGGCCGATTTCCACCGGCCCGAAATGCTCTTTGAGGCAACTTCACACCGGAAATGACACACATCCATGAAACTCTTGCAAATCAATTCGGTACTGAGTTACTTCGGGTCGACGGGAAAAATAGTCAACCAAATAGGCGATGTAGCCATCCGGAACGGATGGGAAAGCCACATTGCCTACGGGCGGTGGGGATGTCTGAGCCGGTCGTCACTGATAAAACTCGAAAACAACCTCGACATCTACCTGCACGTAGCCTACACCCGGCTGACCGACCGGCACGGACTCTGCAGCAACAAAGCCACAAGACGGCTCATCGAATATATAAAGGACCTGCGCCCCGACATCATACACCTGCACGTGCTGCACGGCTACTATCTGAACTACAAGATGCTCTTTGAATATCTCAACACCCTGGACACGCCCATCGTATGGACGCAACACGACTGCTGGGCCTTTACAGGGCATTGCTCATATTTCACCGAGGCCGGATGCTACAAGTGGCGGGAGCAGTGCCACGACTGTCCCATATCGCACGACTATCCCTGTGCATATCGCGACAACTCACAAGAAAACTTCCAACTGAAAAAACAATACTTCACCGGCTGCAAAAACCTGACAATCGTCACCGTATCCGAATGGCTGCGCAACATGGTGAGCCAATCCTTCCTCGGCAAATACAACATCTGCACTATCTATAACGGCACGGACCTGACGGCATTCAGGCCGAAAGAAACACACACACAAGGCAAACGCTTCACCATTGTGAGCGCTGCCGTGAAATGGACACGCCAGAAAGGACTCTACGACTTCTACGAACTGAGGAAAAAGCTCCCCGACGACATCGACATAAAGCTCATAGGACTCACCCCCAAACAAATAAGACAACTGCCACCTGGCATTATAGGCGTAGAGAAGACCAACTCGGTTGACGAACTCGCAACAGCCTATTCGGAAGCCGACATCGTGGTCAACCTGTCCTATCAGGAAACATTCGGCATGACAACAGCCGAAGGCATGGCCTGCGGCACCCCCTGCATTGTCTACAACGCCACCGCATGCCCGGAACTTGTAAGCCCCGACACCGGCATCATAGTGCAGCCGGGCAACATCGGGCAGGCAGCCGATGCCGTCATGCAAATCAAAAACACAGGAAAAGCAGCCTACACCAAAAACTGCCGAAAAAGAGCCGAATCCCTCTTCGACAAGAACCGACAATTCGAAAAATACATCGCACTCTACAACCGTCTCGCCGCCAATGCCGGCAGATAGCCTGCCTGCATCGGGCCTTGCAAAGACGGCCTTAATGCGGCACTCTGCGGCCGGCCTCGTGGCGCGACAGGCTTGCCGACATCCTGCAAGCCCGAGGCTACCTTTTCAGAAAGAGCAAGGGAGGGCGAGCAGCTGATACATCAGAGTGCGTGCAATGCGCTGATGACCTTGCTCGTTGGGGTGAAGTTGGTCGTTTTGCCTGTTCTTGAAATAGGCCGATTGTTCTGTATATTGAGGCAGCAGTCCGCACAGCGAGGCAAGGTCTATGACGGGTACTGACCACACTTCACCGGCTTCTTTGATGGCTTTGATATAGCTTTCCAGATAGAGACCGGCCTTGTTTTGGTATGATTCGTCGGGCTGCACGTTGTTGTCTCCGAAACAGGCATACCCTCTGTGTATCGGCGTCAGCAACACCACTTGTTTGTCGGGGAACGATGTCTTGATTTTCTTCAAGGCAATGTTGATGCGTCCGCACAAGGTCTTGTCATCCATCACCGGAATGCGCCTTTTTCGCGTTTGCAGCTGCCGGGGTGCACCGGTGGCGGCATACACCTTTTCGGTTGATTCGTCATACCAGTGGCCTATGGGCAGGCCGGCATTGTAATCGTTTGTCCCTATGAATATGATGATGGCGTCAAAGTTGTTCTTGTGCTCTTTTTCAAGTTGGCCGGCCTGTCGTGGTATGTCGTCCCATTGCCGTCCGTTGACAGCATAGACGAAAGGCTCGATGCCTAACCATTCCTGCAGGAAACTCCAGTAGTGATTGTTGTTGATGCCAGTGCTCACATTGGGGTCTGTCACCGAATCACCAAAGTAGGCCACACGTTTGTTTTGCCATGGGTGACGGATTGCGTTTTGCGCTTCGGCAGAAAGAAGCAGCAACATCGCTGCCAACGGTAAAAGGAGTCTTTTCATATGAGGTCAGATAAAATGAAATGCATAGAGGTAGATGACACTGGCGGGAATGGCCAATAAGGCACTATCGAAACGGTCAAGCACTCCGCCGTGGCCGGGCAGGAACCTTCCGCTGTCCTTGATGCCGAGCTTGCGCTTCAAAAGGCTTTCGACCAAATCGCCCCAGGTGCCGAATACGGCAACAACCAGACCGAAGCCCATCCAGTGAAGCAGCGGATGCCGGATGTCGCTGTTGATGGACGAATAGACGAGGCAATGTATGCAGGCAGCTGCAAGCACCATGGCAACACCTCCGAAAAAACCAATCCACGACTTGTTGGGCGAAATGCGCTCGAACAGCTTATAGGGAATCTTTTTGTGGAGCAGGCTTCCGAAACAGTAGGCACCTGTATCGTTTACCCAGATGAATATGAACACAGCCAACGGCACTGTGTAGGTATATATTCCGTTGTTGCCATAAAAAGCCAGCAGATTAAGCAATGAAAAAGGCAGAGCTATGTAAATCTGCCCCGAAAAGCTGTAGGCCCAGTTGGCAATGGGGTCCGGGCGCTTCATATACAGTTCGCTTGTCAGCATGAACAGCAGCGACAGCAGGTAGGGCAGGAAAATGACCGGAGATGTGACTCCGGCAGCTATGCAGTAGGTGGCCAGGAAAAGGTAAACTCCCGAAATGATGCTGACGGTGTTGTTGACTATTCCCAGTTTATGCGTTATGATCAGATCGTTATATTCATTGAGTGCCAATGCTGTAGTGACGGCAAACAGGATGCAGAAACTTTCTTGGCCGTATACGATGCAGCCTATGAATACAACGACATAGGCGATGCCCGATAGAAGTCTTTTTGTCAGATTATTCATTGCTGTCTTTGTCGGGCTCATTTTGTTCCTCATCTTCTTTCCGGCTGTCTGCCTCTTCGTCCTTTGCAGTGTCTGTCTGATTGTTTTCGTTCTCGGCGATTATTTCGTCAGAACGGCTTATCCATGGGCGTTTTCCGAAAATCTTTTCAACGTCTTCGGCAAAGATTACTTCTTTGTCTATCAGAACCTGAGCCAGACTTGCGTGGCCTTCGCGATGTTCTGTCAGTAATGCCTTGGCACGATCGTATTGCTCATTGATGAGCCTTTTTACCTCTTCATCAATCAGTTCTGAGGTACGGTCGGAATAAGGTTTGCTGAACGAATAGTCTTGTTCGGGATTATAATAGCTCAGGTTGGGCAGCTTGTCGCTCATTCCCAGGTAGGCCACCATTCCGAAAGCACGCCTTGTAACAGTCTCCAAGTCGTTAAGTGCACCCGACGATATATGCCCTGTAAACAGCTCTTCGGCAGCGCGTCCTCCCAATGTGGCACAGATTTCATCCAGCATTTGCTCTTTGGTGGTGATGGTGCGCTCTTCCGGCAGATACCATGCGGCACCGAGTGCCTGTCCGCGCGGAACGATGGTCACCTTGACCAGCGGGTTGGCATATTGCAGGAACCATGACACGGCAGCATGACCGGCCTCGTGCAAGGCTATGGTCTTCTTTTCTTCTTGTGTCATTATCTTCGTCTTCTTTTCCAATCCGCCGATAATGCGGTCGATGGCATCCAGAAAGTCCTGTTTGCCTACGGCGTTCTTGTTGTTCCTTGCTGCTATCAGTGCCGCCTCGTTGCACACGTTGGCAATGTCGGCACCGCTGAACCCGGGTGTCTGTCGTGCCAACAGATCTATATCTACCGTGTTGTCCATCTTGAGCGGACGCATATGTACTTTGAAAATCTGCTTGCGTTCCGGCAAACCCGGCAACTCCACTTGTATCTGTCTGTCGAAGCGGCCGGCCCGAAGCAGGGCTTTGTCCAATATGTCAGCGCGGTTGGTGGCTGCCAATACAATGATGCCGCTGTTTGTCCCGAATCCATCCATCTCTGTAAGCAGCTGGTTCAAGGTGTTTTCGCGCTCGTCGTTGCCTCCTAATGAGGCATTGCGGCCGCGCGCGCGTCCCACAGCATCGATTTCGTCTATAAAGATGATGCAGGGAGCTTTCTCTTTTGCCTGGCGGAACAAGTCGCGAACGCGACTGGCACCAACGCCTACAAACATTTCAACAAAATCGGATCCCGAGATGGAGAAAAAGGGAACGTTGGCTTCTCCTGCAACGGCTTTGGCCAACAGGGTCTTGCCGGTTCCCGGAGGACCTACGAGCAAGGCTCCCTTGGGTATTTTACCTCCAAGCTCGGTATACTTTTTCGGGTTTTTCAGGAATTTGACGATTTCCATGATTTCCTGCTTGGCTTCGTCCTGTCCGGCAACGTCTTTGAATGTGACATGCGTACCTTGTGACTTTTCGTACAGTTGTGCCTTGCTTTTCCCTACACTGAAGATGCCGCCTCCGCCGCCTCCGTTGTTACCGCCCATCTGGCGCATAAAGAGAAACCATATGCCTACAAAAAGCAGGATGGGAAAAAGGATGTTCATCAACAGGCCTCCGAGAAAATCTTCATTGGATGCGTATTGTACCTTGCCGTTGAAGTGCTTTGCGGCTTTTTGCTGGGCGAGAAACTGGGCTACATTGTCGACTGATGGAAATTCGGCCGATACAGACGGATCGTTTCCCGCCTTGGCTGCGCCTCCGAATATCTTGCCTACATGTTCTTTTTTGATAAACATCTGAACATTCCCGTCTCCTTTGTTCACGGTGATGCTTCGGGCATAGCCTTTTATCACGTATGCCTGAAAGTCAGAATACGAAACTTCTTTGTGGTAGCTTCCGTTGTTGCCGTTGCCTTGCCAAAACAAATATGCTAAAATGACGATGATAATCGCATATGTCCAATTCAGATTGAATTTGGGCATGTTCATTTTGTTCCTGTTGTTCGGTTTGTTGTTCATTGATGATGTATGTTGGTAAGTCTTTAGACATCTTCACGCTGTGCGTTTTCATCGGGCAGCTGTGTGAGCTTCGCGTCTTCCCACAAGTGCTCCAGGTCATAGAACGCACGTGCTTCCGGCTGGAAGATGTGCACGATGATGTCGCCATAGTCCATTGCCACCCAAATGCAGTTGTCCAATCCGCTCACGGCAAAAGGTTTTTCCTTGAGTGTCTCGCGAGCGTAGTCGCCCACTTCTCTTGCAATGGCTTCTACTTGTGTTGAAGTGTTGCCCTGACAGATGATGAAGTATTTGTAGATGATATTTTCGAGATTGCTGAAATCTGCAATGACTATGTTGCTTCCTTTCTTTTCCCGGATAGCTTTTACGAGTGTCTCCAGGAGCTGTTTGTTGCTTTCTTGCATCTATATAAATTATGGTATATGTATTGGAATGCAAAGTTAGTTCTTTATCTTCATAACTGCGGCCTTGCCTTCGGTTTTCTTTTTTGTTCAGCTGATACGTGGTTATTTGGTTCTGTAAAATTTATTTTGCCCGATATGTCTTGAGGTGATGCGGCTTTCCTTTTCGGCTTCCCATTTGCGCAGTTCGCGTCCGGCGGTTGTGTAAGGCAACCGGGTAAGGGAGGAATAGTCGCGAATGCTCATTTCGCCATGCTCATTCATATATTGCAGGGCGGCTGTGCGGCGTTCTTCGATGGTGGTACGCTCAGGCGCGAAGTCGGTGCTTACGGCTTCGATGCGTTCGGGACGGCAGTGCCGGTTGAATTTCCTGAGCAGGTCCTGGTCGGGTTTCAGGTATATGCCGGTGACTTCGACGGAACACCCGTAATGCCTCACTTCGTTTTCATTGCCGTGCTCGCTGTTGTCATTGTCCTTGAGTCCGAGGCGCGGAGAAAGGATGCCAAGACCTTCGATTTTCACACTGTGGCCGATTGACATGTATGCCACGGCTGCATCGGTCAGGGCAGCCAGCACACCTTTTACATCGCCTTCGCTCATGCCCGATGAATTTTCGATGTGCCGGATGAGTTGTTCCATTTCTATCAGTCCGTACTGCTCCATTTTTGGATAGAGCTTCTTTTTCTTTCCTCCGTTCATCTTGTCGGAGACCTTTTTCATGGTGTATTTCATATTCTTTCTGTATTTGATTAGGATTGCGTGGTTGACTATTGCAAAGATACGGCTTTATTTTGTAGAACCATGACTTGATTACTAAAAACCAGGACTTGGTTTCAAATAATCAAGTCTTGGTCCTTAAAAATCAAGTCTTGGTTCTGCAATTATTTCGTATATTTTTATGATTGTACCGAATGCCTCTGCAAATGTTTTCTGTGCAATCGCAATTTTTGCAATTGCTTTCCATAGAATCTTGCCGAGGAGAGGCCTTTATTCGGCAAGTCCCCTAAACATCATGCTGTTCAGGGGACTTGCCGAATAAAGGGTATGTGGTTTTGAACTTATTTCATCGGTGGTATGTTCTCAAGCAGAGCTTTTACGAACTTCCAGTATTTTGCCACGCTGGGTATGTTGCAACGTTCGAACGGTGTGTGGGGCGAACGCAAGGTGGGGCCGAAGCTTACCATGTCCATGTCGGGATAGACGGAGCCTATGACACTGCATTCCAATCCTGCGTGTACTACTTGCACGCGAGGGGCTTCACCGAAAAGGTCGGCATACACTTTTTCTACAGTCTTTACGATGGGCGATTCGAAGTTGGGCTGCCAGGTGCCATACCGTCCACAACGCTCGCATGCCATGCCGGCCATGGCGAAGACCGATTCAATGGTGTTTTCGAGAGCATCGAGCTGGCTGTCGCATGAGCTTCGTACAAGGATGTCTGCTTCAGCTCGTCCGCTGCCAACTTTTACGATGCCCAGGTTGCATGATGTTTCTACGATTTCGGGTGCAGACGGAATCATACGTGCCACACCGGAAGGACAACCCATGATGGCGTTTATCAGATTGTCGCGTATTTCATCGGGAACAATGGATGTGGCTTTTTCGGTCGGGGTGGCTGAAAAAGTGATGTCGTCTTCAACACCTTGCTGTTCGGAGCGGAATGTGAGCAGCCAGTCTGCTGTAAGTGTGACAAGCGTTTCCCGGTATTTGGGGTCGATATTTAATATTGCACGTGCATTGTTGGGTATGGCGTTGCGCATGTTTCCGCCTTCCCAAAGAGCAAGGTGGGCATCGGTTTTGCGGACGGCATCCAGCAGAAAACGTGCCATCAGTTTGTTGGCATTGGCACGGCCAAGTCCTATTTCCAATCCCGAATGACCTCCTTTCAGGCCTTTCAGTGCTACTTCCATGGATATCTGCTGTCCGTCGGCTTCTATTTCCTTGTATTCCATGGAGGGGCGGATGTCTTCGCCGCCTGCGCTGCCGATAACCATTTCTCCTTCTGTCTCATTGTCGAAGTTCAGCAGTATTTTCCCTTTTAAGGTGTCTGGCGACAGATGACTTACTCCATACATGCTGGTTTCTTCGTCTACAGTAAAGATGGCTTCGATGGGACCGTGCTTAATAGTACTGTCTTCGAGTACGGCCATGGCTGTCGCATCGCCTATTCCGTCGTCGCTTCCCAGTGTGGTGCCGCGAGCCTTTACCCAATCGCCGTCAATGTAGGTGTCGATGGGGTCGGTGAGAAAGTCGTGAGCCGAATCGATGCTCTTTTGTGGCACCATGTCCATGTGGCTCTCCATGGTTACGGGTGTCAGGTTTTCGAAGCCCGGGGTGGCAGGCTTGCGCATGATGATGTTTCCGGCGTTGTCTTTGAACGCCTCGATGTTACGCTCCTTGGCCCAATCAAGCAAGAACTGCTGTATTTTTTCCAGGTGGCCTGACGGACGCGGGATGCGTGTAAGGGCATAAAAGTTTTTCCAAATGCCTTTTGGTTCCAAGTCTTGAATGCTTTCCATGATTTCTAAGTGTTATATGGTTTTTGAAAAGTCTTTGAGAAGGTTCCCTTTTTGTTTATCCTTTTGCAGGGAAAGAGCTGCCATGGCATAAATGCCGAGTAGAACAAGCAGGAAAGTCTGTATGGTATGTACGATAAGGGCGTAAGCAACGGCCTGGGCAGCAGTGAGGCCGTAGATGACCAGAACGGTCTTGACGGCAAAATGCCAGGGACCGGCGCCGTTGGGAGTCGGTACTATGACTGCAATGGTACCGACGCAGAATGATACCAGGCCAGCCATGACGCCTAAATCGCGAGTGCAGGCAAAGCAATAGAATGTAAGATAATAATGAAAGAAATATGCCACCCAAATGCCAACGGAGTAGGCCATGTATAGCCTTTTCCCGTTGATTATGCGGAGAGACATGATTCCATCGAGCAAATCGCGCATCATACCTTTTATTTTATGTATGAACGCAAGTCGTCGGAACAACAGATATGCCAGCATTCCGATGCATACAATGCAGATTATTGTGACAAATATGCCTGTTTGGGTGAATTTCGATAGCAAGTGTCCGATGTTCAATCCTGTGATGTCGAAAAAATCTATGAAGACATGGCCTTGCAGCAAAAAAACAGAGGCAACCAGCAGGAACATCAGCAAGGTGTCGACGGCACGCTCGGTGACAACGGTTCCAAGAGCCTTTGGAAAAGACGTGCCTTCATAGCGCGAGAGAATGCCACATCGAAGAAATTCACCAATGCGCGGAATGACAAGACTTGCGGCATATGAAAGGAAAACGGCTTGGATGCAAGTTCTGATGCGAGGCTTTTCCTGCAGAGGCTCTAATGCCAGTCGCCAACGCAGGCCGCGGAATACTTGTGCTAAAATGCCGGGGATAAAAGAAATAAACATCCATTCCCAATGCATTTCCTGGAACAAGATATTTTTGATTTTAGAGAAATCGAAGTCTCTGTACATCCAATACAGGATGCTTCCTCCCAAAACGAAGGGAAATGCAACCTTTAGGGCTTTTCTGATGTTGGTCTTCAATTTATATTCTGTTTCTGTCAATACACGAAAGCCTTGTGATTCAGCTCGTGATACGTGAAAATAGTTTTTTAACAAAGCAAGACGGTTAAAAAAACTTGGACATTCTTTCTTTTGAATCCAAGAGTTTGTACTATCTTTGCAGAACAAAGGTAATAAAAAGGTACGAATGTATCAGGTGCAGCCTAAAAAAAAACTCGGACAGCACTTTCTCACGGATATGTCCATAGCGAGCGACATTGCCGATACCATAGATGTCGAACCAACATTGCCGGTGCTTGAGATTGGTCCTGGGATGGGGGCTCTCACACAATTTCTACTGAAGAAAAAGCGTGAGCTTCGAGTCGTTGAAATTGATGATGAAAGTTCCCGGTATCTGAAAGAGCATTTTCCTCTGCTGCGTGGCAGCATCATAGAAGATGACTTTCTGAAAATGGAGTTGGGCAACCTGTTTGGCGGAAAACCGTTTGTTCTTACCGGCAATTATCCTTATAATATAAGTAGTCAGATATTTTTTAAAATGCTTGATTATCGCGATTTGATACCTTGCTGTACTGGGATGCTTCAGAAAGAAGTTGCCGAGCGCCTTACATCTGCGCCCGGCAAAAAGTCCTATGGCATTTTAAGCGTATTGCTGCAAGCATGGTATGATACTGAATATCTGTTTACTGTGCCCGAGTCGGTGTTTAATCCTCCGCCAAAGGTGAAAAGCGCAGTGGTGCGTTTCCGCCGTAACGAAACAACAGATTTGGGCTGTAATGAAAAATTGTTCAAGCGCATTGTCAAGGCAACATTCAATCAGCGTCGAAAGATGCTGCGAAGCAGCTTACGCCAGCTTTTTGCCCAGCTTGATAATGAAAGCGGACTAGTTGTAGATAAAAAACGTCATGACAGTTTTTTGTCGTATGGAGGAATGGAAAAAAGACCAGAACAACTTTCCGTGCAGGATTTTATATGTTTAACCAATGCCGTAGAAGCAGAACGCCGTCAAGCATGTTGAATCCTATGCCGAATATCGACTTTTATAAAAGAGGCTGTCATTTGGATGATGCTTCAGCTTTCATATTGCAAAAAAATGAAGTTCCAATTAAACTTTCATCATTAAGATTTGTCTTAGAAACGGTGTCGCTTCTGTGGCGTGCATCATCGACATTATTCAAACAACAATTATCAGACAAGGATGAGAAAGTTTCTGACTTTAGTATTAACACTACTGCCTATAGCGATGTTTGCTGAAGATTATATCATATCAGGAGTAGTAGTAGACAGCAAAGACAAAACGGCTTTGCCGTTTGTCACGGTGCGTTTAATGAAAGCCGACAGTAGTTTTATCACAGGTGTAAACACCACCGAGGCAGGAACTTTTACCGTCAATGCAAAGAAGGCCGGAAAGTTTATTCTGAAATTTTCAAGCATAGGCTATAATCCCGTATTCAGGAATGTAACATTGTCGAAAGCAGCTCCGCAGGTCAAATTGGACAATGTAGCCTTAGTATCAAATGATATAATGGTACAAGCTGCAACAGTCAAGACGCGTTTGGCCAAGTTGGAAATGCGCAATGATACATTTATATATAATGTGGCAGCTTATCGCGTTCCCGAAGGAGCAACATTGGAAGCCCTTATTGACAAACTACCCGGTGCGGTGGTGGATGATGACGGTGGAATCACAATCAACGGAAAAACCGTTTCGGAGATACGTGTAGACGGAAAGGATTTCTTTAAGGGAGATACTAAAGTTGCGATGAAGAATATGCCGGTATCCCTTATCAACAGGGTGAAGGCTTACGATATGCAAAGCGATTATACGCAGCAAACAGGAATTGATGACGGCAATGAAAAGACCGTGCTCGATTTGGAAATGAAAAAGAAACTCAAGTCGGCTTGGTCGTCCAATGTAGATTTGGCATATGGCAATCACGACCGTTATTCCGGCAATTTATTTGCAAATCGTTTTACAGATAATTCGCGTTTTACTTTCTATGGTTCGATGAATAACGTGGGAGACCGTCGTTTTCGCGGCGGCGGACCTGGTTTTCGCCGAGGCAATAACGGACTAACGGCCAATAAGTCGTTCGGGTTGGATTATTTTTGGAACAACGGAAAGAAGGAACGCGAGGCCGGGTTCTTCCAAATTGGCGGAAATGTCAGATATGGCTATTCCTATACGGATGCGCTTTCGCGTAGTAATTCAGAGACTTTTTTGAATGCCGGAAGTTCCAGCTCATTTAACAATGATAACAGTCACAGCTTCAGTAGAAACTCAAATGTTAATGTGGAGCTGAACTTGAGATGGAATCCTGATACCATGACTTCCGTTTATGTACGTCCCGATTTCAAGCATCAGGAGTCAAGAAGCATTTCCGACAGATTGTCTGCAACATTCAACGACAATCCATACGATAGGACTGACAATCCGTTGGATTCAATGTTTTTCTCCAATCATTCAATGAATGTGGCTCCTGTTTTATCGGCTATTGCCGTTAACCGAAACAAGCGTCTATCAAAATCTTCAAGCAACGAAGATGAATATGAAGTGGATCTCGGCATTACACGCAAGTTAAACAACAAAGGGCGTAGCATATCTTTGGATGGAGGTTTTGAGTATTCTAAAAACCGAAGCCGGAGTTTCAGCATATCCGATATTTATTATTTCCAGCGTTCGACCAACAATGAAGTG
>ERZ808286.634-NODE-634-length-21840-cov-4.453431_pt1 | contig 21840 bp, 18 predicted proteins | sample MGYA00521276_ERZ808286 | MGnify/ENA primary metagenome ERZ808286 (study PRJEB31516, sample SAMN03275607) | gut metagenome | biome: mammalia-associated habitat; material: feces | host: Papio cynocephalus | place: Kenya | collected 2012-08-01 ... | reverse complement strand
AGGAATTTTGTATAGTGCTCACTCTCTGATAATAGAGGGGTGGGAAACTTCAGTAGTTTATTTGAGGTTTGACGATTCGTCATGCACCTACTGCTGAATAGTTACCCACTGATATTGCTTATGTTAAATTATGCTAATGTCTTAAGCGCATTTAAAATATATGTTGTGTATATGTGGAATGATGTGTATCTTTGCAACTGTTTTGTGAAATAAGGATTTTATATCCCTGTGATACAAACGTATTAAAAATAATTTTAACTATTTAAAAGAGTATGAATCAATACGAAACCGTTTTCATTTTGACTCCCGTTTTGTCTGACGAACAGATGAAGGAAACGGTCGCTAAATTCAAGAAAGTGCTTGCAGACAATGGTGCAGAAATTCTGAATGAAGAGACTTGGGGACTGAAGAAGATGGCTTATGCTATCGAAAAGAAGTCGACAGGCTTTTACTGTCTGCTGGAATTCAAGGCTGAGCCGACTGTCATTGGTAAGCTAGAGATTGCTTATCGTCGTGATGAGAAAGTAATCCGTTACATGACTGTAAAACTTGACAAGTATGCAGCAGAGTATGCTGAGAAGAGAAGAAAGAAACACGCTAAAACACAGGAGGCTTAAACCATGGCACAAGAATCAGAAATCCGTTATTTGACAGCTCCTTCAATAGATGTAAAGAAGAAGAAGTATTGTCGCTTCAAAAAGAGTGGAATTAAGTATATTGACTATAAGGATCCGGAATTCCTCAAAAAATTCCTTAATGAGCAGGGGAAAATTTTGCCTCGCCGCATCACTGGAACTTCGCTGAAATATCAGCGTCGTGTGGCTCAGGCAGTCAAGCGCGCTCGCCAAATTGCTCTGTTGCCTTATGTTACTGACTTGATGAAATAATTTAAGGGGTAGAAGAATGGAAATTATATTGAAAGAAGACATCATAGGTCTTGGTTTTAAGAACGATATTGTTAATGTAAAAGCAGGTTACGGTCGTAATTATCTTATTCCTACAGGAAAAGGGGTTATCGCGTCCGCATCAGCCAAAAAGGTATTAGCTGAAAATCTTAAGCAGCAGGCACACAAATTGGCAGCTCTGAAAGCAGCTGCTGAGCAGAAAGCCGCTGCACTGAAAGATGTCGCTTTGACAATTGCAGCAAAGGTTAGTGCAACAGGTGTCCTCTATGGTTCCGTTACTGCTGCAACTGTGGCCGATGAACTGGCTAAGTTGGGCAAGGATGTTGAACGGAAAATAATCATGATGCGGGACATCAAGAAAGTGGGAGATTATGTTGCAACTGTTCATCTTCATAAGGATGTGACTGTTGAAATCCCAGTAAAGGTTATCGCTGAAGGAACTGAGGCTAAGGCTGATGCTGCGGTAGAAGAGACACCTGATGTTGAGGCTGCTGCACCTGCTGTTGAAGAGGAAGCTCCGGCTGCCGAGTAAATAAGTTGACTGTAAAGCATCTATATTTATTATAATGTAAAAGCTCTCTACTCCGAATGGATTGGAGAGCTTTTTTATTTTTTTTTCTTTATGGGATTACTGTTGCTGCTTGTCTCTTGGTTGACATTTGTCGAGTTAAATTGTGAAAACCTATTTGATTGCAAACATGATTCTTTGAAGAATGATACTGAGTTTACGCCGGATGGCTTACGGCATTGGACCCCCTATCGCTATTGGCGCAAACTCAATCAAATTGCCAGAGAGATTATATCGTGCGGTGAGGGAATTGATGGTGGCGTTATTCCTGATATCGTAGCCCTTTGTGAGGTTGAGAATGACAGCGTTATGTATGATTTGACCCGGCGTTCCTCGCTAAAAGCATTAAGATACGATTACCTGATGCCTCCTACGTCGGACAATCGTGGAATAGGTGTCGCGTTGTTATATCACAGATTCTCATTTGCTCCTTTGAAATACTATTCGTTAAGTGTTCAAATGCCAAAAGGCTTTCGTCAAACTCGTGATATATTGTATGTTTCAGGGCGTGTGATGAGTGGTGACACCCTCCATCTCTTTGTGGTTCACGCGCCGAGCCGTTATGGTGGTGAACATCATTCAAGACCCGCAAGAATGGCTGTCGCACGACGCTTAGTAAAAGCTCTTGACTCATTAAATGCCATTTGTTCATCCCCTCATGTCATTATGATGGGTGACTTTAATGATGTTTCGAAAAGTGCATCCCTTGCTTTTCTTCTTTCTCATGGTATGGCTAATGTTTCAGATGGAGTGAAGGGCAGACATGGGGCTGGTGGTACTTATCGTTATCAAGGTAAGTGGGAGACTATAGACCATTTTTTTGTAAGTGCGCCTATTGCAGCCAAACCGTATGAGATTTGGATTAACGATAGCCCTTTTCTAACAGTAGAAGATAAAAAATACGGTGGGCGAAAGCCACACCGTACATTTATTGGATACCGTTACCAGCATGATGGTTTTAGCGATCACCTTCCTTTAGTATTTCGCTACTCATTTAGATAGTACACCAATGGATGTCGGATAGTAAATTTAAACTGTCAGTGAATTATAACTTTCTTTCCATCAATAATATAAAAACCACTATTCAAGTTTTTATTCTTATTTGCAATTCGTCTGCCGTCCAAAGTATATGCGTTGCCAGTTCTTAGGCTACCTGTTGCGGTGTTTTCATGTATTCCTGTATCTGAACCTCCCATAAATTTGAAATATACAACACCGTCCTCGCCCTCTATAATGTCAGTAATTGGCTTCCCCATCAGTTCTCCACTGTACACTGCTGCCATGGGTGTGGAGGTGTCTGTAAGTTCTGTAACATTGCCGGTACCAGGGAAAGGATCTCCTGCAGCCTCGGCCATGTACATTGCTGAGGTGAAATTCTGTCCATTATACCTGTCAAGAAACACACTGTTTACAATATTGACGTTTTCGGATGCGTCCGACCTGACTGTTCTGTCAATATACCATGCTGGAACCAAAAGGTTGTCAGCTGGTATGATTGTCATCCGTGGATGTCCGGCTGTACTGTTGATGGTTGTTGCCCCGCGGAATTGGTTTTGGTCATAATCAACATGAAGAACTAACATGCCATGCCCCATGAGGTATTTGTTCCATCCCTTCTGCTGTACATTTTCTACTATATAGTACTCCTTGTCATTTCTGTCGTTGATGATGCGGTACGACTTCCCGCCTTCTAAAGCAGGGTGTAATGTCACGTCTGTGGCTGTGTCAAGTGTGTCAATCACAGTCCAGCCAAAACACTCTTTTTCCCAACTGGTATAGGCTGTTGGATAGTAGCCATTATAACTGTACTCTCCTGCATCCATGATGTCCCAGTACTCCATATTTTGGTTGACACACCGTTCGGCTTCGCTTCCACTGCTACAGTAATGGTCTTGCAGGCCCAAGCAATGTGAAAATTCATGGCAGAACAGACCGATACCATTGATTCTAAGGCCTTTGCTTGCTTGATATTCGGGCGTGAAGTTTAACTCGTTGTTTACACCATACCGTCCAACTTTCTTGCCATCAACTTCAATGTTAGCAGTAACAACCCCTGACGTAGGCCAAAGGCAGTCGGTGGAATTACCTGTGTAACTCTGTGAATATCCTGCATAGATGAGATAAACCAAGTCTAGAAGTCCGTCATTGTCATTGTCAAAAGGTGTAAAATCAACCGTGTCATTGATTGCTGCAAGGGCATCCCTGACGAGTTCATTTTTTTTCTCATTTGCTGGATAGCCCGCTCCGTAGTAAGCCAGATTATGCGGAAGTGTGACTACGTCAAAAAGCTGGAAATCGGGCGTGAACAACCCATTACTCATGTCTGTGAAGTAGCGTTTCACGCTTCCATAGTTTCGGCCAACGACTGGCTCTGTCTTTCTGTCAAATAGTTCTTGTGCATTTAGGTATTTGCGGAAAGTTTCGTAAGGGTTTTCCACCGTGAACTGTATGTCTGTGAACTGTACAAGTATAACAGGTATTTTCGGTGAACCTGTGTGTTGAAGCAAATATGGAGAATCATGAACAGGCTCACGCCTGCTGCGCGCCTTCTTGGCATTTGTTGCCAGCATTGTTTGAAACTGTTGCTTGTTTTGCATACTGACCAACTCTTTTTCTTGCGCTGTCCTTATGTCTGGATTGTGTGCCAGCTGTTTGGTTGGGATGAGTGAACCATCATTCAGAATTTGTGCTATGAAAAAGTCTTTTCCCTGCTGGAATAGCAGAACATTGTCTGTGGTCATGTAAAAGGCAAAGTCCTCATCGCCAAATCCTCTGACATGGAGTGTTGTTCCATCACTTTGGCAGACGCTGAACAGCCCCGGTGTCACTCGGGCCGACCAGATAGAAATAGAAGAAGACAGGGACAAAAGAAAAATGTGGAGTAGATACCTTTTCATATTTTTACGGTTTTAAGCATTTTGACTTGCTGATTGACGACATTCTGTCATTGAAAAAATATTGGCCGCGTTTCTTGGTCAGTGGACCATAGTTGATTGCGTGCAGCGGACAGTGATGATAGCATGCCAGGCAGCACGTGCATAACCGGTGTTTGTACATTGGATGCTTGTGACTGTCTAAACTGATGTTTTGGGTTGGGCACACATGGGCGCAGCGTCCGCATCCTGAACATTTCTCCAGACTAACTTTGAAAGGCTTGTCTGTAATCATCCAACGGTTGAAAAATTCACCAATAATATATGAGTAGAGTAGGGGGGCCGGACCTTTGCCCACACGGAAGTTACCCTTTCTGCGCTCTTTGATTTCCTCCGTGATTATAGCAAGATTCAGTGTAGCCTGTGCGATTTTCCGGTCTTCCCGTTCTCGGGTGTCCGTGTGCATGAAAGGCAGACAGACATAAGTCTCTGGCATGATTAGCGAATAGGCACTTTGCAATTGAAGCCCTTTTGGTCTCAGTAGCCTGTCGAGTATTTTCATTGCATCCCCTGTGTTATCGCCACATGTGCAGAGGGCAAAGCAGAAGTGTTCTGGTCCGCAGCTCTTGATGTCAAGTCTTTTGACAAATGACTTGACGATGGCAGGTGGCTGCCAGCCATGCACTGGAAAGCAAAATCCGATGCGTTCGTTGGGTTCAAGCGTATAACAGCAGTCTCCCTTCAGTTCATCCGGGATAAAGAGCAGTCTGTCACCGGTTTGCTGTGCCAGTTCATTAGCTGCCCATTTGGTGTTGCCTGTGCCTGAAAAATAAAAAATCATTGTGGTGACCCTTGTCTTTGTTCGTTCTTCCCTTTGCCCCCACCGCGTCTTCTCCGTCCTCTTCTTTTGTTGCTATTGCCTTTGCTGTTGCCCTGGGCTTTTTTCTCTGGCTTGTTGTTTGTCGTCTCTTTGCTTTTTCCGCCTCTTTCTCCACCACGTCTTCTGTTGCCATGGCTATGCCACCTTCCGTTACCTTTCTTTTCCGTCACATCATACTTCGGTCCGTCGCCAAGTCCTTCAGGCAAAGGGTTCTTCACTATTTCCTTTTCCAAAAATTGTTCAATCTGATGGAATTGGTACATGTCTTTTTCGCTGACCAATGTGATTGCGATGCCGTCACGGTCAGCTCTGGCCGTCCGGCCAATGCGGTGGACATAGTCTTCCGCGTCATGCGGAACATCGTAGTTGATAACCATCAAAATGTCATCAATGTCAATGCCGCGCGCCACAATGTCGGTGGCAACAAGAACATCTGTCTGCCCCGACTTGAAGGCATACATCACCTCGTCACGCTCTTGCTGCGAGAGGTCGCTGTGCATCTGGCTGCAATTAATGTGCTGGCGGCGCAGTTCTCTTGCGATGTCCTTTACCTTGTCTTTCTTCCCGGAGAATATTATCACACGTTTCAGTTGGTCTGTATTGAAAAGATGCTTGATGATGCCCATTTTTTGTGCATCGTGACATATGTAGGCCGATTGCTTGATTTTTTCAGCAGGCTTGCTCACCGCAATCTTGACTTCCACAGGGTCGTGGAGCAGACTTTTGGCCAGTTGCTGGATTTTGTCAGGCATTGTGGCAGAAAACATGATGGTCTGCCTGTCTTTAGGCAGATAACTGGCTATCTGCATGATGTCTTCGCTGAATCCCATGTCAAGCATACGGTCTGCCTCGTCAAGAACAAAGAAACTAACCTTACTCATATCCACATTGCCCATTCTGATGTGGCTGATGAGACGGCCAGGAGTTGCTATAACCACATCGGCTCCCATTTTCAGGCTTTTCATCTCTTGGTCATATCTGTTGCCGTCGTTGCCTCCATACACGGCAACACTGCTGATGCCGTCAAGATAGTAGCCAAATCCTTGCATTGCCTGGTCTATTTGTTGGGCCAGTTCGCGAGTTGGTGACATGACAATACAGTTGATGGCATCTTTAGGATAGCCTCCATCGTCAAGCAGACTTAGAATCGGCAACAGGTAAGCCGCAGTTTTTCCTGTTCCTGTCTGGGCTACGCCTATGACATCATGGTAATTTAATATTTCAGGAATGCAGCGTTCCTGTATGGGAGTGCAGTTTTCAAACCGCATATCATACAGGGCATCCAGAATATTGTCATTCAGATTTGTATCTTCAAATTTCATGTAAATTATTATGTTTTTTAATTGTTGTTTTCGAAAAATATATCAAATAAAAGTCAGTTTGGGGCATGTCTGTAACAATAGTAGGCAATAAAGGCATAAAGAATATTGGGAATCCATGCTGCAACAAGAGGGGGTGTGTTGGCATTGATTGCAAAGGTGGAACTGATGGTCTGCAATAGAATATAGGAAAAGCTCAATGCCAGACCAATACCCAGATACAGTCCCATGCCACCCTTGCGCTTTCGTGCACTCAGACTTGCTCCTATGACAGTCAGAATAAATGAAGCGAAGCAAGAGGCTATTCGCTTGTGATATTCCATTTCGTATTGCACCACATTGCTGGAACCGCGGTCTTTCTGCTTGGAAATATAGCGCTTTAGTTCCGGACTTGTAAAAGTTTCCTGCTGTCCTTTGCTGAACACCAAATCCATGGGCTCCATCATTATCGCTGTGTCAATCTCCATTCCTGTTTTAATATGCTCCCTCATACCTCTCAGGTCGCGTATCTTATAATTGATAGCTTTCCAATGATAGCGGCTGTCTGAAATGGTGTCATATTTGATTACGTTAGCCGTCATGTGGCTAACCAGTTTTTTACGCTCAAATTTGTCAAGCGAGAACCCATAGCCAGTCTTGTTGACATCGTCATATTGGGCGATATAGGCTATGACACCCTTGCCTACCTGTAGTTGCACATTGCTTGCTGATGTCTGTTTTTTGTTATTCTTGTATAGAGCTTCAAAGTTATGTCGCACCACCGTTCCTTTGGGAATGACGTATGAACCAAGATAGAAATTGAGCAGTGAGATGAGCGCAGCCGAAATCATGTAGGGACGCATCAGTCGCTTGAAGCTCATTCCGCATGCCAGCATTGCTATTATTTCCGAGTTCCCGGCCAGTTTCGAGGTGAAAAATATCACAGCGATGAACACAAACAGGGGGCTAAAAAGGTTTGCGAAATAGGGGACAAAATTGGCATAGTAGTCAAAGACAATAGCCCTTAATGGGGCATTGTTAGCTGTGAATTTTGCCAGATTCTCATTGACATCAAAGACAATTGAGATTGAGATTATCAAGATGATGGAATAAAAATAGGTTCCGATAAACTTTCGGATGATATACCCATCTATTATTTTGATGAGTCTGAATGGGGATACCCATTTCAGCTTGTGCCATAACCAGTGCAAGGCCACGACAAGCCCTTGCGAACGTCTGCGCAGCTCCCTTTTGGCTCCAAGCAGTTTGTGGTATTTCCTGACTTTCTTATATCTCATCGTCGTTGTCCGTTAATCTACTACCTGCGCCGTCCTAAATTGCCAATGACACCTCTTTTCCATGAGACAAAATCTCCCTTGATGATATGCTTGCGGGCATCACCAACCAACCGCAGGTAGAAGGCCAAGTTATGGATGCTTGCTATTTGCATGGCTAATAGCTCCTGGGCTTTAAACAGGTGGTGAAGGTATGCTTTTGTGTAAATTATGTCTGTCTCGCAGCCTTCTGCGTCAATGGGGGTAAAGTCATCTTCCCATTTCTTGTTGCGCATATTCATAGTGCCTTCATATGTGAAGAGCATTGCATTGCGACCGTTTCGGGTAGGCATAACACAGTCAAACATGTCTACTCCTCGCTCGATGGCCTCCAAAATGTTCTGTGGCGTGCCAACTCCCATGAGGTAGCGGGGCTTTTCTTTAGGCAAAATTTCGTTGACCACTTCAATCATCTCATACATCACTTCTGTTGGCTCTCCCACTGCAAGCCCACCAATGGCGTTGCCGTCAGCGTCTTTGTCTGCCACGTGTTTGGCCGCATCTCGCCTGAGGTCTTTGAATGTACACCCTTGTACAATGGGAAACAGGCTCTGGCTGTAGCCGTAAACCGGCTTGGTCTCTTCAAACCGCTTGAAGCATCTGTCAAGCCAGCGCTGTGTGAGCTGCAAGCTTTTCTTTGCGTATTGGTAGTCGCTTTGGCCGGGGGGGCACTCGTCAAAGGCCATAATAATGTCTGCGCCGATAATACGCTCAGTGTCCATTACATTCTCTGGAGTGAATATGTGTTTAGAACCGTCTATATGAGAACGAAATTCACACCCCTCCTCTTTCAGCTTTCTGATGCCTGAAAGGGAGAAAACCTGAAATCCGCCGGAGTCTGTGAGAATCGGGCGGTCCCATCCGCAAAAGCGGTGAAGCCCCCCGGCTTTTCTGAGAATTTCCAGCCCTGGACGCAAATAAAGGTGGTATGTGTTGCCCAATATGATTTGAGCCTTTACCTGTTCGCGCAATTCTGAGAAATGTACACCTTTCACACTGCCACAGGTTCCAACAGGCATGAATATAGGCGTGCTGATCTGCCCATGGTCTGTCGTGATGATGCCAGCCCGTGCGTCAGAGGCGTTGTCTGTGTGTTGCAGTTCAAAGTTCATGCTTTTTTAGCTTTGTCCTCGCTTGGCTCGTCTATTTCAAAATGTGTGGGATGAGCAACCGTTTCTTTGGTCAATGCAAACTCCCAGACATCCTGCACATTCTCTACATAATGGAAATTTACACCTTTCAAGTAGACTTCTGGTATCTCGTCAATGTCTTTCTTGTTTTCCATGCACATCACAATGTCAGTGATGCCCGCACGCTTGGCAGCCAGAATTTTTTCTTTGATGCCGCCGACGGGAAGCACTTTTCCCCTTAGGGTTATCTCACCTGTCATTGCCGTGTTCTTGCGCACCTTGCGTTGGGTAAGGGCAGAGGCGATTGATGTGGCTATGGTGATGCCGGCTGACGGCCCGTCTTTTGGAGTTGCGCCCTCTGGCACATGGATATGAATGTTCCAATTGTCAAAGATTCGGTAGTCTATATCCAGCGTGTCTGCATGGGCCTTTACGTACTCTAAGGCGAGGACTGCCGATTCTTTCATCACGTCACCCAGATTGCCCGTGAGTGTCAGCTTGGCTCCCTTCCCTTTGCTCAGACTGGTCTCAATGAACAGGATTTCGCCACCTACACTTGTCCATGCCAGCCCTGTTACAACACCGGCATATTCATTGCCTTGATAGATGTCACGGTAAAAGGGTGGCTTGCCCAACAGGTCTTCTATGTCTTGAGGGGCTATCTTGCTGTAAGGCAGTTTGTTCTCACAGGCCAGTTTGTAGGCAATTTTTCTTAGGGCCTTGTTGATCTGTTTTTCCAACTGTCTCACTCCGCTCTCTCGCGTATATTGCTCTATAATTTTTATGATGGCAGCTTTTGTGAAACTGATTCCCGGCGTGGAGCTAAGCCCGGTGTTTTCCATCTCCCTGGGGATAAGGTGCCGCTTGGCAATCTCTGTCTTTTCTTCAGTGATATAGCCACTTACCTCAATCACCTCCATGCGGTCGAGCAATGGTCGGGGAATCGTATTCAAATCGTTTGCTGTGGCAATGAAAAGCACCTTTGAAAGGTCATAGTCTACATCCAGATAGTTGTCATGGAATGCTGTGTTCTGCTCGGGGTCAAGTACCTCAAGCAGTGCCGAAGCGGGGTCGCCGTTCACAGTGTTCTGTGTGACTTTGTCTATTTCGTCAAGTACAAACACGGGGTTTGACGAACCTGCCTTTTGTATGCTTTTTATAATGCGCCCAGGCATAGCGCCAATATAGGTGCGCCGGTGCCCCCTGATTTCAGCTTCATCATGAAGACCGCCTAATGAAACGCGCACATAGTTGCGCTTTAGTGCTGCTGCTATACTTTTGCCAAGGCTTGTCTTTCCTACTCCCGGGGGGCCGTACAGGCAGAGTATTGGAGATTTCAAGTCTCCTCTCAGGCTCAGCACTGCGATATATTCCAAAATACGCTCTTTTACCTTTTCCATCCCATAGTGGTCGTGGTCAAGAACTTTTTGCGCGCGCTTCAGATTCAGGTCGTCTTGGGTAAACTCTCCCCACGGAAGAGATACCAGGGTCTCCAGATAGGTAAGCTGAACATTGAAATCAGGACTCTGTGGATTTAGCTGGTCCAGTTTGCTTAGCTCCTTCGTAAAGATGTGCTCAATCTCCTCGGGCCATTTCTTGTCCTTGGCTTTTTCTATCAGCTCAACTTTCTCGGGGCATCCCTCGCCGTTGCCAATCTCGGCCTGTATGTTTTTGATTTGCTGTTGCAGAAAATAGTTCTTTTGCTGTTCGTCAATGTCGTCGCGTGTCTTGTTCTTGATGTCTTGGCGCAATTGTTGCAAGGTGAGCTCGCGGTTCATGATTTTCAGCATACTGAACACGCGCTGCTTGATGTCCCCCTCTTCCAGTAATGCAATCTTTTCCTTGATGGGGAAAGGCATGTTTGAACATACGAAGTTCAGAGCCATCATGCTGTTGTGTACATTGCGCAGGGCAAATGACGCTTCTTCTGGTATGTCGTCGTTTATCTTGACATAGTTCATGGTGACTTGGCGCAAGTCCTCTATTGCCGTCTGAAATTCTTTGTCACCTTTGCTGGGCATGGTCTCACTTACAACTTCAACGACTCCTCTCATGTAGGGCTTTCTCTTGCTGATAGACAGCAGTGTTATCCTACTGAGTCCTTGGACGATTGCAGATATGTTACCCCCTGGCAGTGACAGTGTCTTTACAACCTTGGCATATATTCCGGAATGATAAAGGTCTTCATAATTTGGATTGTCCACTTCGGGGTCGCGCTGAGTGAATATGCCTATGAGGTTTCCTTTCTTTTCCGCGCTTTTGACAAGAGCCAGACTTGACTCCCGACCCACCAGAATCGGCGTGACAACTCCGGGAAACACCACAAGATTCCTCACAGGTAGAATCGCTACATTTTCTGGGGCTTCTGCTGGGGTGAGGTCTGTAACATCCCCTTCTATATCGGCAATCATAGAAAAAGCCTTGTTGTTGTGCTTGTTGTCCATGCTTATTATATAATTCGGTATTTCAATTCAATATTTGGGATGCAAAGTTACGAATAAAAAAAGAAGAATGTGGCATATTGAACAAATTTTACGCTTTACCACAGCCCCGGGCGGAGTGCGCCCTCAATATGGTTAATGTGCAGGTTGTTGTCGCTGGTTCCACAGATAGCGATAATGTCAAAGCGTATGTCCATATTTATTCTCTTGGTCTTGACGTAAAGGTTTGCCGCAATCATGATTGAATGTGCCTTTTTCCTGTTCACGGCCATTTCTGGTTCCATGAACACATTGTTGCGCCTTGTTTTCACCTCTACGATGACCAAGGTATTGTCCTTATAAGCGATAATGTCTATGTCTCTGTGCCCTGTGTGCCAGTTGCGCTCCCATATAGTGTATCCTTGTGCTTCTAAATATTCGGTGGCTTTCCGTTCGCCCCATCTGCCCAGTTCGTTGTGCTCTGCCATTGTAAATGTCCTGCCTTTTTATTCTGCTCTACAAATATATATACATTTTCGTTCGGACACTTACAACTGTCAATATTTTTAACGTAGGTTAACTTGATGGGATGTGTAAATTTCTTGCAAAGTCGCAAATAATCGCTACCTTTGCATAAAATAGAGGCGCAAAACGGCACCTTTGAACTTAAAACAATGACTCTTAACAAGTAAAATCATCAATTAAATAAAACATCAATTAGCTATGTCAAACAACAAAGAGAAACTCTTTACCGAGTTTATGGCTCCGACAACCCAAGAGTGGCTGGACAAAATCCAAGCCGACCTAAAGGGTGCCGACTTTCAGAAGCGGCTGGTCTGGAGGACAAACGAAGGTTTTAATGTGCAGCCTTTTTACCGTAGGGAGGATGTGCTGAAGCTGAAGACCCCCGATGCGCTTCCCGGTGAGTTCCCATTTGTCCGAGGTAACAAAAAAAATAACAATGTGTGGTATGTCCGCCAAAATATCAATATAGGTGATGCCAAGAAGGCTAATGCCAAGGCACTTGATATACTGAACAAGGGCGTGGACTCGTTGGGCTTCCACATTCCCGGAAACAGTGTGAATGCAGAATACGTGGAGACCCTTTTGGAGGGAATTTGCTGTGATTGCATTGAACTTAATTTCTCAACTTGCAAGAGACATTCGGTCGAATTGGCAGAAATTCTCACAGCCTTTTTTGAGAAAAAAGGCTATGACAAGAAAAGGCTGGTTGGCTCAATTGACTGGGACCCGATCGAAAAGCTTGTAATGCGTGGCAAGGATGTTACAAGTCTGCTGCCTTTAGCTGCTGATTTGGCCAATGTGCTTAAAGACTTCCCCCATTTCCGCTGTGTCACGGTTAACGCCCTTTCCCTGAACAATGCCGGCGCTTATATTGTCCAGGAACTGGGATATGCTCTTGCCTGGGGGCATGAGTATCTCAGCGAACTTGTTGAAGCCGGGGTGGAGCCAACGCTGGCAGCCAGCAAGATAAAATTTAACTTTGGCATTTCCGAGAACTATTTTATGGAGATTGCCAAGTTCCGCGCCGCCCGACTGCTTTGGGCTGAGATTGTTAAGCAATATGGACCAAAGTGTGACTGTGCTTGTAAAATGTGTGTCAACGCCACAACGACCACCTACAATATGACCCTTTTTGACAGCTATGTCAATCTGTTGCGCAGCCAGACTGAAACAATGAGTGCGGCTCTTGCTGGCGTCCACTCTATTGTAGTCACTCCGTTTGATGATGTTTACGAACAGCCAACAGAGTTTTCCGAACGCATAGCGCGTAATCAACAGCTATTGCTCAAGGAGGAGAGCCATTTTGACAAGGTTGTAGACCCTTCCGCAGGCTCCTATTTCATTGAGGAACTGACAACTTCTCTGGCCGATGCTGCATGGAAACTGTTCCTTAAGGTCGAGAACGAGGGCGGATTCCTTGCTGCGGCTAAGGCAGGCACCGTGCAAGATGACATCAATGCTACCAACATCAAGCGTCATGGTGATGCAGCCAGGCGAAAGGAGTTTATTTTGGGTACCAACCAGTTTCCGAACTTCACCGAAAAGTCCGACGGCAAAGAACCTAAAGTGGGCGGATGTGCAGCCTGTGGCCATTCCGGCCAGCAGGAGGCTGCGCCTTTCAAGGCAGTTGTTGCCACACGCCTTGCGGCAGACTTTGAACAACTCCGTCTCGAAACAGAGAAGAGCGGAAAGGTGCCAACGGCATTTATGCTTACCATTGGCAATTTGGCCTGGCGCCAGGCTCGTGCGCAATTTAGTGCCAACTTCTTGGCTTGTGGCGGTTATAAAATCATAGACAACCTTGGCTTCGACACAGTTGAAGAGGGTGTTGATGCTGCCATGAAGGCTGGAGCCGATATCATAGTACTGTGTTCCAGTGACGATGAATATGCCACCTATGCAGTTCCTGCATACCAATGCGTCAAAGGCCGCGCCATGTTTATCGTTGCCGGTGCCCCTGCTTGTATGGATGAGCTGAAAGCTGCTGGAATTGAGAATTTTATACATGTTAAGTGCAATGTGCTTGAGACGCTCAAAGAGTATAACCGAAAGTTGGGAATCAAATAAGTGAACGGTCATGAGAAAGAATTTTAACGATATTGATATTTTTGCCGGAATAGCAGCAGCTAACGGCGCCGAGTGGCAGAAAGCCAACGGCATTGCTCCCAATTGGAAAACCCCGGAGCATATTGAAGTGAAGCCTGTATATACAAAAGAGGATTTGGAGGGAATGGAACACCTTGACTTCGCTGCGGGTATTCCGCCGTTCCTTCGCGGCCCTTACTCGATGATGTACCCTTTCCGTCCATGGACAATCCGTCAGTATGCTGGATTCTCCACGGCCGAGGAGTCTAATGCTTTTTACCGCCGCAACCTGGCATCTGGACAGAAAGGTCTGTCGGTTGCCTTTGACCTTCCGACACACCGTGGCTACGACCCTGATAACGAGCGCGTTGTAGGTGATGTTGGCAAGGCGGGCGTGAGCATCTGTAACGAGGAGAATATGAAGGTGCTATTTGATGGCATCCCCTTGAACAAAATGTCGGTGTCCATGACAATGAATGGCGCTGTGCTGCCTATCCTTGCATTCTATATTGTGGCCGGACTTGAGCAGGGTGCCAAGCTCGAAGAAATGGCAGGTACCATTCAGAATGACATTCTGAAGGAGTTCATGGTGCGCAATACTTATATTTATCCGCCGGCATTCTCTATGAAGATCATAGCGGACATCTTCGAATACACCTCGCAGAATATGCCTAAGTTTAACTCCATCTCAATTTCAGGCTACCATATGCAAGAGGCTGGCGCAACGGCTGATATTGAGCTGGCTTATACACTGGCTGACGGCATGGAGTATCTGCGTGCTGGTGTCAATGCTGGTATTGATGTCGATGCCTTTGCCCCGCGTCTGTCATTCTTCTGGGCCATAGGTGTAAACCATTTCATGGAAATTGCCAAAATGCGTGCGGGGCGCCTGCTGTGGGCAAAGATTGTCAAAAGTTTTGGTGCCAAGAATCCCAAGTCACTGGCACTGCGTACCCACTCGCAAACGTCAGGCTGGTCGCTTACAGAGCAGGATCCCTTCAATAACGTGGGCCGTACTTGCATTGAGGCTATGGCAGCTGTGTTGGGACACACGCAGTCGCTTCACACCAACGCCCTTGATGAAGCCATAGCCCTGCCAACGGATTTCTCTGCACGTATAGCCCGCAACACTCAGATTTATATTCAGAACGAGACAAAGGTTTGTAAGCACATTGACCCCTGGGCGGGCTCTTACTATGTGGAAAGCCTTACCAACGAGTTGGTTCACAAGGCCTGGGAGCATATTCAGGAAATTGAGAAACTCGGCGGCATGGCCAAGGCCATTGAGACTGGCGTGCCTAAGATGCGTATCGAGGAGGCCGCCGCGCGCACCCAGGCTCGAATAGACTCTGGAGTGCAGACTATTGTCGGAACCAACAAGTATCGTTTGGAGCATGAAGACCCCATCGACATCCTTGAGGTTGACAACACTGCTGTGCGCAAACAGCAAGAGGAATGTCTGGCAAAAGTCCGTGCAGCCCGCGATGAGAAGGCCTGCCAGAAGGCGCTTGCTGAATTGACTGAATGTGTGCGCTCAGGCAGGGGGAACTTGCTGGCCCATGCTATCGAATGTGCCAAGTTGCGTTGCACCTTGGGTGAGATAAGTGATGCCTGCGAGAAAATCGTAGGTCGTTATAAAGCAGTAATCAGAACTATTTCAGGCGTGTATTCATCAGAAAGCAAGAACGACAAGGAATTTGAGCTGGCTTGCCAGCTAACGGAGGAGTTTGCCAAGGAAGAGGGCCGTCGTCCGCGTATCTTCATCGCTAAGATGGGACAGGATGGACATGACCGCGGTGCAAAGGTTGTGGCCACAGGCTATGCTGACTGTGGCTTTGATGTGGATATGGGACCGTTGTTCCAAACTCCGGCAGAGGCTGCGCGTGAGGCTGTTGAGAACGATGTCCACATTGTTGGTGTCAGTTCCTTGGCCGCAGGTCACAAGACACTGATTCCGCAGCTTTTCGAAGAACTGAAAAAACTTGGTCGCGAAGACATCATGGTGATTGCCGGCGGTGTTATACCTGCCCAGGATTATGATTTCCTGTATAAGGCTGGTGTGGCTGCTATCTTTGGCCCTGGCACGTCAGTGGCAAAGTCTGCGGTAGAGATGATGAAGATTCTGCTTGACAAGGAATAAGGACAAGAGCCTTGATTTCCCGGATTGAGCCGATTGAAATTCTTTCAAAGACTCTGCAAAAGATGAAAGACGAGTTTGTTGCCTTGCTCACCTCCACGAACCGTGCCGGGGTGGGCAAGGTTATTGCCTATTTGGACAAGGCGGGCTTTTTCATAGCTCCCGCTTCGATCTGTTTGCATCTTAACCATGATGGGGGGCTGGTGGAACACTCTCTCAACGTGTGCCATACGGCCCTGCGGCTGCGGAACATGCTCATTGAGATGAAGCCAGACTTGAAAGAACGCTTGCCTGAGGACAGTGTTAAAATTGCCGCATTGCTCCATGATGTATGCAAGTCAAACATCTATCATAAAGTGGCCAGATACCGCAAGGATGCCAACGGACGTTGGGAAACCTATCAGGGTTATGAGGTTGACTACTCTCGCTTCCCGTTCGGTCATGGCGAAAAGTCGGTAGTGATGCTGCTCCGCTTGGGACTCGAACTGACCAATGATGAATTGTTGGCTATTCGTTGGCACATGGGAGCCTGGGATTTGCCCTTCCAAAGCTATGAGGAAAAAAGCAACATCTCTTCTGCATCAGGGGTGCCTCTTGTCGCGTTGCTACAGGCTTCAGACGGTCTTGCCGCACATATCCTTGAATAGTCGGGGCTATTTTTTGTTGCTGCAACTACTGTAATGCTGCACGAGGCCGGACGTGATATGCGTCCGGCCTCGTGCAGTTTGTTTTGTTATGGGCTCCTCTGAACCAAAAATCGGCCATTAGGCCGAAAAAAAGATGGCGATTTATGCTGACTTTCAGCCTTTCCGCCCCTGTCACTGTTCCTTTTGGCAACTTGCTGGCGTAAGTGCTTCGCCATAGCCCGCTATGAATTCAGCACTGCCGCCAGCAAGCTGTACAAAAAACAGTAGCCTTGGACCAAATCTAATTGGCCTATTTGGGGTGAAATGGTACTTTCTTAGAGACCTAATTTCTTGCGGATGTCTTTGGGTATGGCATTCTTGTTGACCATGTAGTCCATAGTGTTTGCGGCTATAAATGCCTTTGTCATATACCATATACCCTTGTAATTGCCATATTCTCCCCAGGAGTTTTTAACCATATAATATTCTTTGCCATTCTGGTCTTTGGCAATACCAAAGATTAGCATACCATGGTCATCTGTAAGTTCCCAGTTGTCAAAACGCTCCTGTCGCATCTTCTGGGTGGGGACAATTTCAGGGGCTGTGCATCCCAGCGAGTCATAAAGTTCTGTCTTCTTGCTCTTCTCCAAACGCAGCCAGCGAGCGGCATCACTGCCTTTAAGGCTCTGAATCTTTTTGGTGTCGTAGGCATAGGCCAGGCCAGAGCGCGTGAAGCCGTCTTCGCTCACATCCCCGCCCCAAGCAATGCAGTAGCCCTGCTCGATGGCGTTGTCAATGATGCGCATCATTTCGTCTATTGGCACATTGTATGACAGCGGGTTGCGCCAGTTGTCCTGGACTTCCACTGCGAAGCGCGTGTAGAATGGGTGATGGGTATAGGAAGTTATCGTCACATAGTCATCGAAGTTGAGACCAAGGCTGGCTGCAAATGATTTTGGCGTGTATTCCTTGCCCTCATATTTGAACTTCTCGGGGCATTTGCCCAGATAGGCATCCAGAATGCCCTGGAGACCAACTTTCCATTGAGAGCTGATTTTCTTTTCCTTGCTTTTGGCAATGGCATCCACGTAAGGGGCCATCACTCCGAAAAATTCGTTGAAATTGTTGAGCGAGTCTCCGTAGAGCGAACCGGGGAAAGGCATGGCATTTTCGGGGCAGATGCCATAGTGCTGCAAACAGTAGAGTGGGTCATAGGCAGAGCCTCCCTGCGAAAACTGGCAGTCACCATGGAGACGCACCACCTGGATGGCCCGGTCCATATAAGTCTTGTTGGCCACAAAGTTTTCGCACAGGTCGTATGTCTTTCCTGTCTTTTTCAAAATCTCGCTTTCAAAATATGAGAGTGTGGAGTAAGCCCAGCATGTTCCGCTTCTGTTCTGGTCTTTGATGCTGGTAATCTTGTTTTCCTTGATGGTGGTAAACACCGGCTTGTTCTTGTTTACGGAGTCTTTCTTTGTCTCCGCACTCGCTCCGACAGCCACTAAAGCAATGAGCGAGAGTGTGAAAAGTTTCTTCATTCTTGAATTATTGATTTGGTATTTGCTTTAAATGTCCAATTTTACAGACTGTTTTGTGTGTCCATGAACGCTTCGATGTCCTTGGGGTGATAGGGAATGCGGTTTTTGCCAAGGAACCGGCATCCATCTTTGGTGATGAGCACATCGTCCTCTATACGTATGCCTCCGAAATCTTTGTAGGTCTCCAGCTTGTCAAAATTGAGGTATTCTGCACAGTGACCCTTGGCCCGCCACTCATCAATCAGGGCCGGGATAAAATAGATGCCAGGCTCGTCTGTTACCACGAAACCCTCTTCCAGTCTGCGGCCCATGCGCAGGCAGTTGGTGCCAAACTGTTCAAGGTTGGGGCGTGTCTCCGCGTCAAAGCCCACATAAATCTGGCCAAGTCCCTCCATGTCATGGACATCCATGCCCATCATGTGGCCCAGACCGTGAGGGAGGAACATGGCGTGGGCTCCGGCGCGAACAGCCTCTTCTGTGTCTCCCTTCATCAACCCTAACTCTTTGAGACGGTTGGTCATCAACCGGCACACTTCAAGGTGGACATCAAAGTATTTCACGCCTGGCTTGGCCAACGTCAGCACATAGTCATGGCAGGCTTCCACGATACTGTAAATTTCCAGCTGCCTTTGGCTGAAACGGCCATTGACCGGCATCGTGCGCGTGTTGTCTGAGCAATAGTCGTCAAGTTCGCATCCTGCATCACACAGTACAAGCCGCCCGTCTTCAAGTGCGGCTGGCGATGGCTGCCCGTGCATGATTTCGCCGTGCTGGCTGAAAATGGTTGCAAAGCTCACCCCCTGGGCATACGAACGCGCAACACCGTCAACCTGCCCGGCAATGTAACGCTCGGTCACGCCTGGCTTGACCAGACGCATGGCTGTGGTGTGCATCTTGTAGCCCACCTCGCAGGCCTGTTCGATAGCTGCAATCTCTTGCGGCTCTTTCGTACTGCGCATTTTCACCACTGCGCTAATCAGTTCAAGCGAAGCTCGGTCTTTCTGCTTGCTGGGATGGATGCCCAGCAAGTCCATTATCTGAATTTTGGTGTCAAAGCGGTAGGCCGGGAGGAAGTGTACCTTTCTGCCGTCCCCCTGAGCCTTTGCGCACACGTCTGCAAGCTTTTTCATAGGGGCTGTCTGGCCGACACCCACTTGACGGGCAAGGCTGCTCACGCAGTCAACCGAGCCGTACCAAACGATGTCTTCGATGTCAATGTCGTCACCGTAAATGGTCTCGGTATCACAGTCAATGTCAATAACACCGACAAGCCCGTCGCGGTGAAGACCGAAATAATAGACAAAGGTCGAATCCTGGCGGAAAGGCGAGTAAGCGTTGGATGGATAGTTGGCAGGGGCATCATTGTTGCCAAAGAGGATGATAATGCCATCGTGCATGAGCTTTTTCAGCTCTGCTCTTCTTCTGATGTAAGTTCTTGTATCAAACATACGCTTGGATTTTTGTTGTGAATGGCGTATTCACGCCTAACAATTTGGTGCAAAGATATAGCTTTTTGTTTGAAAAGGTGTATCTTTGCATGACTTTTTAGCCGTTTGTTATGCAGATTGTAAGGAATTCGGGGCTTGTATTGGAAGGTGGAGGAATGCGTGGCGTGTTCACAAGTGGTGTGCTTGACGCCTTTATGAAACATGAAGTGTGGTTCAACTATATAGTGGCGGTGTCGGCCGGGGCTTGCAACGGAATGTCCTATGTCAGCAGGCAGCCTCGCAGGGCGCGCATTTCCAACATTGACATGCTGGTGAAATATGACTACCTTAATCTGAAAAATTTGGTGACTAAGGGAAGTATATTTGACCCTGTGCTGCTTTACGACCGCTTCCCTAACGAACTTGTTCCTTTCGATTATGACACGTTTTTTGCCAATCCATGCACCTTTGAGATGGTAACGACAAACTGCCTGACAGGAAGGGCTGAGTATCTGACCGAGAAAAATGGCTGTAGGCAGCGTGCGCTTGATATTGTGAGGGCCAGTAGCAGTCTGCCGTATGTGGCTAAGATTGTCAAGGTCGATGGGGTGCCCATGCTGGATGGCGGCATCGTGGACAGTATCCCTGTTGAGCACGCCATAGCGAAAGGGTATTCGCATAATGTCGTGGTGGCCACACGGAACAGAGGATTCAGAAATACCGGACACGACCGCAAGATTCCTGCGTTTATTTACCGTAGCTACCCTCGTCTCAGAGTTGCTCTCAGTCACCGTATCGCGGTTTATAATGCCCAGATGGAGATGCTTGAGAGAATGGAAGACGAGGGAACCGTAACCTGTATCCGTCCATTGCGGCCTATGGAGGTGGGGCGTATTGAGAAAGACCCGTCCAAACTGGAGAGGCTCTACGAAGAGGGCTTCGAGCTTGGGGAACGCTATTGCCTTTCCTTGGAAAAGTGATTAAAAGAAGAAGTGTAGCAAGATGGCTGCTTCTGGCTCGCCATCCCGGCCCATATTGCAGCATGAAAAGGACTGTTCCGCCGTGTCATCAGATGAACCGTTTCGCGGGGTGAAACAGACCGGAATCCAAAGAAAGATTGTTGGTTTCAACGCAAACTGGCACTTTTGTCTTGGTTGAAATGCAGCCAGCATCCCTGTTCGTGCGAGTTAATGATGCCAATGGCCTGCAAATAGGAGTAGATGATGGTTGTGCCCACAAACTTCATTCCGCGCCTTTTCAAATCTCTGGAAACTGTGTCTGACAATGGCGAACTTGTGTGGCCGCACTCGTAGATGGTTTTCCCGCTTGTAAACGCCCAGATGTAGCAGTTGAAGGAGCCGAACTCGCGCTGTATTTGTAAAAATACTTTAGCGTTGCTAACAGCAGCGTTTATTTTCATGCGGTTGCGGATGATACTTTTTTCGTTGCAGAGCATCTCTGTCTTGGCTGTGTCATACGATGCCACTTTTGTGTAGTCAAAACCGCTGAAAGCCTTTCTGAACGCTTCCCTCTTGTTGAGTACACATTCCCATGACAGACCCGCCTGGAAACTCTCCAGCAGTAGCATTTCAAAAAGTTTGTGGTCATCATGTACGGCTGCACCCCATTCGTGGTCGTGATAGCTGACGTAGAGTGGGTTGCTCATGTTGCACCATTGGCAACGTTTCATGCCTTTCTGATCCATAAGGTGCTTTTTGAAACTGTTTTAATTGGCCTTCTCCCCGCATTCCGATGGGGATTCCAGCCGGGTCAAGGTCTCCGCAACACAGGCTGAAAAACCGCCAGACTGCCAGACCGCACTTTTTTCCTGCCGTTCCCTTGCGACTTTTCTGAACTTTCACTTATTTTGCGCCTGGAATTATTGGGTGCAGCAAAATCTCGCCCATTCGTACCATGAGAGACTGGCGTGGAATTGGTTGTAATTGTTTTGTTTCTACAATACTCAGTTAACATGGACACGAAAGCAGATGGGGCAATATACAATAAAATCTTTTGGAAACTCCAAAAGACCTTTGCTTGTAGTGGATAGGGGAATCGAACCCCTATGCCAAGATTGAGAATCTTGTATCCTAA
>ERZ808286.632-NODE-632-length-21894-cov-8.498512_pt1 | contig 21894 bp, 16 predicted proteins | sample MGYA00521276_ERZ808286 | MGnify/ENA primary metagenome ERZ808286 (study PRJEB31516, sample SAMN03275607) | gut metagenome | biome: mammalia-associated habitat; material: feces | host: Papio cynocephalus | place: Kenya | collected 2012-08-01 ... | reverse complement strand
TCACCAACATGATCCTTGCCAATGAGGAACATTTGGTACGCTATCGCAAGCAAACCCATGGAGAGGGCTATTTGCGAAAGTTCTTCAATACGATAAAGGGCGCAGCAGGTGGTGCACTTGCCAGAGTTTTCGTGACGGGTGTAAGTCCTGTGACGATGGATGACTTGACTAGTGGCTTTAACATCGGAACCAACTATTCTCTGAATCCTCGTTTCAATGAGATGACTGGTTTTACAGAGGAAGAAGTGCGTGAGATGCTGGAGTATTATGCTAGTGTCCTGCCTTTCAACCATTCTGTGGATGAATTGATTAAGGTGATGAAGCCTTGGTATGACAACTATTGTTTTGCGGAGGAAGAGTATGGAAAGACTACTATGTATAATTCCATCATGGTGCTCAATTTTGTATCTAATTATATAGATTGTGGTTATCAGATTCCGAAGAGAATGATTGAGTCCAACATACGCATGGATTATGACAAGATGCGCATGCTCATCCGTCACGACAAGAGTTTCTCCCATGATGCAAGCATCATCCAGGAACTTGTAACCAAGGGATTCGTGACCGGCAAGCTTGTGGAGAACTTCCCGGCAGAGAATATCAATGACCCGGATAACTTCCTGAGCCTCCTCTTCTATTTTGGAATGGTAACGATAGATGGCGAATACAAGGGATCCACCAAGTTTGTTATTCCAAACGAGGTGGTGCGCGACCAAATGTACACCTATCTCTTGGATACCTATAAGGAGAATGATTTGACTTATGATTCATACGGCAAGAACAAGTTGGAGAGCCAGTTGGCGTTCGATGGCGATTATAAGCCTTATTTCGATTATATCGCCGACTGCCTAAAGCGCTACTCTTCTCAGCGAGACAAGCAGAAGGGGGAGGCTTTTGTGCATGGCTTTACGTTGGCGATGACCAGTCAGTGCCAGTTCTACCGTCCTATCTCCGAGTTGGATAATGACGGTGGCTATGCCGACATCTTCCTTTCTCCGCTCTGTGACATCTATAAGGATATGACGGATTCCTACATCGTGGAGTTGAAATATTGCAAATCGAATACCACCGATGCGCAAGTGCAGAAGCTCTTTGAGGAAGCATCAGCACAGATCTGTCGTTATGCCGATAGCGACATCGTGCGGGAAGCAGTTAAGACTACGCAGCTGCATAAGCTTGTCGTGATTTACAGAGGGGCGGAGATGGCAACTTGCCAGGAGGTTGATTGATATTGATATAACAAAAGCCAAGGTAACCCTCAAGCTGCCTTGGCTTTTGTAGTTTTGAGCTTTATCTCGCAATATATATATGTGCGAAATCCAGAATCGTGCACTTGATGAGATGGAAGAGCATAAAAGAAACGGTACAAAGCCTATGTCGGCTAGAGAGTTGCTCAAAGAACTTCGAGAGGTGAAATCTCTAATATAACAGATGAATTCTTTAAGTTTTTGCTGGATAAGCGAGCTCTGTTATAAAACAATAAGCCCGATAAGAGAAGGTTGTGTACTACTCTTGTCGGGCATTCCTGTTACTGGCGATTTTATTGTTGTTATAGACGGAAGCCTAATAGTTCTACTTTTTTCTTCAGAGCGATAGCCTTTTCTGCACTACTTATGGTTTTTATGGAGCGTCCATTTTCTAGTTTCTTGATATTGTTGGTAACTTGTCTTTTTTCAATAAGAGAGAGAATATTCTCTGATTTAGACCATTCAAGCATTGCTTTCCACCATTCTATGGAGATAGCGTTAGCTTGGGCTATAATATTTTTTTCTTCAGCGTTATAATTTTCTGTTTCATCTTCTCCTTCAGCTGTAAGTAAGGAGAGAGGAATGCTATGACCGTCAATATAGACTTTTAGGTCTTCCCAGCATTTTGCGTTCTTTGTGTATGACCTTGAATTGTCAAGGTCTAAGAAATCATTAATTTTGACGATTTCTCTTTCTATGATTTCCTCAAGTTGAGGTTGTACTTTCTCATTTTTCCATATATACTTGAGGTCGAGATTTTGATTTGTCAAATGCGATAATGCTGACATAGTATAGGCTACTGTTCTGGACTTGAATCCTTTTTGTCCGCATCTTTTTTCGAAACAAGCTTCAATGTCTTTATAGAGAATATTCAATGCAACAATTTTGTGCCAGTACGAAACATTAATAACTGTAGAGTTTCTTTTGAGCGAAGACATAAAGGAAGCAAAGCATTTTTCTCTGCTATTGCAAGCTATGTGGGGCTTCATATCCCAAATCATCATTACTTTGGCAACATCCGTCTTTGTAAGTAGTTGCTTTTTAGGATATTCAGTTTTGAAATTCTTTTCGTCCAATTTTCCTAAGCTTGCAGTTTGATCTGCATATTGTCCTCTCATTCTTTCAAAGAACCATTTTGTTTTTGAGATAGGTGTGATTTCTTCCTTACTCAAGTTCTCTATCTTTTTCAGATGTTCCTCTCCTGAATCAAAATCAGATAGTTTGATAGCAGTTTGGCTGTTGGCGCATGTAGAGATGGATTTTACAATTTCAGCATAGTTTTCCTTGCTTTTGACAACACTTACTTTCATCTGAACGAAAACCTTACTTAAATCACAATCCGTTGCACATGCAATAGATGCTGTAGTTTGTCCTCCGTTTACTATTTGCCAATCCTTTAGTTTTGTGATATACAAAGCATTGCCATCCTGCTTAAGTTCAACTTCACTTGCAGTTGTAGAAATTCCATTGTTGTATGAGAAAAACATTTCTGGTGTTTTCTTGATGGTTGCCATGATACGCTTATTCACTTTACTCTTATTGCGTAAAAAAGCTCTTACATTCTTTTCAAGAAGAAGTGTACGGTATTGGTTGTATATTTTGGCAAGTACATCTCCTGAGATGATAGCAAGGTAAGTATCTACGCTTGGGTTATCATCGTCTACTTTCAAGCATCGTATTTTGGGTGCTGTGAGTTCCTTGTTCTTGGAATTTTTGTTGGGAACATAATACTTTACATCATTTTTAAAATCAATCTCAATAGCATTGTTGCCATTGCGAATTTGATCTTGACGATAAATTCGGGCGATGTCCCATATATGGTATTCGTAAATGACTTCATCTTCTTCATCTTTGCTGGTCTCTATTTCTACCGAAGTCGAAATGGCACCATCTGTCAAAAGGTAAAAGCGAATGACACTAACTTTCCCTTTTGCCTCTCTGATGATATTGATGGCATCTTGTACTTCTCCCTCAAACTTGTGTTCATCTCCACTAAATGGAGATTTCTTTTTGGTACATTGATTGTAGAATTCACGAAGATTATTGAAACCTGTTTGAACTCGTGAGTCTACTCTTCCTGCTAAGTATTGGCTATGAATGAATAGAAACAGATCTAAAGAATCTGCTTCGTCGTTATAGTCGTAAGCGGTAAGCTTGGCTCTAGCCCCTTCAAATACACAAATCTCTGGTGCGCTTACTTCATCGCAATCTTCCATACAGTCAAGGTAGTATCTTACCATTTCTGTGTTAACGTCAGTATCGTTACTTTCTGCTGAATCTTTAACAGTGTCGAGTACATATTGTGCAAATTCTTTAATGTTCATGATGATGACTTTTGAGATTGTTGTTATTTTAAGAAGTTAATTCTATGAATGAGATACTTTCTTTATCATACTAAGATTTATTTCTTTGTTTGAGTGTTGTTCCACAAAATGCCCGAAATACTTGATGACATGGCAAAGTTGCAGTACATACCCAAAGAACAATTCTTTTTCATTTTCGTCAATAACCAAGTCGTTGTCTTCAATAGTATATTCATTTGTCTCATTGGTATGCGAGTTGGCGCTGGCAAAGTTAAGTATGTTCTTTGTGATATTTCCCATGTAGTTAGGAAAGATGGTATCCCCATCAATCCCTTTTTTACGATCACCTTCTTTGCCATACCTCAGCATACTATGGCTTGTAGCTTTTCCTGACATGTATCGGTTGGCATCCAAGAGGTTTATTTGTCCTGCTTTCTCGAAGCATTCATCGGGTAGCAAACCTATTTTATGGGCGGAACGAAATATGTGCTCCATTACTTTGCGAAGCGGATTGCCTTGGTATTCGAAATGCGTATTCTGTTCTGGAGCATAAAGATTGCAAAGCATTTTTAGCATGATAGAGCGAGCTTCCTTGTCAATGAGCTTTTCTTCTCCTAAGTACTGGAAAACATCCTTGTATCTAAACAGTACAATGTTTGATGTCTGATTGCTAGCAATTCTTTGGATATTCTCAAATAGCCTTTCTTTGCTGTTTTCATTCTGTGAAGGAGCGGTTTTCGAGTAAACCATATTCCCCCAATCCTTTTCATATTCGGAATGGCTATATTGCGCTATGTCCATAACGGAACTGAACCCATCCATGGTGCCTGCGGATAGAATATACCACGGTATTGTTGTTTGTTTCTTGCCAAACAATTTATACAAGCTTGTTAATACTTTATGGATAAAGCCACTTTCTTCTGGGTCGTTTGCTCTTATTTTGCATTCTGCATCCAAGATGATGGCTGAGTAGTCTTCAAAGCCTTCTTTTAATAAGAGCTCAGCGTCTTCCCAATTGGTTACAGGGCAGAGGTCTATGTTGTAGTCCTCTGCCTTGTTTTGGAAACCTTGTATGATAGATGTATCATCATCTATCCATAAAACCTTATAGGGTTCTTCGTTTGCCATGTTGCTTCTTCTTTAATGTTGGTTTGTTATATCTTAAAACTCTTAAAGGTAAGTTTGTAGCTCACAGGAAATTCTGCTTGTGGAGTAGAAATAAGTTCTGCTTCGCCCTTAAACTCTCGCATCAGATTTCTTATCTCATATCCTCCTATACCGTAATGGTTTTGCCCACTTTTGGATGATCGGCCATAGGTGAAGACATCTTCTGTACTTATCTTCTCATGTATAGGTTTACCATTATTTGATATGGTTATGTATGGTAATCCGTCATTTATCAGCAACTCTATCTTAACAATGTTACGGTCGGAACTTTCATTTTCGAAGCCATGGCTGCAAGCGTTGTTGATGATGCTGTCGAACACCTTGGTGAGTGCCTGTTTTGAGAACGTTACTTCTGGGAATTTATTGTAATCAATCATAGAGACTTTGTCATATTGGTATGTGAATAGAGGACTTTGGTGCTCTTTGATGTATTCCTTGATAAAGGATTGCAAAGAAATACTTTCGGTTTGCAAACCATCTGCTTGCCAAAAGTGCTCAACTTGCATTTGTAATTTTTCTATTGACATTTGGATGTTTGTATAGATATCGCCAATCGGAGTTTTGTGGATTTTCCCAATTTCTTTGGAGTCATCTACAATGCCCTTTCCTTCCTTACGAGCTTTCTGAAGCAAATCCCACCAGTTGCTCAGATTGAACAAGGTTTGTCCGATGGCATGTTTCTTCATGTGGACATCTCGCTTGAACTCTTCGGCAGATTGTATGAGTTGTCTGTCTGCTTCTTTAAGATACTTGCGAGCCTCTTCTAATGACTTGCGAACATCTTCATTGCATCTGCGTTCCTGCTCTTCCAACGATGGTACTGCAATCTTGATGTCGATGACATTCTTTGTATCAAAGACTTTTTTAGTATCAGTACCTTCTGTATCTGATAGCATAGAAACTTGCTTTGTGCAATAACTCATTGTAAGTTCCCTTAAAAGGTAATCTTCAGTTATGGCATCGCTTTTCAGTTTTAATGCGATAACATCTTCATCAACAACAATATATTTGTCCTTGATTTTGATTTTACCAACCGTCAAAGTTCCTTTGTCATTAATACCAACTAAAAGACATGGAGTTTTGACGAAATTCTTAAATTGGCAAAAGCCCAAAGTGACATCATTCTTAACATTCATGTTGCTATTCAAATAGTCGTTACTTAATCTTTCCCCTTGAATGTAAGTACCTCTGATAGGTCCCAATACAGATTCTTTCCAATTAAATGAAGTGTCTGATAGTAAAATATTACTTTTTACTGGGGTAATGACATCTGCAAGTTCACCAACTGCAAGATATTTCTCTCCTGCAGGTAGCTTTGGAAGTTTCTTGTCAATGAAAAATTGATTGGAAATTCTTCCGTTGCTGCTTGAGATTTGAGTATAATGTATTCTTTGCAGATATTTTGAATTACTTTCTTCTTTGTTGAGCTCATCCAATAGAAAATCAACCTTTAAGTTAGAGTGCTCATAGAACTCGGAAGTAGAAGCATCAAAAAAGCGTATCATCCCATCGTTGCCTTTATCTTTTTCTATATGGAGAAAGGTGCAGTTAACTGAGTTTCCTGCATAGTCAATATCCCCAAGATTGATGAATGTTGCATTAAAGGTCATCTTAGACTCAAAGATGATTTTGAATATATCCCAAAAATTTTTAGCCTCAAGTAATTCACTTGGAAATACGAAATCAAGACAACTTCCGAATTTTACGTAAGCGGCACAAGATGTAATGAATGCTGCTAACTCCATAGATCTAATATCATGATATGTACTCCAAATACTATCAACATATTCAAAAGGATTTCTTTTACTCTGATTGAACATGGGATTGAAGGAGAATACATAGTCAGGACGCGTAAGCAAATAATCCTTATTGATATTAAAATCTTCATCGATAAGCTCAAAGTTTGACTTAATTCCCAAGCTATCTAATAAAAGTTCACTATACTCAACATAGTGATTCTTACAGATAGTCGTTTTGTCCCCAATGGTATATTTTCCAATTGATTCCACATGATAGCTTGCATTAGGATTATATAGAGCATAATCTGCAATCTCTGTATAGGGAAGATATACATTTTCGTTATCTTTACGCTTACCGCTTAATCTCATGCTCAACTCTATAAGATATTTTGGGGTCTTATAGGGATTTACAAGAGGATCGTAGCTTAACATTTCTTCTATAGTATCGTTATTGTCGATGCTATATTCTTCGTAAACACTATAGGTCTTGTCGGAGTTATCAAAGCAATATTTGATAACTTGACGATATTCAGCAATGAGCGCATCTATTTCCTCTTGTGTAAAATAATCATGAAGGTGGAAGATGCAATCCTTGAATGGTTCGATAAGCTCAGGTTTAGCATTGGGCAAATGGGTGTACAAAGTGATGATGAAATGCTTCATCACATCTGTATTAGAGATCTTGCTGTGAAAGCAGTTCTCATGGATGAAGTTATCTACGATGTTCTGTGCCTTTGCTGAAAGAATGTTGTTCTGTGACATAATTGTGAAAATTAAAAATTAGACATTTATCTGTTATTGTCATCATTTCTGAATGACGGTGCAAAGGTACTACTCTTTTGTGCAGCCTTCTTGCACAGATAAATATTTCTTTAGATTTTCTTCGATTTTTCCTTTTATCTCCTCTCTAAACCACGCAGGTGAGAGTACTTCTATATCAGGAATGAAGGAAAAAATGAGTTGTCGTAACTCGTAGTTGGGCTTCACCTTGATGGAAATAGTATGTTCATCCATGCTGACTACTTCTTGTGAAGAATGAAGTGGTTTGGATAAAACATAGGGAAATCTATTTGCGTCAAATCGCAGAATAATCGTTTCGATAGGTATCTTTTCATCCAGGAGGGTTACACCTATAATATGGTCAAAGTAAGTCTTGAAGTCAGTGTTGTCATTCTTCTTGAATGCAACGTCGGCTTTCTTTATGGATTGGATTCTGTCAAGTGCATAGATAGATAAGTTTTGGTAATTATCGTCCAGACCGAGCACGAACCACCGATTATTATATTGCTTCACATAATAAGGGTGGAGGATGGCATCTTGTTGCTTTCCTTTGAAACTGCAATAATGGATATGGATAGGCTGGTGATGGGTGGTCATATCTATGATGTCGGATAGATATTCCAATCCTTTCAATTGCTCGTTGTTCTCAAATGAAACCAAATTCTCTGAGTTCGATTTGATGTCGAAACGATATTCGAGATTGGAAATCACTTCCTCTAACCATGCGTTGGCTGGTGTTCCTCTAAATTTGCCCAGCATCTCGATAGTGGAGCGCAAGTCATTAACCTCTTCCACGCTCAACTCGTTATCGAAAATAGAGAAGTTACGGTCTTCATATCGATAGTAGCATTGGCGACCTGTTCCTAAAGGGTATGCCTTGATGGGAGCATTGTAAGATACTCTGTCACGCATGTACTTGATGTCATCACGGATTTGGCGAAGACTGATGATTTGACCAGTTAAGTCGGAAAGGCTCTCGTTGACTTCATCAACGAGTTCGTCTATGGTGTATTTGTGCTTGAAGTCACTGAAGCATCTGTCAAGCACTTTGTATCTGAGTTGAGCATTCTTGTTTGTTGGCATATTGATATGGTTTTTACTTGTGAGTGTTTACGGCGTAAGTCACGCTTATGTAATTGTAGTAGCCTTGTGGTGCAACTTCCATATATATAATCTTATTGGCCGTTTTTACAGAGTTCGCATCAATAAAGGTATATACTCCGTCAAGATCTGCCACAGGATTGTAACGTTCCAAGAGGAAGTTTATCAACTGTTGAGTTAGGACGGAACTGTTGTGATGAGGAATCATGAGCAGAACATACTTCAAATATCCATTAGAGTCGAATTGGTAAGCTACAGCTGTAACCAAAGTGTTTTCTCCGTTATAAAAGAGACCATCGGTTGATTCCGAACGAAGATTTCTTTTTTCATACTTCTTGACATCGGATTTGGTGATTCCTTCCTTGCAGAGAGGCTCTATATAATAGGTGTATTTTGGCTGCACTGTTATTTTACAGATAGCAGAACCATTAGAACCATTTGCCATGACTTGGGTCTCGCCAACATGGTTGGCTGTGACAAGGCCCCTTATGGATACAGAAGCAATAAACTCATTCTCGGAACCCCATTTCTTGACATTTCCAGATACTTTAAGTTGCTTGTTCTCATCAACTTTTAGAGTAACTGCACTTTCTGCAAGTGAAACGGTAGAATCGTCATCACTACTGCATGATGTGAAAGCGAAAGCAGACAACATAGCTGCTAAAATCAAAAATACCTTTTGCATAATTTACAATGTTTTAGTTTGACATTAAAAATATGCTGCAAAGGTATCAAATGTTGGTGCAGCCTATCTGCATAGCATTTGACAAATGCTTAAACCTCTTTTATTCTATTTACAATATTCGTTGCAACAAACTTATTGCCTTTTCTGTTCCAAAGAAATACTGATGGTTCATATGTTTATAAGTCAATTCCTTAACCAGCTCATTCAAGGTAATTCCGCCATCCTTGAATTTTTGTAATTGAAATGCTACTCCATCATCTGCTATCGGACCGATCACAACATCATAGTCATGTATAAATTTGGATTTTCTATCTCGATTAGCCAAGATAAACTTTGCCCACTCCTTGGATGGTTGATCAAACGATAACACTTTTAAGCTTCCATTACGCAAGAATTTTTCGTCAAACAAATATTTTGTGACAGTTGGAATCCCTGAACCAACGACACGAGTTCGCCTATAAGCCATGTCTAACGCTTGTTGCAAAATATCCGTCAGATAAAAACCTCTTCCAAAATCTTTGTAAGGCTTACACAACGCTAGGTCTATTTGCTCTATGGTCTGATTAGAGCCATGATATAATTCTAACATACCAAAGCCCCTCCATTTCTTTGGCAAATTACAGACAAATCTTCCACGGCATCATCCAACGATTGGAGATGTTCTCCATCATAACATTCATATAAGAAGTCAAGTCCTTTATGCCGTTTCAAATAAGCATAAGCTTGCTTTAGTGTTATATTGAAATGTCGTGCAAATTGACTGATGCAATATATGATATAATATGTTTGGTTGTCTTGTTCCATAATCATTTAATATTAAGCAATTTTACCATATTTCATCTCATCTTTCAATAACTCATAGTTATAACTTGAACTCTGAAAATAGAGTCCAGTACTTAAATCCTGCAACTTCTCAAACAGTTCTGAATTGTAGACGCAATCCAAGGCTTCTGCAAGGGAATACTTGAAGTCTTCCATCAACCAGGTAACCATATCCTTTATCTGGGCATTAATCATGATGCTTATCTGACCAGATGTTAGTGTTGTTTGCTGTTCCATATCACTTCACATTTTCTTTTGAGGCAAAGTTACAAATAATTATTGGAATAATCATAAATTTTTCCGATAAATATTTATTTTTTTGCATTTTCCCAGTTGTGTCACCAGCTAAAGAGTATGGCTTAGGCATATTTGTTTTGTCACCTGTCTATCCATTCTTTGAGCTGCCCTGACATTGGCACGGAAGAACTTCGATGGGTTTAAAAAAGCCGCTAGTCCAGGGGAATAGCGGGTACCTTCGGCATAAAGAGGATAAATGTTGAACAATACGTTCTTGCCATCGCCATCTAACCAACGGCGGCGACGAATATGGAGTAGAACCTTTCGGTCTCTAATGGGGAAGTCTTCAACCTTGGTAGCTTCAGTAAAGCCATTAGGACGCAAGTCATGGTCTTTAGAGGAACGATTATCCAACTCGTCAAGATAAATGTGCAGGACGCTATAAATTAAGTTTCTTTATCCACGGAACTATGCTGATGCCTCTCCATTACCAAGTCGGTGAGAACGATGGCAGATTCCTTCTCCTCCTTGGGTGCCTCCTTTGGTCTCCATGCCACAACGAAGCGAACTTGGGCGGAGTTGACACGATAGCCCTTGGCTTCCCACTTGCCCAATTTCTCTTGCATCTTCATGGATAGCATGGCGATGTCAGTGCCTGTTGTTGGGAGGGAAAGACGATGGTCGTGATAATCCAGATAGTCCCCACTACGGAGCGACAAAATGGCGAGTTTGTGCGCCTTGCTGAAACCGAGGTTCACATCCTCATGCGATTGCTGGAGCACGATTTCTTTAGGCATCGGATATGCCGTAGAATCGAATAGATGCTGGTCTGCTGGCAGTTGGTCGAAGAGTGAACTATTGGTATGTATCGTTAGCGTTTTCTTGGCACGAGTCATCCCGACATAATAGTTTCTTAAAACTTCGTCCGTGGGGTGCAATGGGTCGGTGATGAGCATCAATACATGGTCGAACTCTTTTCCTTTCGCCTTGTGAATGGTGCTCACCACGATGTCTGCATCGGATACATCACAGAAATCTTCTACCGATGATTCGAAAACGAATTCTCTGAAATCGCTGTAATATTTGGCACGATTGGTTTGCTCAAACAGTTTTATGCATTGCTTGAGATAAGGGAGCGCTTTGCTCTTTGCGTATTTCAGGAAAGTCTTTCGCTTGCATTCCTCCCACTGCTCGTCAGTAATGATAGGTGATTTTGAAACTTGGATGCCTTGCTCGATATGTTTGAGGAAATATCGAGTTTCAGCCAAGTTCCAAAAGCGCAAATCTCCCATAGACTGAATCAACTTGCCATGGATTTGATTCTTGTGGAGGAAGGCAAGAAGAATCACTGCCTCCTCGTTGGATTGAGTCAGGATGCAAGTCGTTTCAGGCTTTCTGTTTCTATCCTCTTCTTTTCTTTCCCGAATCGTTTTGAGAATTTCCGAAACTTCCATTGTGACAGGAACGTACATATAGTTTCGTTGGTCTCCTATGAAGGCTGGATGTTTCACAATCTTGACCATTCCTTTCTCCTGGCTCATGGACACGATGGGAGTTTGCTTCATGCGTAGTTTGATTTTTGTAGCAAAACTATTGGCGGTATCCACAATATGCCTTTGACTGCGATAATTCTCCGTCATTTCTATGAAACGAGCGTTAGGTGTTTGGCTCAACTGATACAGATATTTTGAGTTAGAACCACGGAATCCATAGATGTTTTGGTCATCGTCGCCCACAGCTATCACCCTCATTTCCTCATTGGCGTTCATCAGTGCCGAGACAAGTGCAAAGTCTTCGTCGCCCATGTCTTGTGCCTCGTCGATAACGAGTACGGTCTTACTGATTCGGTTGGCTTCTACTTCTCCCTGGTTAATCATAGTGGCAGCTTTTCCCACCACGTGCTTTGCATCTTCGAGATTGCCGATTCTGCCTAAGAGGTCGAAACTGTAAGAGTGAAAAGTCTTGATCTCCACAAAGTGTGCAGCATTGCCGATGAGCTTCATCAAGCGCTGCTTAAACTCTGTGGCGGCAGCACGCGAGAAGGTGAGCATGAGGAGTTGCTCATGCTTCACATCTTCTAAGAGTAAGAGCGAGGCAAGTTTATGGGCAAGGACACGGGTCTTGCCACTTCCTGGTCCTGCCGCTACCACGATGCAACGAGATTCCTTGTCATCGATGATTTCCTTTTGGCGAGGGGATAGCTCGCCGAAGAGTTTCTTGTATTTGGTAGGGGTAACGTTTCGTTCGATTTCTGATTCACGACTCCCCTGAAAGTATTTGGCAACAAACTGTCGATAGTTCATCTGGAAGTAGTCTTGCACGTATCGCAGGGCAGCGTCATAGTCTTTCACCATCAGGTTGGCATATTCTCCCACGATGTGAATCTGCTGAATCTTCTGCTTGTAAAACTCATTGAGCATCTTGTAGTCGTCTTGCTTGTAGCGCAAGCGATTGTCCTTCAGTCGGCGAATGTCCATTGCATTGTAGAGCACCAAGAATCCACCTTCCAACTTCAAGGCGCCAATCTTCGAGAGATAAAGCAGCGCTTCTTCGAGGTCTTCCAGTTGAAGGTCGGAGAAATCACAGAAGAGCGATTGATTGCTAGCCTTGATTTCCTTCAAGAGTTCTACAATGGAGAATTGGACAGCCCCTGTTTTCGGGGATGTTGATATAGGACCTTTTGCTTCGTTCCCCTTTGCATCAAGGTCTTCACAGTTGGCTTTGCTCTCTTTGTTATTCTTCTCCGCCAACTTGTAGAGCCATTCGATGGCGAAGCGGCAAACCTCGATTCTTCTCTCGAATCGCTTGATGGTCAGCTCGATGTCGCTCAGTCTCGTTACTATCATGTTGCGAGCGCCATCCTCCTTCTTTCGTGCATAGCCTTTTACCACGAGGAAATACAAGAGGGTCTTGATTTGTTTTTCGTTGGCACTCTCGATACCATCATGTATGGCATTGTCGTTGAGTTGCTTGTAGGATATATGGAGGGCATCGTCGGGAATATGGTCGATGATGTATCGTTCGAGTTTTGCGAATTGCTCCAACTTATTCAGTGACTTTTGAGAGGTGTTGCCTATGTCTTGAAGGTAAGCCGAGAGGTCCTTGGTGTCGGCAAGGATGCCGTCTTGCTGCATACGGTTGACGGCAGACACCACATCCTTTTTGGTGAGTCCCAAGATGTCGGCAAGATAATCGATGCGAGATTCTGCCTCGGAATCCTGTGCCTTGGAGATGCTTTTCTGGGAGATGAGCGACTTGATGATGCGCACGGCTTTATCTATCTCGTCTTTCGAGAAGAGAGATGATTCCATGATGCGTTGGCGAGCCTCGTCCATATTTTTGACAGTGATGCCTGTGGCATAGACATGCGGCACGTTGTTGCCTCGCTCGATATAACCGCTCTGTTCCAAGGCGGAGAGGGCGGTACGCACACGAGTCTCTATGTCGGAAACGGAATCGTCCCAACCTGCTTGTCGGGCGATTTCCAATGCCGAACAACAGAAGTGTGGACGCTGTCGGGTAAAATCCTTGATGGCTTTCCAAACTTGTTGTATCTCGCTGATGCTCAACTTGGTTTGATTGAGCAAGATGAAATGCTTGTCGAGATCGTTGTCGCTATAGAGAACAAAACATTTGGCATTGAGATGCGGATTTCTTCCAGCACGTCCAGCCTCTTGTACATAGTTTTCGAGCGAGTCGGAAATATCGTAATGCACCACCAATCCCACATCGCTCTTATCCACTCCCATGCCGAAGGCTGAGGTGGCAACGATGATGTTCACTTGGTCGTTCATGAAGGCATCTTGGTTGGCTATCTTTTCATCGGCGTCCATCTTGCCGTTGTAAGGTAGTGCCTTCATGCCGTCACGAGACAGTTTGGCGGCAAGTTCGCGGGTTCGCTTGGTGCGGGACACATAGATGATGGCAGGAGTATCGGGCGACTGGGCAAGAAGTGAGCGAAGGCGGGCGTATTTCTCGTCATCGGAATCTACGTGGATAACGGAATAATGCAGGTTGGTGCGAGAGGCGGTGGAGGCGAACAACTCCAGGTCATCGCCCAGCCACTTCTTGAAGTAGTCGCAAATGTCTTGGATAACCTTCTGTTTGGCGGTTGCTGTGAAGCAAGAGACTGGAATCCTATTTTTGAAGGTCTCTGATTCCTTTGCTTGATGGGAATTTCCATCAGACTCAAAAGCCAGATGTTTTCCGAATTTCTTCTTTTGGTATTCTTTGATGAACTTTCCGATGTAGAGATAATCCACTCGGAAGTCCTGTCCCCAAGCCGAGAAACAATGAGCCTCGTCGATTACGAATCTCACGACATGGCGAGCCAACAGGATTCGTTCGATGGTTTTCGAACGAAGCATTTCCGGGGCGATATAGAGTAGGGAGGCATCGCCATTCTGCACTCGTTCGATGGCAAGTGAACGAGTGATGGGGTCGAGTAATCCATTGATGGTCACGGCATCGGTGATGCCACGGTCGGCAAGGTTATCTACCTGGTCCTTCATCAGCGATTGGAGGGGAGAGATGACCACCGTAAGTCCGTGCATGGCTCTGCCGCCCATCAAGGCAGGCAATTGGAAGGTCAGCGATTTGCCTCCGCCCGTAGGGAAGATGGCAAGCAAGGACTTGCCAGCAACGGCAGCCTTGGCAGCTTTCTCTTGCAGTGGCTCTCCATTGTAGGTGCGGAACTCATCGTAACCGAAGATTTGTTTGAGATGGTGGTGGACGTTGAGTTGCTGGTTGCAGTAGTCGCAGCCAGCATTGCATTGGGTATGGCGCAACACTTCGATGACATACTCTACTTCTGGATAGTGATAGAGTACCCAACCTGGAGTAATCGAACGATGGTCGGTCGTATTGATGAGTGCCAGTGCGTATGCCAAGGCACATGGATATTTTGCTATCAGTGATTCGATGTCGGCATGTTCGCAAATTCTTCCAGCGTATTCCTTTCTTATCAGCAAGGCTAATTTTTTAGTCTTTTCCGCCTCGACCATTCTAAGAAAACCAACGAATTCCTCCTTGTCCATAAGCAGAGAAGTGAATATTGCTTTCATCGAATCGGAAAGCTCGTTCCATCGGGCAATTTCATCCATCAAGAGTTCTTTCGCCTTTTCGCAGTCATTGACCGGATTGTTCATCTGTTCGCTGACGAGCTTGTCATCCTTGACTAGATGGTGGTAAGGCCTTTCTGGGAAGAGTAGGGGCGACATGTAGAGGGTATCCACTAAGTTCCATTTTGCCATGTCAAGATATTTGGCATCATGGTGTACGATGTTGTGACCGCAGATGAAATCCACCTCGGTTGATTCAAGAAAGCGCAACAATTCCTTCTTCGAAGCTCCATGGTAGGTAGCACCGTCATGGCGCAAGGCACCTATATCGTGAATCTTGTGGTCTTTCATCCCCACTTCCGTATCCACGAAGGCAAACTTGGCTGCATCCCAAGTCTTCTGTTTCTTAAAGAGAAAATCGAATATCGCCATGGTTATTCCTTGAATTTTGCGTCACAATTGTTTACTAGTTGGCAAATTTACTACTTTATTTCGAAACAAGCAAAGAATATAGAAAAAAAAGTGATTTTATTTGGTGATGTCACCGAATAGTCTTATCTTTGCAATCACAATAATAAATAGATGAGACCATGGTAATGAGAGAAAGACGAAAGCGAATTTATCGCAAGCGCATACCTTATGGAATGCAGAACTTTGAGGATGTGATAAGGGAGGATTGCTTCTATGTGGACAAGACTCCTTTCATCGAAGATATAGAAGAATCTAACAAGTATTTCTTCTTCATACGCCCTCGCCGTTTCGGCAAGAGCCTTACCCTCTCTATGCTCGAATGTTACTACGATATCAACAAGAAGGATAAGTTTGAGGAGATATTCGGCAAGCTCTACATTGGTGAGAATCCTACGCCAGAGCACAACAAATATCTTATTATTCACCTAAACTTTGCTGAAGTCAATGCTGGCTTGGATGATTACAAGCGAGGACTTGATGCGCATTGTAATATCAAGTTTGGCTCTTTTTGTAGTGTTTATGCCCATCTTTTGCCTACAGGAATCAAGGAAGAAATGGAAAAGCAAGATGGTGCGGTAGAGCAGTTGGCTTATCTCTGTCAGAAGGTGAGTGAAGTTGGGCTGAAAATTTATCTGTTCATCGACGAGTATGATAACTTCACCAACATGATCCTTGCCAATGAGGAACATTTGGTACGCTATCGCAAGCAAACTCATGGAGAGGGATATTTAAGAAAGTTCTTCAATACCATTAAGGGTGCAGCAGGTGGTGCACTTGCCAGAGTCTTCGTGACGGGTGTAAGTCCGGTAACGATGGATGACTTGACTAGTGGCTTTAACATCGGAAGAAAATAAGCAGTATCAAAACCTCATGGCAAGATACTGCTTTATTTTCATCTACATAGTCATGTGCTATCTTGATCGGGATTGTATAAGAGTGATGCGAGAATAAGGTTAATCCGTAATCTTGGTTATTTCTTCCATAAAAAATCCACCAATACTTTGGAATATTGCTTGTAATTTTGCAGCGTGAATTATTAGTACATTATAAAACGCTATAAGGATGAAAACAAGATTATTATTTTTCGTGGGCTTGTTGGTTGTTGCAACCAACAGCTTTTCTCAAAATGCAAAAGACAACGCAGTGTACAATGCTCCTGTAGTACAGGAACAGAAATTGAATTTAACCAATGAGTGGGACAAGACTTTTCCCAAGAGCAGTAAGGTTAGACACAAGAAAATCACCTTTCACAATCGCTTTGGCATCACGCTTGCCGCCGACATGTATATCCCGAAGAATATGTCTGCGATAAGCAAAGCGTCAGGCAAGTTCCCTGCCATTGCGGTGAGCGGTCCTTTCGGTGCGGTGAAGGAACAAGCCTCAGGGCTTTACGCCCAAACACTTGCCGAGAGAGGTTTCCTTACTATCGCCTTCGACCCTTCGTTTACAGGTGAAAGCGGTGGCATACCTCGCAATGTGGCATCGCCAGACTTGAACACAGAGGATTTCAGTGCTGCAGTGGATTATCTTTCTACCAACGAACTTGTCGATGCCGACCGCATCGGAATCCTGGGCATCTGCGGTTGGGGTGGTCTTGCCATCAATGCTGCCGCCAACGACCCTCGAATCAAGGCTACAGTTGCCTCCACCATGTATAATATGACTCGCGTCAATACCAATGGATACTTTGACAAGGGCACGGCAGAGCAACGTTATCAGATGCGTGTAGAGTTGAGCAAGCAGCGCACGGAGGATTACCGCAATGGTTCATACAAGCGTTCGGTCATAAATCCGAAACCAGCAGCCGACGCTCCACAGTTTATGAAAGATTACTACGATTATTACAAAACAAAGCGTGGTTATCACGAGCGTTCCATCAATTCAGGACAGGGGTGGAACTTGACTTCCAATCTGGGATTCATGAATTCTCAGATATTGCAATATGCCGGCGAAATCCAAAATGCCGTATTCATCGTTCATGGTGAGAAAGCACACTCACGTTATATGGGTGAGGATGCCTTCAAACTCTTGAAAGGCGACAACAAGCAACTCTACATCGTGCCTGGTGCCAGCCATTGTGACCTGTATGACAAGGTGAATGTGATACCATTTGATAAAATCGAACAGTTCTACAGAACTTATCTAGTCAACAAATGAAAGGTCATATTGCCCTTCAGTACTTGGATAACGCCTATCGTTTAGGAATGAAAATAAAATCTTCAAAACTACGTTATATGAGAAAATCGTTTATCTTTATATTGTTGGCACTCTTCATATTGAATGTGCAGACGGCTTGCAGTTCCGAACCCGACGAGAACGGGCGAAACCTCACGGATGCGGATGGAAACAACCCAAACTTAACATCAACAAAAATGAACATTACAATAGACAATCACGTGTTAGAGGTCGCTCTTGTTGACAATAGTGCAACAAGAGCATTGGTGAAACGCTTGCAAGAGGGAAACATCAGTTACAGTTCTTCAAGCTATGGCAATTTCGAGACCGTTGGCAACATCGGGTTCTCTCTGCCTACGAGCAACAGCAGTATCACCACACAGGCTGGTGATGTTATCCTCTACCAAGGCAACCAAATTTGTATCTTTTATGGCTCCAACAGTTGGTCTTATACCCGATTGGGACGAATATCCAATGCCTCTGAGGCAGGGCTTCGCAGTTTGCTGAGTTCTGGAACTGTGAATATCACGCTATCATTGGCAGACAATGATGCCACTGGCGTTTCTACGGTAAAATCAGAAAGCGGAGCAAAGAACAGCAAAGTCCGCAAGGGCATCTATACCCTTACGGGAGAGAAACTGGCAAAAGCTCCACAAAAGGGTTTGTATATTGAAGACGGTGTAAAGAAAGCAAAATAGAACTTGAATAAAATAGGAGATAAAGGTATGGGCGAAATCATTCAACTCGATAGCATCAAGACTTATAATGAACTGTATGGTTTCTCTACAGTTCATCCCTTGATCACGGTCGTTGACCTGCGCAAGGCTCGCCACATGGTGAACCATGCCAAGATGCACTATGGCGTGTATGCGCTTTTTATCAAGCATGGCATCGGTTGTACACTCAGATACGGACGTCAGAACTACGATTACCAAGAGGGTACAGTAGTGAGCTTTGCCCCTGGTCAACTGGTACAGGTTGACTATGAGACAGAGGAACTGAGCAAGGATGTGAGTGGGCTGATTTTTCACCCCGACCTTATCTTTGGCACTTCCCTTGCCGAGAAAATGAGCAAATACACCTTCTTCTCGTATGCCCAAAACGAAGCTCTCCACATGTCGGACAAGGAGCAGAACATTCTCGTGGACTTGCTCCACCGCATTCAGGAAGAAATGGAAAACCCGATAGACAAGCACAGCCGTGATTTGCTTTGTGCCTACATCGAGTTGTTTTTAGATTATTGTCTTCGTTTCTATGACCGTCAGTTTTTGACACGCAGCAAAGTAAACAGTGACATTCTGCAACGTTTCGAGTATCTTTTGCACGATTATTTTGAGAGTGGAAAGGCGGTACTGTTAGGTCTCCCATCGGTGGCTTACTTTGCTGACAAAATTTGTCTCTCCGCCAATTACTTCGGTGACTTAATCAAGAAGGAGACAGGAAAGACTGCACAGGAGTACATTCAGTTGATGCTTGTGGATGAAGCTAAGAAGCAACTGCTAAGCTCCACCCTTGGCATCAATCAGATAGCGGAGCGGTTGGGCTATCAAGACACGCAGCATTTCATCAGAATGTTCAAGAAACGTGTGGGACGGACACCCCTTAAATTCAGAGTGGAAAATGAAGGATAAGTCACCTATCTATCCATTCTTTGAGCTGCCCAGACTTTTCCTAGCTTACGATGATCTCTACGTCAGGGTAATCCTTCAAACAAACGGAGAGCTTGGAAGAAAAGAGGAAATTGATGCGCTGGATGCTGTCTATGCCGATGATGTACTGGCGATTGGCACGGAAGAACTTCGATGGGTTGAGCTGAGCCTCTATGTCGTTGAGCAAGTAGTTGAGAACCATTGACCTGCCATTGTGTAGGAGGGCACGGTGAAATCCACTCGCTTGCTCCAACAGAACGGTAGCAGCAATTATCTCGAAGTGTTGACTGCGCAAGAAAACCTCCTGTCGGCTCAAATGTCAAGACTGGAGAATGAATATAATAAGGTGGCGGCACAGATAGCACTATATCAGGCGATGCCATAAATTTTACGGATAGAGGAGGCTGTTCTCTTCTTCTTGCTTGTCAAGGAGTCCGTGTGGAAAAGTTTTCAAGAAAAAAGTATCAAAGTCTCAGTGTAGTGTCTGAATTCTAATGTAACGCTTTGATATATAGTTGTATAACTTCGCTGATACTTCTCGAAATTTCGACCGAGAAGTATCAGCGAAGTATCAGCAAAGGTATCAAATGTTGGTGCAGCCTATCTGCATAGCTTCTAATTTCTTTCGAGAAGTTATCATTCTATCACCCAGTCCGTGATGTTGCCCGTCGTACTATCGAAGTTGATGCCCACCTTGGTGATAGGCTTTCCTGAGAGTGCGAAGCGCTGGGCATAGTTCTTGAGATTGATTTGTTGCATCGCAGTCTGGGCGTTCTTGTTTAATTTCAGCTCAATGAGGTAGAGCTGGGTGGTGGTGAGCAACACGATATCGACTCTGCCGTTGGGAGTGTGAACCTCCACATCTACCACGTAGGCGGTGAGGAGCGTAAAGATGATGAAAAGCATCTGCTGGTAGTGACCCTCGTAATTAGTGACGTTGCAGTATGGCACCGTGCCGAGGAAGGTCTGTAGCAGTTGCAAGGCTCCATCCATGTCACCTTGGCGAATGTGTACGGACATCTGGGCGATGGCTACATCGCCATTTTGCGCATACATGCCTTCGAGATAGTTGGGCAGGAGACTCTCAAACAACCCCACCTTGATTTCCTTGTTTGGGAGGTCGAGGGTGTAAAGGTCTGTTAGTTCGTCATATCCCTTGATGGTGAGATAACCGCTTTGGTAGAGCAAAGGCGTTATGACCTTCATGTCTTCGGTAGGAGCGTCAAAGGCAGAGGACTTTGCGCATATTTTGCCGATGTCTGTAGGGCGCACCTTGAACTTTCGCATCATGTTGATGAGGAAAGTCGGTGTACCCGAGGAGAACCAATAGGCCTCGAACTTGCCCTTGGAAAGACAATTGAGTACACTGAATGGGTTGAAGACATCTGGCGAGAAAGCCGAGAAATGATAACCATCGTAGTTCTCTTTCAATTTTTCAATGGCTTCCTCTGTTGTTATTCTTCTTTTTTGGCTCAATTCCTTGATGTCCTCAGACATTTGGGAAATGAGTTCTTCTTTAGTTATTCCGCATATTCCAGCATAGTCATCATCCATGGAGATGTTGGTGATGTTGTTCAGTTCGCTGAAGATGCTGACTTGTGAGAACTTGGTGATGCCAGTGAGAAAAACAAAACGCAGTTTGGCCTCACTGTATTTCAATGGGCTGTAGAAATTGCGCATGATGTTGCGCAAAACGTCGAGTTGCTCCTTCTCGTGTGCCACATCGAGCATCGGCGCGTCATATTCGTCGATGAGGACGACTACTTGCTTGCCGCTTTTCTCATAAGCAGTGTTGATGAGGTCTATCAAGCGATTGTTTGTACCTTTTGCAGGATTGTTTATTCCCCATTTCTGCTCCTCTTCTTTTAGTCGATAGCTGAGATATTCTTCCAACTGCTCTTTCTCCATGTGCTTTCCTCCGCTCATGTCGAAGTGGAGCACAGGATATTCCGTCCAATCTTTTTCCAGTTTCTCGATGGCAAGCCCCTTGAATAAGTCTTTCTTACCCTCGAAATAACTTTGGAGGGTGGTCACGAGCAAGGACTTTCCGAAGCGACGTGGTCGCCCCAAAAAGATATAGGTACTGTCTGTGTGTGTCATACGATACACATATTCAGTCTTGTCGATGTAAAGTCGGTCTTCCTTTCGTATTCGTTCGAAAGTCTGTATTCCTATAGGATATAATTTTCTTGCCATAATCCACTGTATTGATGATCTGCGCACAAAGTTAGCATAATTATTTGAAATATGCAAAAAGTATGGCGTTTTTTCTCATATTATTGTAAAGATTTCGAATATGAGTGCTGAGTATCGGAATATTGCCCAAATTGGTGAACATTTTTGGGCACTCGTTGCCCGATATTCGGGCAATGGATGCCCGATGCTTGTTCACTGATAGCCCAACGCATGTTCACTGGATGCTCGTCGTTTGTTCAAAGAATGAACAACTGCTGGACTG
>ERZ808286.631-NODE-631-length-21921-cov-4.137428_pt1 | contig 21921 bp, 17 predicted proteins | sample MGYA00521276_ERZ808286 | MGnify/ENA primary metagenome ERZ808286 (study PRJEB31516, sample SAMN03275607) | gut metagenome | biome: mammalia-associated habitat; material: feces | host: Papio cynocephalus | place: Kenya | collected 2012-08-01 ... | reverse complement strand
TGTGCTTCTACATTCTTGCTAGCATCGGTATAATAATCGTTAAGTTTTTGTTTTGTACTATCGTTATTTTCAATTAACTGACTTTTATTAGAATACAAATTATCTTCCTTTTTCTTGTACTCATCATCTATATTTTTTATGCTACTATTTTTATAATCTTTTAGTAGTTCTTCACTAGTTTGTTTTATTTCTTCATCGGTAGGTTTTTTATAACTAATACGTTCAAGTTCTATCTTGTCAGGCACACTTTCTTGATCAGAACTTCTATATTTTTTTGATATACTATCAATCTTATTGTTAATCTCATCAACTTTAGATTGATTCTTTTTTGCTTTTGCTATAAGTTGGACATCTTTAGTAACATTATCAGGTACTCTATAACTACTCATTAGTAATCCCCCTTCTATAAATTTCTTATAATTAAATTGTTTGATTTTTGATAAAATGTCTTTGTTTATATACATAATTTTTAAGTTTCCAAATTGTGTTTAATTATTGATCCATCATAATTTAATACTACATTACTATCATCTATTACAGCCGAATTGACCACATTGTTTAACTTGAATATCTCATTAATATTAATTAATTTTTTAGTATAATCCACACCACAATCTATAATTTTTAAACATTGATTTTTAATACCAATCATATAGTTATTGGAAGTAACTTTTCTTGCATCGTTAACTTTACCAACACCTATTTCTATAACATCTAAAAGTCTAGTAAATAAGCCATTATTAGGCACTTTGAATAGTACTATGTAATTGTGATTATTTACATCTGTACATACGAAATAAATATTATTATCTACATCATTAATTACTGTATTAATACTGACGATATTGTTGACATAACCTATCAATATGTCATGATAACTATTAATAATAACGCCATTATCATTATACGTATCTACATTGAGACAGCCATTAATTATATATGCTACAGCAAAACTTGATTCATCAATAGAGTAATTAAAAATCACTCCCCTATTAATGTTTAAATCAAGTGTTTTATTTATAGCACCTGACACAATAATATTGTCATTGTTTTTATATAGAACAATCAAACCATTAATATAGTTAAGACTTAAAAATGTACCATTGTAAGTAGTCTTTATATCGCTATTATAATTGGACAATGTAGTATCTACAGTATTGCCATAATATACAAAAAATTGATTTTTTAATTGTTTAACTATTGCTAAAGAATCAGGCAAAGATACTAATTTAATATTACTTAAATCATCACAAATACACTCACCTAATACCTTTAAATTTACTTCAATATTTTCACTTATATCAAATAGAAATTTTAATAGAGTTTTACCTTGAATTGATAATGAAAATATAGTGTCAGTAACATTAATTTTTGCCATCTGTAGTACATCAGAATTGTACACTTTAAAACTAGTTTTTTTATCGCATTTAATTTCAAAATACACTTCTTTATTGGCTTCAACATTAATTTCAAAATAATTATTAGTTGTAGTTAAATTATAAGTATACATCTTTTTATTAAAGGAATATTTAACCTTACTATTGTCTAACTCTAAAGTAGATAATCGGTTGTATGCTACCTTACCATAGTTAATCATACTAACCCCATAATAATAGTAGGATTGGATATTTCTACTATATCTTCACTACTTTCAAAATCAACCGCAATTAGTTTTCCTTTAATAATTGTTTTTAGTGTTGCAATACCATTTTTCGGAGTAAGTTTAAATGTTTTTGAGTTAGATTCAGTCCTAATAGTTATAGATAATGGGGATTTTGATTTAAGGTAAATTTCTTTAATAATTTTATATTTTTCAGGATAGCCAAAATCGCTTAATGGCGACTGCCAGCACTTTGGCAATGCAGTATCATATACTTTACCAAAATTACCCAATTCACCTATCTTATAATTAGTACCATCATTGTACACAACTATAACCTTATTAACTTTATCATCAAGTACCGCATTAAGATTTCTAATATCGACACCACGCATAATATTTAAGTTTTTTGTTTCCAAATCAAGTTCAAGTAATGCATTGTTAACAAATCCATTGTTATTTTCGCACAATACTTTTTTATCGTCATGAAAATTAAGATTGCATGCAAGATAATACTTGCCATTACAATAACAACTTTGACAATTAATATTCTGGGTATTGTCCAATAGATTATCTATATTTAAATTAATTTTAGTAGTGTTATATCCATCAAAAGCATATATACCATTAGCAGTTAGCATAAGTATTTTGTCTCCACATACACATACGCTATTACCATAAATTTTTCCACTAGACACAAATAATTGAGCGACATTAAACTCGGATTGTTGAGCATATGCAGTTATGCGTGAAATACCATATTCTCTAAAAACATAAACATAATCATTAAAACTTACTACTTTATTAACTACTCCCCTGTCATCGTTAAATTTAATAAATCCTGCTTCTTCAATACTTACATTCCAGTTGGTAGGATCTAAATCATCTGAAAACCAGATTTCATTTCTATCACTATCTACTGTAGCAAATAATCGTTCGTAATGCAGACACATACTTTTAATCTTGGGTGCATTACCTACTTTTGTGGCAGTGTTTTTGGTCTGATCCCAAAAATACATACCTTGTGTAGAACATATAAGTATTGAATCTACGCCATTGAGATTATAGTTAACAATATTGGGTATATCGGTAAGATTAATACCATTAATCTGTTTAATATAATCAGATGTATGACAAATATCATAATAATAGAAATTGCCGTTAGTCGTCTGAAAAATCAACAAGTTATAATAATAAAAATTATTATGATTATCGCTACGACTTTGATTCTCTTTTCTATATAGCCAAGTAGCCTTTATCTCATAACCTGTAAAATTGGCTATACGTGTAGATTTATCTACCATAAGTACATTGGTAGGAAAATAAATTGAATTAATACCCAATCCTGTAGTTAATGCTCCACGTGAAAAACTAAAATTATATGTATTAATTGAATGATTGATTGGTAAGATAAATTGGTCATAATCAACATTAATTCCGTTGAAGAAATTGGCATAGTTTACTTTTTTATAAGATATGTTTTTACCTTGAAGTAATTGACGATTAACCACTATATCCACAACCTTGATTTAATTATTACATCTTTTTTAGGTCGCACTATGCCATTTAGTGAAGTCTTAAAACGATTATCCCAGATAGTAGCATCATCGTATATACCGTTAATATAATAATACTCTGCCACTACTCCATAGGATATAACTCTAGGATTGATTTTGTAATTGTATAATTCGATATTGCTTGATACCATTGTTGCCGGACTAGGTGTAAATGCAAATTCTACTTCAATTTCGCCTACTGGCACTTCTAAATATGTAGAGTGACAAACATACTGAACATCAACACCACCACATTTAACTTTAATAATATCAACAATAGGATAAGAACTAATGCTAAAATAATTAATTTTTCCATTTGTAGATGAAACTTTCTTTTTATCTTTAAAGGTGTAATACTCGGTAGCAATTTGATTGACAACCAAGTTGCAACATTTTATTAAAAAATCAATAATATTTTTTTGTTCGTCAGTGGCTGTTTTTGATCCGTCAAACAATGTTGTCTCTAATAAATCTGGCATATTTAGGTATGTAGCCACATCGGTTAATATTTCTTTTACTTTCATTTGACCCCCTTTTAATACCAAGTAGATAGATAGGCTTTACCATCAAATTCTCCCTTACTACTTGCATATTTATATATTTCATTTAATTGATAAGTGGTCCTGTCTTTAATAGCATTTTGTTTATGCTGGTTTATACGTTGATTATTAATTTCTATCTCATTAAGACATTCTTCAACATTTTCCGACTTTCTTACATATTCAATTGCTCTACAATCTAGACAATCAAATGGTAATACTAGACATAATGTATTAGAATACTTTGAATTATGTATCTCGTACCTACATAATCTCGTATCATAAACAATGTAATAATTAACATCTAAATTTTTTATTCTTTTTGATATATCAAAGACATCATGTGTAATAATTACTTTCATATTACTCCTATGTATTAAAAAAGTATAAGGTGTGTGCAATCACACACCTTAATACTTAAATAACATCATAATTAAATTATTGTTTACTTACTACGCTTCAGTAATACCAGACAATTTGGCTTGACCATTAGGTTTATCGCAGATAAGATCTGCATACTTAACTAAAGTAGCAGTATATGTTGGTTTACCAGCATTTTGTCTTAAAATACGACTATCATCACCTTCCAACCATTGCCAATCGCACAATTGATGTAAAGTAAATTCTTTAGTGTTAAGTAAATACATTACACCTGATTCAATAAATCTATCAGATACTAGTGGTATACCACTATAAGATAATGCTTTATAACCACCGTTAAGTTCCATAACATCTACATTACGTTTATAAGTGTTAAGATGATTTTGATATGCACGTTTAACTCCACTAGAACAAGTAATAAAATCTACTACTGAACCAGTAACTTCTTCTAGGTTATCAATTGCTTTTTGAATTGCTGTTTCGGAAATAGTACCTACAGATGATGCTGTATATGGATTCATCCATGTATATGTACTCTTATTAACACCATAAAGTGATGTAGCACTTGAATCAAATATTTTACCAAGACCAGTAATTTCTAGATTGTATGATCCTTGAACTACAATCTTATCTGTAGTTTTATCAAGTGCTGTAGTAAATGATTTATCAAAATAAATGTTTTTGTTGGCTCTATCAATTTTTGTAATTTTTACTGTTTTACCATTAGCAAGATATTCTTCATCATCAGTATTATATATAGATACAATCATACCTTCCATAAAATTACGTGTATCGTCTACAGTAATATAATTTTTAGTAGCGGTATGAGTATAACTATTTGTTAATATTCCAGAGCCATCACCATATAACATACGGCTTAAATTGAAGTTACTTGCTTTAATTAAACCTTCCATTTCGGCATTAAGTAAATTAACAAATGCTCCAGCATTATTCTCGCTAGAACGAATTGCTTTATCAGAAATTTCAATAGTTCCATATAAGTTCTTTAAAGTGCTTACGAATTGAACGTAGTTGTTGCCGTTGGCTACAGGAAGTGAACCATCTTCTGTACCAGCACCAATACCACCATTAATACCAAATGGTGCAAGTTTTCTAATTTCTTTTCCCCATACATCGGCAGTGCTTTGTTTAATTTTTGAAAGTAATGGATTGCTGTTTATGTTAAGTTGGTCAGAAACCACACCTAAATAAACTGTTTTTAATGCATTCTCTGCAGTGTTAAGTGTTACCATAATTATTTCTCCTATTTACTAAATAATTTTTCTGCCAACAACTTCGCTTCGTTTAAGTCAGCCGGCCTATTAAAAGGCGTAAGGCCTACGCTTCCTGTTCGAGTACTATTAATAAGTTGTGGCGACTTGTTTTGTTTTATTTTTTCTAAATATTCATTAATGATTTGTTCTTTAATACTTTCGTTATTAAGAACATAATTTTTTATAAATTCTGGATCTTTAACTAGTTCGGATTCAGATCTATATTTGTTAGCCTTGACTCTGTCAAAAGCCAATTGAAGGGAGTTGGGCATACTTGCCATAACTTTATCCTTAACCAGTTCTGCCATTATCTCGCTAGCATAATTTTGAGCAGTAGAATTATTGGCTAAAAATTCTTTAACACAATCTCCCCACTCTTCTTTTTCATAAAAGGGTTGTAGTTCTTTTTCATTAGAATTACAATTATCCTTTTCTAGTTCACTAAGCCTTTGACATTTTCTAGTGAACTCGGACTGCAAGTTAACATATGCTTCTTGTAATGCTTGCACGTCCTTAAATTTATCTAAAGAGCCTAAAGCGGAATCTACAGCACAATCACCCAACTTTTCATACGAAACATTGCTTGATTCTTCACTTATTGGTTGTTCTTTACTCATGTTGATTCTCCTTTTCATTAATTATTTGGTTAAATTGTTTATGTTGTCTTATATGTTCAAGCATCAATTTTTCTAATTTTGGATTACGTTTCTGTGCTTTTTCAAATTCATCTGACAACATAAAACAAGTATGTTCGTTGATATGTAAATCATGATTATCAATTTCTCTAGGCATATCAATACGACCTTCATCTAATAACATTAAATGTTCCTTACCGGCACGTTTTATTTGTAACGTTTTTACATCTTGAGAGTTCTCCCAAATACCAAAACCGAGTTGCTCTAAAAGTTTATATCTAACCGAATTATTAAGTTTACCATTCTCATCATGAAGCAATCCAGAATTAAATATTTCAAAAATCATATTACGTTTTTGTGCCAAACTTTCATTAAGTTCGTTCTCTGTTTCAAAAACAACATCATCACTATTAATATCAGATTTATTCCAATAAAACATTTCTATACTGCCGTTACCATTAATAAGTTTTGAACTAGTTTTTCCATCAATAAATTGTTTATATAATCGTAATATTTGTTTACTAATTTCTTTAACTGCTTGTCTAATTTCTTCTGCACTATTAATTAATCTTGCTTCATCTTGTTCGATTAATAATTCAAGTGCAACACCACTAATATTGTTGGTCAAACTAGAACTACGAAGTAAATCACTTACTCCACTGACAGTTAAAAACTCATTAAGTAATCTATCTTCTTCATAGTTAAAATCTGCAGGAACATTACCCGAACTTAATAGTCTAGGTACTTGCGAACCTTGTCTATATATAAGTACTTTACCCGGTGCCATACCTTCTTCTTCAAGATTGTCAGTATCAATAGACCCATCTTCAACCGCCATAACACCCATACTAATACGATTAAGAAATTCATGTTTTCTATTCTTAATTGCGTTATAACTACGTTGGATAGGAATACATCTATCAACTACACTTCCACCCCATAAACAATTGGGATTCTTGATAGAACATTGAGAAATAAAAGGATAACCACGTTTATTTTCAGATTTATTAATATATGGTAATTCGCCAATATATACTATTTTTTTGTCAGCAAGTATAATCAATCTGCCATTAGGATACTTGGTAGTAGGCATTTCATATTTTTCTAAAACAAGCGCTGAATTATGTTTAACTGATTTACCAGCCTTATTAACTCTACCATAATAGCCTAGTCCACCAGCAAGATTAACACTATCAAGTGTAAACACATCTAGATCTTTACCTTCAACATCAACACCCCACATATCTTTTATAGTATCGACATTATATACTCTAGCCTGAATAACACTTTTACAGTCATCTAAACTTAAATAGGTATTACTATCAGGAAATATTTCAAAAGGACTTACTACATCTATTTGTACATCGCCTTCACATATTTTTATTCCATCATCAAAGCCTATAGTATTACCCTTATTATTATTCCAAGTTACTTTGTAGAATACTGTACCACATAATTCACTCCATACTGTTGCTTCGCTAATTAATCTACTTAAATTAAGTTTATAACTAGTAGCCTTAAGTATATTTTTACTTACTTTGGCACAATTAACATCTTGGTCACTATCAGTAAATGGGACAACAGTCATACTAGGTCTTACCTTTGCAAGTTTTGACAATCTTTGTTCAAGAATTGGTGCAATATGATTGTATACTTCCCTTTCCTGCCAAAAGAATTGTTTTTCAAAATCAACTACTTCATTGTTATTGTTAATGGCACAATATTGATTGCCGATAAAGAAATTAATATTAAGTTGCCAATTTGCTTCATAACGTTTACGTTCCTGCTGACGATTTTTAAAATCCTTTATAATCTCATTAGCAAGATCATCTAATTCCTTATTTATGTTGTCCATTAATATCTCCTTTCTGGTAAATACTTTTTATACTTTTAGGTGTAAGAACCTTACTAAATTCTTTGTGTAAATCTTTTAAACATTGTTCACAGATATTGAAATTGTATCTACTGTTATCACTATTAACTACACAATAATCAGCCACATTTCTACAACCTGCCATATCACATTTAATCTTTACATTAGCCTTTGTTATCTGCATCTTCCAACTCCTTTAATAATTTAATTATTTTTTCTTTTTCACTTAACAATTCTTCATCTGTTAAGGACTTTAAATCAGTTTGCTTTTCATTAAGCAAAATATTAATTGCTGTTAAGTCTGGTGGGTAATACTTTGTTGACACTTTTTTCTTTACCAATTTTTCAGTACCATCTTCCATACCATATTCCATTGTACTTTCCTTAACCGTATATCCAGTAGCCTTTTTTATTAGTGCATCTTTAAGTTTCTCATCAAGTTGCATATCTACTAACCTTAATCTTTTTTATTAATCTATCTTTATCTTTTTGCACTAATGTTTTTTCTAATTTCCTTAATGGCACATCAGGTCTATTTTGGATATAGTATCGAAGTTCGTCCAAAGAGTGATCATCTTTCTTATAAGGCACATCGTTATCTGACCAAAAGTAACTTTTTATTTCTCTTATCATATTGGGACAAGTCTTAAATATGAATAATTTTGGTACACCATCAGCATTCCTAAAATAACTTTTAACTCTCTGGATTCCAGAAAATAAGTCTTTATTAACTTTAGTATTAACGACAATGCCCAACTCATAGAATAATTCTGCCACACTTTTTGTACCATTTAATGTTCGTTGATTAGCAGCACTATCAATTAATGCAGCATATTTACCATTATTAAGTTGTTTCCAGTTAAGTTGCTTACATTTTTCTATAATCTTTTTACTATGATATTGAATATCTCTTTTTGCTTCATAATGCTCGGCGATAACATACACATTACCATCATAATCACATGCATACCAGTGACAACTTAATGGATTGTTAAGCCCTGGGTCGATACTTAAAGTATCTTGCCATTCGATAGGTATCTCAAAAGGATCAATCACATGAATATTCTCATCAAACTCGTTATAAACCATACCGCCGTAAGAATTAAATTTGCCATATTTCCTAGCGTTAAGTTCGTCCTTATTAAGAGTATTACTTAATGATTCAATTTCTTTTTTATTAAGATATGGATTATCTTCCCATGACATAAATTCGTACCACACATCTTTATCGTTATGTACATTTTGATAAATTTCGTTGTACACCCATGTCAAACCTTTTAATGGTGTCATTGTGCCAAAGATTTCTCCACATCTATCAATTACTCTCATTTTACATTCAAGATATATATCATATGGTGGTTCTTCATCAAACCATACAAAATCCAAACTTGTTCCTTGAAACTTTTCACGTCCCTGATCACAACTCTTAAACCCTATTTTACTAGTTCCACCCAAAGCATTTTTAACTATTATAGTATCTATAATTCCTAGATATGGTGCTTCCTTTTTACCTTGTGACATAACTATATCCACAATCAAATCTGGATTAAGGTAATACAATATTTTACTTTGTGCTACATCACGTTGAACTTGACTTGACAAACTCACAACCCAACAACTTATGTTATTTTTATTAGTTTTGTAAGGATGTGTACCAGTAGCAAGCCATACTGTTTCTACAGCACCGCATTCTGTTTTGCCACTTCTATTACCACCAAACACCCATCTATTTTTGTACTGGGACTTATGAAATTCCAATTGTTTCTTATGCACAATTTTGCCAGTATTATAATACTTAAGCCTGTTATTATTGTGTCTTCGCAATAGTTCTTTAGAGATATTATCGAGTTTCTTTAATAAGTCCAATTTTAATTGTTTATTTTTCATATTCCCCCTTTTTATACTATTTTTGTAATCAATATTTTTTATTTAAAATGTAGAAAATGGTTTATACTATTAATATGAAAATTAAAAAGTTAACAATAATTAATAGTTTAATAATGATAGTTGCTAGCATACTAGCATTAACTAATTGTGTTAATACACAACCTGTAATAGCCAAACCACCTATGTATGCGCAAATAAAAAACTCAAACACTTATCTATACAAAAGTGTCGAGTCAAAAGATAATAAATGGTGTATTATAGAAAAAAGTTATTTTGTAAAAATAATAAGTAATTATAATACCGAGTACTACAAAGTCGAGTATAACGGGATTAATGGATTCGTATTAAAAAGTCAAATACAATTGATTAATGAGACACCTAAAAATGCCTACCCTAATATTAATTTTAATATTAATAATAGTTGTTATTTAAGAAGTTCTCCAAAAATTAAAGATATGACAGACAACACTATATGTATAATTCCAGCCAACACAAAGAAATTAACTTATATAGGTAAGATCATTGGCGAAGAAGCAGTAGACTTGAAAGGTAGCATATGGTACTTAACAAAATATGAAGATAATATAGGCTATGTATACTCTGGATACACCACTTCAATGGGCATCATATCTGAAAATCAAGAGCAAGTTACCGAGTATACTAGTAATAATTATGACAAAATTAATCCTTTAGCCAATATAGATTGTATAGTAATTATTGTTTTAACCTTAATACCTACTTTATTAATATTAATAATGTTGTACAAGCCTAAAAAAGTAAAGAAGTTAAAAGTTGTACGTACACCACCTAGTGTAACTGATATGTATGATGAAAACCTATAAGCAATAACGATATTAAAATGAATAACTACGATTAATACTATAATTAAAATCATCAAGTACAGACTTAAGAAGTCGGTACTGATCTTTTGATTTCTTTAATGATTCAAGTTTAGATGCAGTACTATTAACTACTTGAAAATATGTGTTCATTATCCATTTTTCGTTATGCAAATATTCATTAAGTCTACTAGCATCAAAGCCTAAATCGGCTAAAATACACGAAAATCTTGCTAATGCAAGTTCCTTACGTCTGAAAAATGAACGTTCGTTGATTCCAAGCAAAAACTCAATCTTTTTATAATTGACTCCATCAATATAAAATAATGTTAATACTTTTAAATCTTTATCACTTAATTTGTTAAGTGCTTTTTCTACTATCACTTTTAAATTAATGATTTTTATTTTTCTTTCAGTAAGTTCAAGTATTTTGTTTGAATCAATTATTGTTGAATTATATATGCTGTGACGGAATGCCGAACTAATACCTATCTGTTTGATTAGATTATCTATCGAATTGGCCATTACCCCAAAATGCCTGTATAATGATATTAGTGTTTTACCCCACAATTCATTATCAATTATTCTTTTCATTGTTTCCCCCTTTTTGACTTAACTGCCCTTATTGTATATTAGCAAAATTGGCAAAGTCAAAATTATATGTCATATTTTTGTAAAATAGTTTTATTTTTGTACAATTTAATATATTTGTGTCGAATTTTGTTATTTTATCGAACATCTGTTCTATAATAACACCCTTAATATGACAACAGTCTGTCAAGAATACTAAAAATATTTAAAATAATTAATAATTGATGATTTGATTTATTTTATTAGTAAAAAAACATCTTATTAAAAAAACATAAGATATTTTTGCCAAAATTCTATAATTGTATTAGTTACCTACCGTATACAATAAATATAATATTTAAGATAATCAATATAAAAAATAATTGGTATTTTGGTATGATATTTGATATACTATAAAGTAGATTATTATAGGTGAAAAACATATGAAAAAACTTTTACTTTCCGCTATGCTATTATTGTCTGCAACATTAATCAATACTCCAATAAAAAAAGTATTGGCAGACGATACTACTATCAATACAGAAGTTATTAATGTAGTAGAAAATCAACATCAGATCAATATGGGAGAATTTACTAAATTCGCTGTTACCGATAACATGGCATATTATCTTGATGATTCACTACATATGGTAGATTTTAACAATAATTTTTATCAATCTCTTACCTACTCTAATGTTACTAATATTAAACAAACTGATAATTATGTTGTGATTAAATCTAACAATTACTTAAAAGTATTGAAAAACAATAACGAAATTAAGATACCGGAGTTAACTGCTGTAGAATGTTTGGAATACAATGTATATGAAAATAACAATACTTTGTATATTGCATACACTTTAAATAACAATAATGTTAAATTTATAAGCATATCCAATGGACAAGTTATTGAAAAGCATACACTAAAAACAGATAGTTATGAAGTAGTAAATATTTGTTTAAGTGATAAATATACATATGTATTAACAACAGTAGATAATAATTATCGAATGACTAAATACGATAATTCTCTAGAATCTGGTACTACCCTTACTTTTGGTTATCTAGATGTTAACAATATCGAACTTCACAATACTTTAGAACGTCAATATCTTTTGGTAGTCAATAACAACAATTCACAACTACATATTATTAAAGAACAAGAAAATAGTTTTTTAGAAGTTGCATACAAAAATACTTTAGCACCTGTTAATCCTTCGTTTGAACTAGGCGAAGTGAGAAAAATAAGCGATGTTAAATCTTACAAAGGTCTAATATATATCGGTGATAATATTAACAATAGTATTCAAAGTTTTAAGATAGAAAAAACCGAAACCAACTATAATTTAACTCCTGTCAATATAGTGGTTGCTCGCAACTGCTATGAAAAAGGATATTTCAATAATATTCATGATTTTTATTATATTAATGATAACAACATACTAGTATCAGATACTGACAATAATCGTATTCAAATGATTAATGGCGAAATAAAAGTAATAGACACTATCAACAACGTTAAACTTAACAGTCCAAAATTTTTAACAACCGCTGACAATTCGACTTATTGGCTATATAGCAATAACAAAATAATAAAAATATATAATGATACTTCGTCCGAGTTACCAACTAATTCAATCACAGATTTAAAAGTAGATGGCAACAATGATATATACTATCTAGATTTAGTAGACGAATCACTAAAAACAATAAAAAATGGAACAGTAAAAATTGAAGTGATTAAGTCAGAACTTAATCTTAACAATGATTCAAAATTATTATTACTTAATAACAATACCATTGCAGTATCTACCAATAAAGAAATAACTTTATATAATATATCTGATGGCAAACAACTTACTAAATTAACTTTAGAAGACAATATAAAAAGTATAGACAAAGATTTCTACAACAATATTTATGTATTAACCAATCGTAGCATAATCAAACTTAACAATGACAATAATACATTATCTTTAACCACCCCACTTAACTACGATGCATCAAAATTAAGTTATATACAGATAGATTGTATCAATGGTAATATAATTGCATATGATTACCACAATAGTAGATTATTAAAAATTAAAAGTAGTTATGTTAATACTCTAAAAGACTACACTCATATAATAGATACTAACAATTATCCAGTTAAAGATACAATAATAGATTATGGAACAATCAATACTAATTCATATATTACATTGTATCCATACAACACTGGTATAAGCACTTTACTTAATCAAGACACAAAAGTAATAATACTAGGCGAAATTGATAATAGTTATTACATTATGTACAATAAAGATAACATAGTTAATTATGGATACATTAATAAAAGTTATGTTAATAAAATCAATTATTCAATAAATGAAGTAAAAACAATGTTGGTAATTAATAAAAACATTAAATTATATAAATTACCTACAATACTTAAAGACATAAACAATAACAATTTTACCTACTCTACAGTACCACTTAATACAACACTTAACATTGTTAATTCTAGTTTGTTAAGTATAGACAATTCACAATATTATGCTGTAAAAACTGAAGATAATAAAATATTATATGTTAATGCAAGCGATGTAACCGATGATAATACTTCAGATATTATGCCACTACCCGATACTAATGCCGAGATAATAAGTGTAGGCAATAATAAAGTAAAATTGTATAGAGATGCAGATAATCAATCAAGCGTATTATTAGAACTTAATCAAAAACAAAAAATGTTTGTGGAAAATTACGACTCGAAAAAACAATACACTTACGTAACAATTATTACAAAAGACAAAACAACTGTTTCGGGGTACGTAGAAACAAAATATGTTAAATTAACTACTGACAATCCATTTATGACTAGTGCATATATACTACTAGGTATAAGCCTTGTTATAGCAATAACTTCTGTAATAGTATTTGTTAAATCAAACAAAAAAGATGTAATTAACTAATTACATCTTTTTTTATAAACAATATTTTCATATTACTAATCATATAGTATTTTATTACTATGCAACTATACAATTACCACTATATTAAGCCAATATTTATTAATTTGCATAGTAGTTATTTACATAGTCATATACAGTGTTATCGGCAGTAGTAACATTGTCGTATATTATCTTACTTAACGATATTTCATATGCCACTTTCTCTACCAATTCATCGCCTATTTTCTTTTGATAAATACGGCTTTGGATACGGCCTGTCATACTTAACTTATCGCCAACATTAAGGCTACTAACATATTTAGCATTTCTACCCCAAGCGATGCATGGCAAATAATCACTTTTATTATAACTTCTATTAACTGCTATCAATACATCACATATTTCACGCTTAAATGGTGTGGTACGATAGATAGGTTCTTTACATATAAATCCTGTAAGTTCGATTTGATTAGGGTTAACACTTTCGTCATAAGGTACGAGTTCACGGATAAATACGGTAAGCATAAGTTTACTTTTATCATCAACAAGTTTGTTGTAACTTCTAAATTGACCTATACCTGCAATTAAACTACCCTTTGTAATATTATCATTTTTGATAAGTCTTTCACTTATAGTTATAGGTATAATATCACTTGATTCACTTAATCTTTTTACTTCAAGTTGAAATTCGTAGAATCCTTCACCAAAAATTTCATAACTAAATTGTGGCTCACTTGCTACAACCCCTGCAATATATACTTTATTATTGTTCATTTGTTCAAAGTTCATAATATCCTCCATTTATTTTTTTCTTTGAATACCTAAATTATCTACATAATAGTTATCTTTCATAATTAAGTCCCCAACACTACCTACTTTATAGCCCATGTTAGTAAGTCTATCAAGTACAAGTGGTAATGCATCTAGAATATGGTCGGAATTATTATGACATAGTATAATGCTACCATTTTTAACCTTGTTAACTACTCTATTACATATTTCTACACCGCTTAAACCTTTCCAATCCAAAGTATCTACGTCCCATTGAATTGTAGTTAAATTAAGTTCTTCAGCAGTAGAAATGATAGTATTGTTATAACTACCATAAGGTGCTCTAAATAATCGTACATCATCTCCAGTAATATTTTTTATAAGTTCAATTGAAGTTGTTAATTCAAGTTTCATATCATTCTTGCTTAACTTCGCAAAGTCAGGATGAGTATTACTATGAGTACCTATCTCTACGCCCTGTTCTTTAATTGCTCTTACCATATCTGGATAATCTTCTACCCAAAAACCTACTAGAAAGAATGTCGCATTGGCATTGTATTCTTTTAGTATATCAAGTATTTTTAATGTTTTGTCCGCGCCCCATGCAGAGTCGAAAGTAATAGCAACTCTTTTTTCTTCGGTATCCACTGCATATATAGGTACTTTCCTAGGTGAATATCCAAAAAATACAGTCGCACTGCTTCCACTACCAAAATTAATAGCCAACAAAATTACTGCAAGTATAACTACTATTGCGTATTTTATGCTTTTTGATTTCATTACAACAAATCGCATATTTAACACTCCTTAATGATATAACAATTTGATTATTTTTATAATTTATTTTTGATTACAAATATGCAATAAAATGACGAATTTAAGGTATTTAACTACAATAATGTAAAAGTTAATTATTCTACCTTTTTTAATCATAGTTTCATAGTCAACAAAAATATTTTTTAGTGATTATCAATATATTTTATTGTAGACTCACTTAAATTATGACAACAAAAAAACACCCAATAATATGTTGAGTGTTTTTTATATTAATTTATAATAAATACAATTAACTAACTTTCTAGTATATATGGTACTACTTTTGTAGTTTCTGCACCATTCTTTTCGCCAACCACTGATTTACCAGTGCCTTGTCTATTTTCTAGGCTTAATTTTTTACTTTCAATATAAACAAGATTACTATTTTTTAGTATGGCAACATAATTTTTATTTTTGTTAAGGTCACTAACAGCAATAAGTTTAATATCTAATTTCTTACCATTAATAACTTTAACACCTTTTCTTGCACGGCTAGTCAATGGAATTTCGGTTTCTTTAATAACTTTACCATATCCATTAGAAGTAAACAATGTATACGCTAAAGCACCACTTAATACAGAGCCTACAACATAGTCTCCATCGTTAAGTGACATACCCTTAACTCCAGCACTTACTCTACCAAATGTAGCAACATCATCTTTTATAATATTAACTGCCAATCCATCATGGCTAAATATTAACAATGTTTTTTCTCTATTGTCATAATATACACTAACAAGTTCGTCATCTTCTTTTAGTTTAATAGCACTAATTGATTGTTTTGAACTAATATATTCACTTTCTTTAGTTATTTTGATAAGTCCACTTTTTGTAGTAAAAATAAGTTCGGTATCGTTATCATTAACATCAAAGTCAAATATTGCTACCACCCTTTCACTAGGTAAATAGTTTTTAACAAATGAAGATATAATAGAACCTTTATCTTTTAGTTTACACATAGGTATATCACTTACCTTAATCTTATGGCAATTGCCTAAATTGGTAAATAGATATACATATTTCATATTAGACATAACTAAATCAAATTTAACTATTTCGTATGGAGTTGGATTAGCACTTAATCCTTTAGTTGCTAGTCCATAACTACGTTTGTTAACAACTTTAATTGTATTGTTTTCAGTAACAACTACATGTACATCTTCGGCAGTAACATTCTCATTAACTATAACTTCAGGTTGTTCTTCTTCAATAGATTCTTCATCTGGATCTATAATCATAGTTCTTCTAGGTATTCCATATGCATTTTTTATAGCAATAAGTTCCTTTTTAACTACACTCATTAACTTCTTATCACTTTCAAGTATAGATTTTAATTCGGCGATAAGTTTAATAAGTCCTTCAAGTTCAGCCTTAAGTTTGTTAACTTCAAGATTAGTAAGTCTTGCAAGTCTCATATCTAGTATTGCTTGTGCTTGAATATCAGACAAGAAGAAAGTATCTATAAGACGTTGTTTGGCTTCAGGAGTGCTTTTACTGGTCTTAATAATCTTAATAACTGCATCAATATTTCTAATAGCAATTAACAAACCATCTAAAATATGTTTTCTTTTTTCCGCAGCATCTAAATCAAACTTTGTACGATTGTACACAACTTTACGTTGGTATTTTACATAATAATCTATTATTTCTATTAAACTTAATTGTTTTGGCTTACCTTCAGCGATAGCAACCATATTTACATTAAAATTACATTGTAAATCGCTCTTATTGTATAAATAATTAATGATTGATTTTGCATTGGCATCTTTCTTAAGTTTAATAACCGCTCTAGTACCATGTCTGTCAGATTCATCAACAATATCAGCAATACCACTTAAACAACTAGTAGGGTCAAGTTCCTTTAATTTGGCTATACGTTGAAGCATAAGTGCTTTATTAACTTGGAAAGGTATCTCGGTAATAACAATATTCTTTTTACCATTCTCGCCTGTTTCCAAGTTAAGTTTGGCTCTAACAATTATTTTACCTTTACCCTTTCTATATACATCATCAAATTCGCTATTAGACAAAATATAACCACCAGTAGAAAAGTCTGGGCCTGGCATAATTTTTAATAATTGTTCAAGTTTAATCTTTGGATTATCAATAAATGCAGTAACACAATCTATAGTTTCTGATAAGTTGTGAGTAGGAATATTGGTAGCAAGTCCTACAGCAATACCAGTAGCACCATTTACCAACAAATTAGGGAATCTACCCGGCAACATATCCGGCTCTTTACGGCTATCATCAAAGTTAAAACTCCAAGTTACCGTATTTTTCTCTATATCCTTTAATAATTCAAGACTTATAGGGCTTAAACGCGCTTCGGTATAACGCATAGCAGCAGCGCCATCGCCATCGACCGAACCAAAGTTACCATGTCCGTCAACTAGACACATACCCATATTAAAATCTTGTGCAAGTCTAACCATGGTCTGATAAATACTACTATCGCCATGTGGGTGATACCTACCCATACAAGTACCTACAATTGTAGCACTTTTTCTATATGGTTTATCAGGAGTAACACCTACTTCTAACATACTATATAGTACTCTTCTTTGAACTGGTTTTAAACCATCTTCAACTCTAGGCAATGCTCTATCCAAAATAACATATTCGGAATATGGCATCATACTTTCATGAATAACTTGTTCTACACTTTTAGTAACAATACCCTTACCATCACTATCTCCTAGTAATGAAGTAAATGAAGGGTCTTGTTTCTTTCTTGATACTTTACCACTTGGCTTAATAGCAGACTCTTCGTCATCATGACTATCTTCACTATTAGAATCAACAGTATCAAGTTCTTGTTCTTCATCATCTAATATTTCAGAATTTAATTCTTCATTTACTATCCCTTCATTTTCGTCAGGAGTAAATTCATCGTTCTTTTTAGTCATTTACTTCTCCAATGTGTTCAAAATTAGTTTCTTTATTGAAATTAGCGTTTTCACTAATATACAATTTTCTTGCTTCTATGTTATCACCCATAAATGTAGTAATCATACGTTCGGCTTCAGCAATATCATCTAAAGTTACTTGTACTAGTACTCTTCTTTCTGGATCCATTGTTGTGCTCCACAACTGTTCTGCTGTCATCTCGCCCAACCCTTTATAACGTTGAATCTGATAACCAGCACCACATTTTTTAATAACTTTCTCAAGTTTATCGTCATCATAGACATATTCACTAAAATTCTTTTTATATACACGGTATAGTGGAGCAACACCTACATATACATGTCCTTCAGTGATAAGTTCTCTCATATATCTATAGAAGAATGTTAATAATATTGCTCTTATATGAGCACCATCTTGGTCAGCATCGGCAAGTATTATAACTTTATTATATTTTAAGTTATCTATCTTAAAATCATTGCCAACACCAGCACCTAAAGCACTGATTATTGTACGAATTTCTTCATTATCTAGGACTTGATTAAGTCTCTTTTTTTCTACATTAAGTGGTTTACCTTTTAGTGGTAGAATAGCCTGATACTGTCTGTCTCTAGCCTGTTTTGCACTACCACCCGCGCTATCTCCTTCAACTATAAATAGTTCGTTAATTAAATAATTTTTACCAGTACAACTACTTAATTTACCTACAAGACTATAATTATCAGCCGAATTGGCTTTTCTAGCGGTTTCTTTAGCATGTTTTGCCGCAAGTCTTACTTTAGCAGCACCTTTACCTTTATTAATAATTTCGGTTAATACGTTCTTACTACTTTTTTGTTTAGCAAATTCCATAAGTCCGTCATAAACCAAACTTTCTACTTCTGGTCTTACTTCTGGATTACCAAGTTTAGTTTTTGTTTGACCTTCAAATTGGACACTCTTTAGTTTCAGTGAAAGAACACAAGTTAAACCTTCTCTAAAATCTTCGCCCATAAGATTGGCTTCTTTGTCTTTCAAAAGTCCCATCTCTCTAGCGATATCATTAAATGCTCTTGTTAAGGCTGATTTAAGTCCTGTTTCGTGTGTACCACCCTCTGTAGTAGGAATATTGTTAACAAAACTAAATATGTTTTCATTGTAATTGTCTATATGTTGGATAGCACATGACAATTTAACCAAATCAGATTTTCCTTCAATATATATAGGTTCTTTATATACTGGAGTCGCACCGTCATTAAGATATTTTATAAAATCTTTTAAACCATTTTTATAATTATATACTTTAGTCCTATAACTACCATCTTCCATTTTTACATTTTCATCAATAAGTGTAAATTCGATACCACCATTCAAAAATGCAAGTTCTTTTAGACGTTTATTTATGGTTTCATAATCAAATAGAACATCACCAAAAATACGTTTATCAGGTAAGAAAGTAACTTCTGTACCACTATTTTTGGTTTTCCCAATAAGTTTTAATGGACCTTGTGGTACACCGCCAGTAACTTTTTTATTCTTTTCCATAGCCTTAAATGACATAGTATACTTGCTACCATCTTTACAAACAGTAACATTAAGCCATTCACTTAAAGCATTGGTAACACTAGCACCAACACCGTGTAAACCACCCGAATAAGCATAGTTAGAATTATTAAATTTACCACCAGCATGCAACTGTGTAAATACTACTTCTACACCACTTACTTTTAGTTTTGGGTGCTTATCAACTGGGATACCACGTCCATTATCTGCTACAGTAATCGAATTGTCTTTATGCATAGTAACTGTAAGTTTGTTACCATAACCATTAGATAATTCATCAACACCATTATCTACAATTTCCCATAAAAGATGATGCATACCTTTGATACCAGTAGTACCAATATACATACCTGGTCTCAATCTTACTGCATCAAGTCCTTCCAAAACAATTATATCTTTACTATTATAAGCGTTAGCCAAAACAAGCCTCCAAAATATTAAATTACATTTTAGTGTAACACATTTTTTATAAATAAAAAACTTATTTTTTAAATTAATAATTAATTATACACCATAGTTAGTATATATAAATATATATATCTAGTCAAGACTTTAAAATTTTAATCGCAAGCAAAAATACACACTTAAGGCGGTTTATGCAAGCGACACAAAGTATTATTTAGCATAAAATAATGTTTAATTAACATTATGTACTTCATCGAAAATAATGTTAGTTATGCTCGTAACTTGATATACATATATCGTAAGTATTACAGCATTACATTACTAGTCAAGATTAATAAATAATTAATAATATTAAAAATAAAACTTACTCCTACTAACATATTAGACTACTATTTTTAAACACGCATTTATTTAAAAATGGTGCATAATTATACATAACTATACATATTTATAACAATAAAAAATTAAAAAACATAATCTTAAAATCATATATCAATCATCACAAACAATTTATTTTTTTAATTATTAAGATATTTTATAGCATTATTACATACAATATTAAAAAACAAAGGTGAATTAAATGAAATCAATTGTATTATGTGGTGGTGGCACTGCAGGACATGTTATGCCCAATATAGCATTATTAAAATATCTAAAGTCTCATTATGAAAAAATATATTACATAGGAAGTATAAATGGTATAGAACGTACAATACTTAAAGATTATCCCGAAATCGAATATTACCCTATTACTTCCGTTAAACTAATACGTGGATTAAATTTAAAAAATCTTGCTATACCATTTAAACTTATCAAAGGATATTGTCAATCAAAAAAAATATTATCAAAAATCAAACCAAATATTATATTTTCTAAAGGCGGATATGTATCAGTACCAGTTACATATGCAGGTAAAAGTTTAGGAATACCAATTGTGGCACACGAAAGTGACTACAACCTTGGGCTAGCCAATAAACTTATATTAAAAAAATGCAATAAAATGTGTTGTAGTTTTGAAGAGACAGCAAAAAGTTGTGGTAAAAAAGGTGTATTTACCTGCAGTCCTATTAGAGATTCTTTATTTACAGGTAACAAAGAAAAAGCAAGAAAAATATGTAAATTTAACAATAACTTACCCACAATACTTATTATAGGTGGAAGTCTAGGTGCACAGGCTATTAATGAATGTATGTTCTCACTTGCAAAAGAAATAACAAAGAAATACAACATAATACATATCGTAGGTAAAGGTAATTTTAACAAACAAATTAAAATTAATAATTATTATCAGATTGAATTTACAAACAATATCGAAGACTATTTTGACCTAGCAGACATGGTAATTAGCCGTGCAGGAAGCAATGCAATTAACGAGTTTTTAGTACTTAAC